>Ga0209013_10006153_pt1 | contig 10219 bp, 5 predicted proteins | sample Cruoilmetagenom2_FD_187291 | JGI IMG/M metagenome (GOLD analysis project Ga0209013, IMG submission 187291) | Oil polluted marine microbial communities from Coal Oil Point, Santa Barbara, California, USA - Sample 2 (SPAdes) (version 2) | ecosystem: Environmental > Aquatic > Marine > Oil seeps ...
GACGTGAGTACGGAAAAAGTAGAAAGGGCCTTTCAGCAGGTGGTTGAAGACAAAAACTATGAAATGAAAGCAAGCCATGTCGTTCCAAGCTACGCGTCCAAGTCCATCAAGATCAGCACGAAAGTAGCCAATATTGCAATCAGTCCCCAAGACTTGAGATATGTCAAACAGGTTAATTACAATGGCAAACGCTGTCTATTGATCGAGGTGGAAGAAGACACGATGATTGAAGGATTTAAGCTGATTTCGGAAGAGCTGTTGGAGTAGGAGAGAGTTGGGTGATCCTTCAGCCGGAACTGATGCCTCTGTCATAATGCATGATCAAGCACCGTAAAATAAAATTATTTTTTCTGTTAATTAGAATAGACGCAACTATTATTTTGTAGTACATTATATATGTTAGGAAAATTTTGCTTAAGGAGGGGTTTATTGTGACTAATTACAATTTCAGAGTAAACAAAATTGCGATGTCTATTAAACAGCCTTCTAAAAGTAACTTTTAATCTTATTTTAGAATGAAATTATATCTTCAAGAGACGATCGTATTATAACGACGTCTCTTTTTTATTTGGTGCGCTTATTTAATGGAGTTGAATTATTCCTAACAGTTTACTCTGAAAGAACAGTGGAGGGAATAAATATTGCCAAGTAAAAGTGTAGAAGAATTATATAAAAATTGTACAAATCTAGATGAGTTTTATTCGTGCATAACTGTTCTTCATGAGAAGGTTAATCAGGCTATGCATAAAATGAATCAAATTGAACCGCCTACAAGTATGGAAGAATCAAAAGAACTACTCATGTGGATTTATAAAACTGAGGACTTGGTGTCTGAAATAACAGAGCTGCACTCGTTCGTATTGTTTTTATCGAGGCAAAATACAGAGGACGATACAAAGAGGCCTCTATTAGCTGATTGCATTAAGTTGAAAAACAAAATACCTGCATTATTATCAATGCTTGATCAACTATTTTTAGGTATGTCCGAATCAATGCTGAAAGAATTTTTACTTTCTAAAGAAATGAGAGAACGGTCTCTGTTCTACCAAGAACGCTTACTGAAAACTAGTAGCAAACAAGTAAATTCCGAGTTGCAAAACACTCTTAGAAAACATATGAATGAGGATTCGCGATCTTGGTTTGACGTTCGTCAAAAACTAGTTAATCGCATTTCTTTTAAATTGGACAATACCAAAGATGAAACGATGACAGGACAAGAAGCATTGCACATTATGTATACCTCACATCCTGTTCGTTCTGTAAGGAAAAAGATAAAAAAACTTTTTAAAGAGAATGTAAACAATGATAAGGTCTTATTTGCAACCGTTTTAAATCAAATTACAGCAAATACGGAGAATATGAATCAGGCATTTTATAAGGAAGAAACCTTAAACATGTCCTTATTCCAAAATCGTTTAACAAAAAGAACGTTAAATTCGATGACGAGTACAATCGATAAAAATTTAGCAAGACTTATCCCTTATTATGAAAGGAAAGCAAAATTATTAGGGGTTGAGACGCTGGACGAGGATGACCTGCTTGCTCCAGTTTATAGTGATCAACCTCAGTTCACTTATGAAGAGGCAAAGGAGTTAATTCTGCAAGCCTTTTCCAACTACAGTCCAAAATTAGCTTCATTTGTACGCAATGCAATGGAGGAAAAATGGATTGATTCAGAAAACAGAAGCAACAAATCTTTCATCGAATTTTGTACGTTTCTACCCGTATCAAAACAGTCCAGAATAAATATTATTTATAAAGGTACCTTAAGATGTATGTCAACACTCGCTCATGAATTAGGACATGCCTATCATTATGATAAACTCTCGAGCAAAAGTACATTCGTGCAACACATGCCTTTGAGCATTGCAGAGTTCAGCTCTACATTTACTGATTTCATCTTCTTAAATGAGATGATGAAACAAAATAATACTCCTGAGATCCAAGGTCTTCTAATAGAAGAAAAGCTAAAAGCAATAACATTATACATCCTAAGACCATACACTCAATTTCTCTTTCAGATGAAACTGTTTCAAGCCCGAACTCAAGGACCATTATCCGTAAGTCAGTTGGATGATCTTATCGTGGAGTGCCAGCGGTTTGTCTACCAAGATTCCCTAGGAGAATACAACAGTGAACAATGGATTTCTCACAACCTTTTTTATATTCCGGATAAGATTTTTTATAACTATCAATATATGTTTGGGTATCTTTTGTCTGCCGGCATACATGCTTTAACTACTAATCAAGATTTTTCCTTTAATCAATTTGCGAATTTATTAGAGGAATCAGGTAGTCTACCTGTGGAAGACCTGATCTTAAAGCATGTAGGACAAGATATCAGGGAAGATGAATTTTGGCAGATTGCAATCGATTATTTATTTCAGGATATTGACCGTTATTTAAAACTTACCGACAGGCAATAATATAAAAACAAGCAAAGGTATCTGAAACTTTTCGTTTCAAATGCCTTTCTTTTATATTCATTATTCGCTAGAACTTATACATTAGATGAATTTGATCTGCTATATGGTCAGAACTTAAATAAAAGCCATTTAATGTTAACCACACAATGAATTCGACTGAAGAACTTACATCCAATTTCATAACTTTTCCGCCAAGCATAATGGCAATACGCGATTCCGATTCAGCGTAAACGCTGACTATGTCATCAAGAATTTTGAACCCGGCACTTCTCCACTGAATAAACGAATCGAAGCTGCAGGGAAAGTGGCAAGAGCCGGTTACCCATTAGGCTTTATCATTGCTCCCATTTACCTCCATGAAGGGTGGGAGGAAGGATACCTCTACATGTTTGAACGACTTGACGAGGAATTGCCGAAGGATGCAAGAGATGATATTACATTTGAATTTATTCAACACCGTTTTACGAAGCCTGCGAAAAAAGTGATTGAAAAGAACTACCCGAAGACTAAATTGGAGTAGGATGAAAAAAAACAACGCTACAAATGGGGCAAGTATGGAATCGGTAAGTATATTTACCAAAAGGACGAAGAGAAATGAAATAAAGTCTCATCTATACGGCTATATGGAAAAGTATTTTCCGAATGCGAAGTTGGAGTACTTTACTTGAGTAAAGAATGAAAGCGTAAAAACCCGGGGCGACTGGTGCTTTACGCTTTTTCTCAACTGATTAAATCAACCACGTTTGTCCAAATAAACATGTCTATCTGATTAGTACCTGTCACAATCCATTTAAATATGTATGTATTAAAAAGCATTTTTGGCAAAAGATAAGTAGATAAGTACGAATCAATAGGCAATTATCGGTAAGTTATTTTTAGGTGAAGTGTTGAAGCTTATTCAGCATTGGTACAGCTGAAGTGACGTTTCGGTACAAATTGCTTACGGTAATTACGGATTCGATTAATATCTAATCGAAGGAGGAGATCAAGTATGAGTACGCTTTCAAGAATCGCACTAGCGCTAGTTATCATCGGTGGAATTAACTGGGGTTTGATTGGACTATTCCAGTTTGATTTGGTTGCAACGTTATTTGGTGGTCAAGATGCTCTCTTATCTAGGGTGGTCTATAGTCTTGTCGGGTTAAGTGCCCTGTTATGCCTAGGTCTGTTATTTAAGCCTAGTGAGGAGACCGATAAAGTTACAGATCGATCTATGCGTTTTTCCAATCCTAATTTGAGGACAGAATTCGGCGAAGAGCCAGATTTCACGAAAGAGCAGGAAGTCAAAAAGAAAAAGACAAACCGCGGCATGGATCATGTCGATTGATTGTATCACGGAAAAGCCACCTGTTTTTGTACTGCACCCCAAAAGTTAGAGTGACATTCTAACTTTTGGGGTGTTTTTTCCTGTTCTAGAATGATTCTGTAAAGTATCCGAGGGCTCTTGCCAAACGGTTACACCTTGACTCATTGTGGTCAGAGCTTCAGCCTCTCCTTTCAGCTGAATGAATTATTTCTGTCATGGTTAGCACAAGAGTAGGAATCAATCTATGAAGTTTTCAGTGTGCTTTGGAAATCGTCATGCTACTAGCGGTAGGTTTGGGTAACTCGAAAATATAGTCGCTATTGTATGTAAAATCAAGAAAATAGGCAAAGTTGGTATGGAAAAAATTTATTGGGTGGTTCTATAAAAATAGAAAACCAAAGGCTTAATCCTTGCAATAACTGGGTTAAGTCCTTGGTTTTTCTTTATTCACCAGACGTTATTGACGACTTTTTACTGTTTTATGGCTCAAAACTAGCGTATAATTATCATTTAGTAATCAATATTTTATTTTCCAATTACCGTAATAAACTTCTAGAGGTTTTTTAATTGATACAGAAAAGTGTATTCCTAGGTCGCGACTTGGCTTTTTTGCTATGCCAAAGAAGGAGACCCTGCATTTTTTCTGCAAATATAGGAAAAAAGGAAGGTTTTCATGAGCAACATTCAGAAAAAAACAGACGTTATCTTAATCGGTGCAGGAATCATGAGTGCAACTTTGGGGACACTCCTGAAAGAGTTAGTACCGGAATGGGAAATCAAAGTGTTTGAAAAGCTTGGAAGTGCAGGTGAAGAAAGTTCCAACGAGTGGAATAATGCGGGAACTGGGCACGCTGCCCTATGTGAGCTTAACTATACAACTGAAAAACCGGACGGATCTATCGATATCAGCAAAGCGATCAAAATCAATGAACAGTTCCAGCTTTCGATGCAGTTTTGGACTTATCTAGTAAACAAAAAGCTTATCAATAATCCAAAGGACTTTATCATGCCATTGCCTCATATGAGTATGGTCCAAGGGGATAAAAATGTAGAGTTCCTGAAGAAACGTTTTGAAGCGCTGTCTGACAATCCACTGTTCAAAGGGATGGAATTTTCCGATGACCCAGCAAAACTGATGGAATGGATCCCGTTAATCATGCAAGACCGCCAGACGAATGAAGCAATTGCAGCTACCAAAATTGACTCGGGAACGGATGTCAACTTTGGGGCTTTGACGCGCATGTTGTTTGAACACTTGCAGGAAAATAATGTAAATGTTAACTACAATACACAAGTTGATAATATTTCACGTAACAGCGATGATTCATGGGAAGTGAAAGTGCGTAATGTCTATACTGGTATCGTCGAAAACCATAGTGCAAAATTCGTCTTCATCGGAGGCGGTGGCGGAAGCGTGCATTTACTTCAAAAGTCAGGTATTCCTGAAGGGAAACAGATTGGCGGGTTCCCGGTAAGCGGGCTCTTCATGGTGTGTAACAATCCCAAAGTGATTGCACAGCATCATGCAAAAGTATATGGAAAAGCTAAGGTCGGCGCGCCGCCGATGTCTGTTCCGCATCTTGATACACGATTTATCGACAATAAAAAGTCGTTGTTATTTGGACCATTTGCCGGCTTCACACCGAAGTTCCTAAAAACCGGTTCAAATATGGATTTAATCACTTCTGTAAAGCCGAATAACGTCCTGACGATGTTGGCTGCAGGAGCAAAAGAGATGTCATTGACAAAATACTTGATCCAGCAATTGATGTTATCGAAAGAACAGCGCTTGGAAGAGTTACGGGAGTTCATTCCGAATGCCAAGCTTGAGGACTGGGATTTAGTAGTAGCTGGCCAACGTGTACAAGTCATCAAAGATACTCCTGAAGGCAAAGGAACGCTTCAATTCGGAACGGAAGTTGTCAGTGCAGCTGATGGCTCGATTGCAGCATTACTGGGAGCTTCACCAGGTGCGTCTACGGGTGTTCATGTCATGTTGGAAGTAATTAATAAATGCTTCCCGCAACACATGAAAGAGTGGGAACCAAAAATCAAGGAAATGGTTCCATCTTACGGGAAGTCACTGATGGAAAATCCAGAGTTGCTTAACGATGTTCATTTCTCGGCAGCACAGGCATTTGGCTTCAGCGAAAATACTCAGACTTTAGTCGATGCTTCGGATGCACAAAAAGAGCCAACCGAAGTAAATGAAGAGATTGACGATGGAATGCTTGAATAGAAGCAATATATTTTTGACTTAATGATTGCATAAGAAAGCCCGCCACTCGGCGGGCTTTTTTGTGCAAGAGAAAGCGTAGTTTCAGGGTCCATAGTTATTATTACTATTCCACGTATTAGCATCTCTTCTTGCGTTTTCGGCATTCATATTGACTTCATTATTATTGACGACTTCCTTGAAACTTTTGCGTTTGAAATAATCATAGCCCACAGCTAATACCACTATTAAAGCGGTGGGTATCAAAAATAAGAGCCAAATCATTCTAGAACCCCCTTTCTGATCAATTAAACAGTTAAATCATTCAACCACCATTAAATTTTCAGAATAGTCTATTTATATACGTTTCAAATCAAAAATGGTTTCATTCTTTTGAAAACAGTCCTCAATTTAGCTGCATTGTCCCATGCGCGAGTGCCGTGAATCCTTCTTTATATTCAACCGTCCAAATTAACAAAGCTACTAGAAAAATCTTAATAAAATCATAGAATTACTAATGGTAAGATGTTTATGAACTGTGCTGAATAGAAAGACTGAGTTTATGAGAATAGAAAGGATGTAAATATGAAGATAAGTGGATTAATCGCGAACAATATCAACCAATTGGATACCGTGCTTCCCGTAAATCAATCCCTGGGAATTGCAGGTTTGTCGGGTTCGGGTAAAACCACGTTCTGCCAAGCCATTGGTGAAGAGTCCAAGAAGCGTCTCGTTTCATTGTTGCCAAAAGCTGAATATCAGTATTTATTCTCCAATATCATGGAAACGAATTTCAGTGCCATCAAAATGGAGGACATGCCTTTAGTGCTCTTTCTCGGAAAAGCATCCATCTCTTCCAATCCGCGCTCTACTATAGGGACCCATACGGGCATTTTTAAAGAAATTCGCGTTTGTCTTGCTGAACAATTCAATCTTTCCCCGGAAGTATTTTCGTTTAACAATGCATTGGGCTGGTGTCCAGATTGTAAAGGGCGCGGTACAACCAAAAACGTGGAATGCAAAAAGTGCAAGGGCAACCGATATAACGAAGAAGTTGAGAAATATACGATTGAATTGCTGGGAAAACCACATAGCATTTCCGAGCTCAACGACTTAAGCATCGAAACCATTCTTTCTCTAGCTGAAGTATTGCAGATCAGTGAAGAAAAGCAGCATATTCTCCAAAATATCATCAATATGAACATCGGCTACTTAACTCTGAACCGGATTATGGGGACTTTGTCCGGCGGGGAATTAACACGGCTTTACTTGGCGGAATTCATGGCAGCCAGTGAAAATACCGTCATTATAATCGATGAAATTTCCGTTGGCCTTGATCACGAAACTCTATTGAAAATTTTAGAGCAGATCAAGCTATTAGGAACTAAGAATCAAATTTGGCTCATCGATCATTCTGACACAGTGCTTGATGCAACGGATGAGCAATTGTTCTTTGGACCAGGAAGCGGGAAGTACGGCGGGAAAATAGTGGAGGAATCACCGCGTCCAAAACCAATGATTTGTGACCGGAATCAGGGAATGCCGACAGAAAGCTATCAATTCAAGGATCTCTACTGCCGAAATATTCAAATGGCTGAAATCCAGATTCCGAAAAATCGTCTTGTCACGTTTACCGGTGAATCTGGATGCGGAAAATCCACTCTCGTCAATGAATGCATAGCCCAAGACTTCCTGAAACGCTATCCTAAAGACAAGCTTGTGATGGTTGGACAAGACCGGAACCAATCAATTACCAGCCGGTCAACCGTTGCGACGTTTCTTGATATAAAGAAGAAACTTACCAAGTATAGCGAAGAGATTGATGATATTTTCCAGCGCTCAATTGAAGATATCATTGATGAACTTCCAAACGAAGACATAGCTCACAAACGTCTAGGTCTATTGATCAAACTTGGACTCGGGTATTTGACGTTGGAAAGAAAAACACAGTCCTTATCCACGGGTGAATTCCAATGTGTCCATTTAGTATCCGAGCTGTTTTCAAAATCCAGAAATCCACATACTTTGTTTATTTTTGATGAGCCTTCAAAAGGGCTATCACAAAATATATTGAACCAATTTATTGATAGCGTCCGGATCATCCTGGAGGATGAATCAGTGTCCATCCTGATGATTGAACACAATGCCTACATGATGGAGAGCTCGGATTACATTGTAGATTTCGGAAAAAGGCAGCATGCTCCAGTTCAACGTCTTGATGTGGTCAGTCATGATGATTTTTATCGTCAAAAGAGTAGTGATAATCAAACTGCGCCAATGCACATTCCTTCAGCACTCAAGCAACAAAAAGGGATTCACTACCTAGAGGAAAATCATCTGGACTACTTTAAAAAAGCAGAAAACATCTATAAGGGCGGTATTTTAAAAAGCCTATCGTCAATGGCGCGTTTGATTTATGGGGAATACGAATCGGACACCATCGCACCTGTCATTGCCATTGATCTTGAACGGCACCTGTATAGCCAATACAGCTTTCTTTATGAAATTGGCGGGCTGATCAACCATATTGTAGCTGCCCATCCGACCAATAAAAATACAAGAAACTTCGATTTCTATTCTCAAGAAAATCATTGTCCATGCTGTTCAGGCAGACGGAGCATAGAGAAATTCGATATCGATGTAGTCATTCAAGACAAAACCGTGCCGTTCTGGGATGGCTTGCTCCATCCAGACGTAATGGAGGTGTTGAAGTATTATCAATATCCAAAACTGCAGTTCCTATTTGATGAAATCAAGAATGAACTCGGTCAAGACATTAGTAAAAGCTTCAACGAAATGACTGAAGACGAAAAGCATACCTTCTTATATGGGTACTGGGAAAAATCATTTTACGATAAAGAAGGAAAGGCCCGAAGAACATGGGAAGGCTTCAATCTAATCATTGGACGTTATATGTTTATTTCAAAATCAATCATTAAAGAGCATATGAAAGCATCAAAAGAAATGATTACCTGTCCAGTTTGTGAAGGAACTGTCCTGAACCATCGTAAGAAACTTTTATTCAATGACGTGGATATTCGTGACATCATCCATCAACCGATCGATCAAGTCATAGAGACAGTAGGAAAGTTACCAGAGCTGGAAAAACTAAAGGCAATAGTTGGCGGAGATATGGTGTTTACTGAAGATGTCTCCTTGCTTTCCCGGGATATGCAAGTCGCCTTAAAAACGTTTGAGCTCGAACAAGCAAGCTTTGCAGATTATGAGATCGTTTTGCAAAATGCTTTGCCAGTCTGGAATCGTATCAAAGGCCAAGTTGAGGCCATCAGCAACAAAAACCAGGTTACCATCTGTGATTTTGCCAACATTACCGAAACAAGAGAATCCATTATCGATAAGTATTTCACCAATGGAAAGTACAAGAAACTAACGTATGTTTATGAAGCGTTTGGATACAAAAAAATTGTCACCCTAATTAATAAAGTGAAAGCCAGTCATAAATGTCCATTCTGTGGTGGCAAAAAAGTCATTTCCGAAGATGGTCTTCATGACGGTGTGTACAAACTATCCGTGCCATGTGTGAGTTGTTATGCGAGTGGTATCAATGATGAAGGACGGAAGGAAATCGTCGAGAACATCGACGTGCAGACCTGGCTGACCGGCAAAGTGAGTGATGTTGTCGATGAAAGCTCCATGACGGAGGAAGTTGCGGATATACCTATCTTCAATCGAATTCGTGAGTTGGATAAACGGGATATGATGTCCGTCTATCAATGCCTGGAGCAAAATAATTGATGCAAAAAGGGAGAATGCTCGTTATAAGAGCATTCTCCCTTTTTCATGGAACTATTTGAAAAATGGTGTTTTTTTCAGTGCAATACAGACAGGGATGGCTACAATAATCCCGACCACGTTCTGGACGATGTTTCCTGGGATGGAAGCCACCGGTGCAATCCAGTTATTATATAGAATCCCTTCGCAAAGGTAATAAACCGCTAACATCACAGGAATAGAAACGATAGTAGCGAATAGATTGAAAGCAATACTGCTGCCATTTCGGCCATTCGACCAAGCGATTTTCCCGACGACATACCCTTGCAGGCCACGAGCGACAATAGTGAACGGTGCCCACAAAGTCCATCCAGAGACTAAGTCAAATAGCCCCATTCCAATAGCCCCAGCAAGGGCTGCTTTTTTAGGACCAAATAAGATAGATGCGATAAAGAGCATGGCTGTTCCAAGATGAACTAAACCGCCATTTGCCGTAATCGGCAGTTTGATATTTAATAAGAGCGTGGCAACAAATACGAG
>Ga0209013_10006154_pt1 | contig 10217 bp, 4 predicted proteins | sample Cruoilmetagenom2_FD_187291 | JGI IMG/M metagenome (GOLD analysis project Ga0209013, IMG submission 187291) | Oil polluted marine microbial communities from Coal Oil Point, Santa Barbara, California, USA - Sample 2 (SPAdes) (version 2) | ecosystem: Environmental > Aquatic > Marine > Oil seeps ...
GTAAAATAAAATTTTTGAGGTTTATCTCCATGGATGCAGCAGTCCCTTTCCCGTCCAGCGTTTTCAGAGACACGTCTTCTTTTGAAAGATCCAGGGACAGATTAACGTCCCCGTTAACCTGTCCGGATATTGAGGAAATTCGGCTGACCAACTGCTGCATCTCTTTGCCTGTAAGTCCGGCTTTAACCAGTTTGGTCAGCCAGGCCAGGGAAAATGACCCCTGAACATCTGTGGTTAAAATTGATATTGGATTATAAAGACCGCTAATAGCAAGGTTTCCCCCGGTTAATGTGGATTTACCGGATTCGCCTCTCAGTTCCGTTATTTTCAGCAGATCTCCGTCCATGGAAAGGTGAGCGCTGTGTACCCTGGCCAGTGGCTTATGGTCATTATAAAAGGTATCTACATTGTGCAGAATACCGGCCCATGAAAGACAGTGAGAATGTTCCGGTTCACCCAGTTTTCCTATCTCATCCAATGTTCCGGCTAGGACAAAATCAGTTATCCGGGCGGTTCCGTTTTCAAGTCTTGGAAAAATTGTCCGGGTAGTCCAGTCGTTGATAAGTGGATCCGGCAGCAGCGTTTTCAGGGTGGCAAGCTCCATTTCATTCGAGCTCAGGCGCAACTCCATAAAAGGATCTGTAATGGTGTCAAAATCAAGGATAAGCGAGCCTGGCAGGTGAAAATTATCCGCTCGCAGGTCCAGGTGTGGAAAATTGATCTTTCTTCCCAGCAGGTCACCCTGCAGGTCCAGTGAGCAATAAGGAATACGATAAGATTTTTCCTGGTGGCGTGTTCCATCCCCAGGCGTCCAGCCCACGGTCATACCTAGATCAGTTACCTTGAGAATTCCGTTGACAGTTATACCCTTTCCGCTCCTGCCCAGCGTACCGGAGAAGTCTGCAGTACCTTTTGAGAAAAAGAAATCTTCTGAAGCCGGGACTATATTCAAAGGTATGGAAGAGGCCTGCACATCAAAATCATAGGTAAAACAGCTCGTAACTGAATTCCTGCACTTTCCACTGATTACTATCGGAATAACCGATCCTCTGTAGAGGATATCTGTTCGTAAATCAAAAGCTGTAGACGGATTATCTTGATTGGTCTGAATAGACAGTTTTGAAAGAGTGGTGGATGCAAGCACCAGGGTGCCATCGGTAACATTTATATGAGACCTATAGCCCAGTATTTTTTTCAGCAGGGTGTTGAGTTCTCTGCTCCAGTTGAGGTTTCGTACAGGTGTAGAAGCAGTCGATGCTGGTTGCGGAATGTAGTTGATATATGGAGAGTCAGCCTGGAAGGTATCCGGAAAAATCGAACCATTTACTAACTCACGAAAGGAAATCCTGAATGTGAAGTTTGGCAGAGTTACCTTGAGAGCGTTATTCAGCAATGATCCTTTCAGTTCTCTGCTGCTGATATTCAGGCTATTTTTATCCAGAGCAATAGAGAGATCCTTCGCCTGCAGTGTACCGTCCAGAGAGGAAGCCAGTTTTTGCAGCAGGACGTTTCTTACCTCTTCATTTTTCAGTGCAAAATTGATAGCCGGAATGGCTGTTACCAGGGCAATAACCGTAAGCAGAATGCAGAGCAGAGCTATTTTAAATAATTTTTTCAAAGGAAGAGAAATTGATTTTCAGGATTTTTTGCTGTTGCTTATCTGGTTACTACAATCTTCTGATGGTATCGATAAGGGGTATGAAAGTAAATAATAAAGAATATCTAATGAATCTGCACGGGTTTGTTTCACAAACCTTGTCTGTGTGAATCCGTTTATTTGTGTTATTTAAAGGTATTACCTGTTTGTTCTCTGGCTGAGAAAACCCCATGTTAAGTATAAAAAAATCTCAAAAAAAAGGTTGATAAAAATTTTTTTTCAGTATGATACTTTTTATAAAGTAAATCTATCGTATCTTGATAGAATTCCGAAAAAAACAACGTTTTTTTATACACACTCATGACGCAAAATATGTTACAATATTTCTGTTTTGTAAACAGTGAAAGAATCAGAGTATGAACCCTGTGTCTCGACCGGACAAAAAGGAAGTTTTTTTGTCCAATATCCCAGCCAAAAAACAAAGAAATAATTTCAATTAAACCGTAATATAAGTTAGTTACTTTTAACTTGTTGATTTTAACAAGAGGTAGATACGTGAGCGAACAGAACAACTCGTCCTACGGGGCGGAACAGATCAAGGTCCTTGACGGACTGGAGGCGGTGCGCAAACGCCCGGCCATGTATATCGGCAACACGGCTGAAGAGGGGTTGCATCACCTGATATACGAGGTGGTGGATAACTCCATTGATGAGGCCCTGGCCGGCCACTGTGACCGGATCAAGGTAACCATCCTTGAAGATGGTTCTGTATCGGTTGTGGATAACGGTCGTGGTATCCCGGTGGAAAAGCATCCCACCGAGGACATGACCGCGTTAGAGCTTGTCATGACTACCCTGCACGCGGGTGGTAAGTTTGACCACTCCTCGTACAAAGTGTCCGGCGGCCTGCACGGTGTCGGTGTGTCCGTGGTCAACGCACTGAGTACGGTTGTATCCGCCGAGATCAAGCGAAACGGCAAGGTATACAAACAGACCTATGCATACGGCCAGAAAACCGGCGAGCTTGATGTGATCGGCACGAGTGACCATACCGGCACCAAGATCGTCTTTATGCCTGATTCCTCTATTTTTACCGAAACCACCACCTTCAGGTACGATATTGTCTTGAACCGGCTGCGGGAACTGGCTTTCCTGAACCGCGGTGTTCGTATCTATCTCAAAGATGAACGTAGCGGGGCTGAGGACAAGTTTCATTATAAAGGCGGTATTGTCTCCTATGTGGAGTATTTGAACCGTAAACGCACCCCTATCCACCCGGAACCCATTTACATTGAGGGGGAAAAGGATCAGGTTCAGGTGGAGGTAGCCATACAGTATTTTGACGGCTATTCCGAGCGGCTGTCTTCTTTTGTCAACAACATCAACACACGTGAGGGTGGCACCCATGTTGCCGGTTTCCGGGCTGCATTAACCAAGTGTATCAACAAATATGCCACAGACGATGTGGTACCCAAGAATCTGAAGGAAAAAATGGGTGGCGACGATGTCCGGGAGGGATTGACAGCCATAGTTTCGGTGCGGGTTCCCAACCCCCAGTTTGAAGGACAGACCAAAACCAAGCTTGGCAACTCGGAGGTTAAGTCCATTGTATCCTCCATATGCAACGAGAAACTTGGGATTTATCTGGAGCAGAACCCCCAGATTGCCAAGAGGATACTGAGTAAAGCGGTTGATGCTGCACGGGCGCGCGATGCTGCCAGGCGGGCAAGGGAACTGTCACGCAAAAAAGGCGGTCTGTCCGTGATGATGGCCGGCAAACTTGCCGAATGTCAGTCCAAGGTTCCTGCAGAACGCGAAATATTCATTGTGGAGGGTGACTCTGCAGGTGGTTCGGCCAAACAGGGACGGGACCGATCCGTGCAGGCTATTCTGCCTCTGCGCGGCAAGATCATGAATGTGGAAAAGGCTCGTTTTGACAAAATCCTGGGCTCCGAGGAAATAAAACAGTTGATAGCATCACTCGGTACCGGAATCGGCCGGGAAGAGTTTGACGAGGAAAAGCTGCGCTACCACAAGATTATCATCATGACCGATGCCGATGTGGACGGTGCCCATATCCGCACCCTGCTGCTCACCTTCTTTTATCGTCAGATGCTGCCCCTTGTTGAAAACGGCTACGTGTATATCGGCCAACCACCACTGTACAGACTGGGCCGCGGCAAAAAAGAGCGCTATTTTATCGATGATGATGCCTTGAACAATTACCTCTATGATCAGGCCTCGCAGTTCATTCGTATCCGCACGGAGAACGGTGATGAAGTTGCACGGGAGGCCATGGTCGACCTGCTCAGGAAACTCACCTTTTTTGAACGTATCAACAGTTTCCTTGAACGGATGAATATCCAGGATAAGTTGACCATATTCCTACTGGAAAACGAAGTTCATTCGGCGGACCAGTTTAAGGACGAATCCTTCTTGAAGGAGCTGGTGAAAAAACTGGCAATCCTTGATCCGGTTACCGGTAATATTCGCATCTGCCGCTGGCGGCCAAGTTGCTACGAGGTTGATGTGGCCTTTCGCGGCCAGGCACATATGCGGACCACGGTTGGACCCAATATTCCGCTTATCCCTGAGTACAGGCACGCAATTGACCTCTATCCCGAGATAAAGGATTACCTGGGCGGCAGCTTTACCATCATCAAGACATCCACCACCGGCCAGGAAAAGGAAATCCAGGCCGGCGACTGGCATGACGTGATCAGGATGGTGCGCGAGGAGACCTTTAAGGGCAGCCATCTGCAACGGTACAAAGGTCTTGGCGAAATGAACCCGGAACAGCTCTGGGATACCACCATGAACCCGCAAAACCGTACCCTCCTCCAAGTGAAGATCGAAGATGCTGAAGCAGCCGATGACCTGTTCGTCACCCTGATGGGAGACAAGGTTGAGCCCAGGCGGGAGTTTATCCAGAATCACGCCCTGGAGGTGTCCGAACTCGATGTTTAAAACCAAATCATCAGGTTAAGACTATAAGTTAAACAACCACGAAGTCCACGATGGACATGAAGAAAGACAAACAAAAAGCAGTTCCTTCGTGTTCTTCGTGGCCTTCGTGGTGAATACAATTACTCTGTGATGGTACCCCTTTAAGGGATCCATCACTAAGGCATGAATAGGAAAACAATCAGGCATGACAACTGAAACAGAAAACAACCAGCCGGAACAACCTTCCATTTCCATTGAAAAGGAGCTGCGCAAGTCCTACCTGGACTATGCCATGTCCGTTATTGTTGGTCGGGCCCTGCCCGATGTGCGTGATGGTCTGAAACCCGTGCATAGGCGTACCCTGTTTGCCATGCGCGAGCTGGGCAACAGCTACAATCGACCCTACGTCAAATCGGCCCGTATTGTCGGTGATGTCATCGGTAAGTATCATCCACATGGTGATACCGCTGTTTATGACACCCTGGTCCGCATGGCCCAGCATTTTTCCCTGCGCTATCCCCTGGTGGACGGCCAGGGTAACTTCGGTTCCATGGACGGTGATGCCCCCGCTGCCATGCGTTACACCGAGGCGCGGATGACAAGGCTTGACCAGGAACTGGTTGCCGATCTGGACAAGGAAACCGTTGATTTTATTCCCACCTACGATAACTCCATGCTGGAGCCCTCGGTTCTGCCCTCCAGGATTCCCAATATCCTGATCAACGGATCAGAGGGTATTGCGGTTGGTATGGCCACTAAGATCCCGCCCCATAATATAGTCGAGGTTATTGACGGCTTGATTGGACTGGTTGAAGATGCCAATATCACGGTGCATCAGCTGATGGAGATCATCACCGGCCCGGATTTCCCCACCGGTGGTTTTATCCTGGGCCGGGCGGGAATACGTGAGGCCTACGAAACCGGGCGCGGCGTAGTGGTTATGCGGGCCCGTACCCATGTGGAACAGCGTAAAAATGGCGGTGAATCTATCATTGTCACCGAGATCCCCTACCAGCAGAACAAGGCCACTTTGGTTGAAAAAATAGCCCTGCTGATGAAGGAAAAACGGATCACCTCTATATCGGAGGTACGTGACGAGTCGGACCGGCACGGTCTGCGCATCGTCATGGAGCTTAAGAAGGGTGAGATCCCGGAAATTACCATCAATCAGTTGTACAAGATGACGCCGCTGCAGAAAAGCTTTGGTATTATCCTGCTCTGCATTGTCAACAAAAAGCCGGAGATATTAAATCTCAAGGAAATCCTGGTTCATTTTGTCGACCATCGCAGGACGGTTATCTACCGGCGTACTGCCTTTGAGCTGCGCAAGGCCGAGGAAAAGGCCCATTTGCTGGAAGGGCTCAAGATTGCTATCTCCAACCTGGACGAGGTTGTTGAACTGATCAAGGGATCTGCCAACCCGGCTGAGGCTAAGGCAGGCCTGATCGAACGTTTTGAGCTCTCTGAACTGCAGGCCCAGGTCATCCTGGACATGCGGCTGCAGCGTCTCACCGGTCTTGAGCGTGACAAGATCATCAAAGAGTATAACGAGATCATGGAGCGCATTGCCTGGCTGAAAAAGGTGTTGGCAGATGACGCGATGGTCATGCAAATCGTGCGTGAGGAGTTTGAAGGTATCCGCGAGCAGTACGGTGATGAGCGGCGCACCGAAATTATTGACGCGCCGGACGAGATCCTGCCCGAGGATATGATCACCCCGGAGGAAATGGTGGTCACTGTTTCCCATACCGGCTATATCAAGCGCAACCAGTTGTCCCTGTATCGCGCCCAGCGCCGAGGCGGTAAAGGGGTGAAGGGAATGACCACCGTTGAGGATGATTTTGTAACCGATCTGTACACTGCTTCCACCCTGGATACCTTCCTCTTCTTTACCAACAAGGCACGGGTATTCTGGCGCAAAGTGTACCAGTTGCCCATGGCCGGACGCACGGCCCGGGGCAAGGCAATCGTTAATCTGCTGGAACTTGGTGAAGGCGAGAAAATGGCAGCCATTCTACCTATTGCCGATCTTGCAAATGCCGATGAGAGCCAGTCCATTCTCACGGTCACTAAGAAGGGCCGTGTTAAGAAGACCAGTATTGCCGAGTACAAGCGGCCTCTCCGTAAAGGTAAATATGGTTTGACCATTAAGGAAGATGACGAAATCCTTTGCGCGGCTATCAGTTCCGGCGATGATGAGGTCTTCCTGGTCACTAAAAGGGGGCTGTCCATTCATTTCCATGAGTCGGATGTCAGGGTCATGGGACGGTTGGCCGCCGGTGTTAAAGGTATCAATCTGGCCGAGGACGACGAGGTGGTGGGTGCTGTTGTGCTCAAGAGTGATGATTCCATCTTGACGGTCACCGAAAACGGCTATGGCAAGCGGACCGCGGTTTCTGATTACCGGCTGCAGAAACGTGGCGGTAAGGGCATCTTTGCCATCAAGACCAGTGAACGCAACGGCTTTGTGGTTGGAGCTCTTCAGGTAATAGATGAAGATCAGGTCATGCTGATTGCCAACTCCGGTAAGGTTATCCGTATGCCCATGCACACCATTCGTGTCATTGGCCGTAATACCCAGGGCGTCGGCCTGATCAACCTGAATGAGGATGAAAAGGTGGTTGGCATGTCCATGCTGGCCCGGGATACAGAGGTGGATGAAGGTGAAGACACTAACGGGGAAACAACAATAGATGAGGGAGATAAATAAAACAGCGGTAATCGGGGCCGGCAACTGGGGAACCGCACTGGCCAAATTACTTGCAGACAAAGGGGAACAGGTCGTTCTCTGGGGCCATGATCCTGCCCAAATAGACGCGCTCCGGCGTGACCGGGAAAACCGGAAATACCTGCCTGGTGCAACCCTGCCCGCAACCCTGCAACCCATGGACAATCTTGACTGCGTGGCTGAATGTGACTGCGTGGTCATGGTGGTGCCGTCGCACGGGTTCCGGCAGGTTTTTTCTGCTCTTGTTCCCCATCTGCAAGCTGGTACTTTTCTTGTCTCAGCCGTTAAAGGTATTGAGATCGGCAGCCGCCAGACTATGAACCAGATCATGGAGGCTGAACTGGCAAAGGCGAACAGACCCGATACCATGTTCACCGGCGTGCTCACCGGGCCCAGTTTTGCCGATGAGGTTGCCGTGGGTCAGCCCACAGCCATCACTGTAGCTTTTGCTGATATTGATGTAGCCAGGACAGTGCAGCATCTTTTTTCCACTTCTTTTTTCAGGGTATACACCTCCACTGATATCATCGGCCTGGAAATCTCTGCGGCCATGAAAAATGTCATTGCCATTGCCGCCGGTATATCGGATGGCCTGGGCTATGGCCTGAACACCAGGGCTGCCCTTATTACCCGAGGTCTTGCTGAAATCACCCGACTCGGAGTCAAACTTGGTGCCCATCCCCTTACCTTCTCCGGCCTTGGCGGTCTGGGTGATCTGGTTCTCACCTGTACGGGTAGCTTGAGCCGTAATCGCACCGTGGGCTTGAAGCTTGGTGAGGGACGAACCCTTAAGCAAGCCCTGGACGAAATGACCATGGTGGCTGAAGGGGTCAAAACAACCAAATCCTGCTATAATCTGGCGACCTCAGTCGGGGTTGAAATGCCCATCCTGGAACAGACCTACCAGATCCTGTATGAAAACAAGGATTGCCGCACAGCAGTCCAGGAGCTGTATCAACGCAGCCTGAAAGAGGAACTGGCTGAGTAGAAGGGGAGCTAGAACACCCAAGGGGAAAGATGTTGTTTTTTTGAACAGAAAAGAGTGAACAGCAGAGGTCATCGGGAATTATGAATGTTGAGGTATTAGAATTATTAAACTTCATAATTCGACATTCCCGGTTCGACATTCGATATTCAGTCATTTAGTGAGGTATGAATATGCAGATATTAACTCGTACCCTTCTTATCCTGTTCATCCTGCTGGCAGGAGGCTGTGCAAAACAGGAACATACTCCTGTTACCGACGAAACAGGGGCCATCTGTCCCTTGCCCCTCCCGGCCACCTATGTTGCCGACATCCCCTGCCGGGACTGCCCACCAACAACAGTAGCTCTGACCCTTCGTACCGATTCACTCTACTTTTTACGAATAAAAACCGTACAACCCGACACCGGCACAGAGAATGTCAAGGCCGAGATCGGGGTCTGGAAATATGTTTCCGCCGGCAATACAATCCTCCTGGCTACTTATGATAATGTTGCCAGAACACTTCATATTACTTCCACGGACAAGCTCCGGGTGATCAAGGTCTCCGGTGGTATTATTCCCCCTGATGTGAATTACGACCTTAGCCGGGACGACAGTAACCCCGGTTATAACGATGTTGTCCCGGTTCAGGGCATGTACTCGTACGTGGCCAATGCCGGCATGTTTACCGAGTGTTTAACTGGTGCCGTTTTTCCGGTGGCCATGGAGGCTCAAAATGCTGCCCTTGAGCGTGCCTATTTGAATACACCCCATGGCCAGGCAGAGCCTGTTCTTGTATCTTTTGAGGCCCGCCTGAAAACCAGGCCCAGGTATGGTGGTATCGGCTATGAGGAAGCTGTTGTCCCTGTGCGTTTTATTGATATTCGGCCCGGCATTGCATGCAGTGGAGAGAAGAGCAGTAAACTGAGGCTGGTAGATAACAGTTGGCGCCTGATTGAGCTGGACGAACAACCGATAGAACTGAGTGAAGACCAGAAGAATCCCTTTGTTCATCTCCAGACCAGAAACAACAAGATGCAGGGATTTGCAGGCTGCAACCGCTTTTCCGGCACCTACCTTGTAAAGGGTTCGATTTTTATATTTAATAAGATGATTCGAACCCGCATGGCCTGCGTCGATGGAATTGAAATGGAAGAAAATTTTTTCCGTGTACTGTCGGCCACTGATGGTTACCACATAGAGGGAGATATTCTGGAACTGCGCGACCGGAGCGGCAAGGTGCTGGCAAAGTTGCAGCACGCTGGCGGAAGTTGATTGCAGGGCTTAGAAATTCCAGCCGAGCAGACTATTGCATGAAACCCTGAGCTATTCTGTAGTGATGTTATCCGGTTTCTGGATATCACTCCGAAGGTGAATGATATCCGGCTGGTAACTAATCTAACTCACTGAAATTACGTTATCAATGTTTTAGACTTTGTGTAGATATCGAGAAACTAGGTATTAACTTGTTAGGCTTATCAAACGCCAACCCTCAGCACAATGGGAGACAACATGAAACACACCAGGATTTTTACCATCTACATGATAGCCGCTTGTACCCTTATCTTAGGAACAAGATCGGTTTTCTCCGCTGAATCAGAAGTTAACCTCAACGATTATTACCGGCCATTCGAGCCTTCGGAGATCACTCCCAAAAATATGCAGAGTTGGCCCTATTATAAATACACCTCCATGAACTGGGATGAATACAGCCTCTTTGGTACCGTGCCCATCATGAGGGCGAAAGATCCGGCCGAACTGACGGTCGCAAATACCCCGTTCGACATAGAGCAGAAGTTGAGCGAGGGCTGGGCCTTCGACGAGTCGCTGACGTCAACCCAAACCAAGGGTTTCATCGTAATTCAGGATAATGTAATTCTGGGCGAATTCTACGACAACGGCTTCACTCATGATCAGACGCAACTGCTGCAGTCCTCATCTAAGACCTATGCCGGCATTATCGTTTCAAAACTGATCGAT
>Ga0209013_10006155_pt1 | contig 10216 bp, 7 predicted proteins | sample Cruoilmetagenom2_FD_187291 | JGI IMG/M metagenome (GOLD analysis project Ga0209013, IMG submission 187291) | Oil polluted marine microbial communities from Coal Oil Point, Santa Barbara, California, USA - Sample 2 (SPAdes) (version 2) | ecosystem: Environmental > Aquatic > Marine > Oil seeps ...
GCATCGGGATCATCTCCGCCGGGACGCCCGGAAGAGCGAACACCCACGTATCGGCGATCCGGAGCCGTAACCCGGGGGCTGTTCCCTTCGGATTCGCAATCAATTCCGACCCGAAGGGCCGTTCGGCCTGCTGGAGATTCGACTCTGGCATCACCCGTCCGCTGCTGGTCCACCGCTCACGGAGGCGCTTCGCTTCATCAGCGTCGAAGATCAGTTCCACCCCGGCTGCTCGGGCAATCGCCTCACGTGTCAGGTCGTCCTTCGTGGGTCCCAGCCCCCCGGTGATGATCAATGCGTCTGCCCGGGAACAGGAGGAGCCGATGGCATCAGCGATCCTGGCCTCGTTGTCACCGACGACAGTCTGTTGAAAGTGGTCGAATCCCGCGTCTGCGAGTCGCTCACCGATCCGGGTCGCGTTGGAGTTCACGATCTGACCGAGCAACAACTCGGTGCCGATAGCGAGGATCTCAACGATCATGCCGGGCCCGTCACGATCCCGTCGAGATCCGTCCCGTAGCCCCCGGTGATCTCAACGGTGAGCCATTCTCCGGGTGCGCCGCGGTCGAGGATGATCACGCCGTCGATCTCCGGTGCCTCCCGGTACGAGCGTGCCACCGGTCGTTCGTCCTCCACCTGGTCGACGACGACGGTGAGCGTGCGGCCGATCTGGCCGACGGAGCGAGTCGTCGTGATGTCGTCCTGCATGCCCTGAAGATGGCGGAGTCGAGCCTGCTTCTCCGAGTCCGGGATCTGATTCTCCATGACGGCGGCTTCGGTCCCATCCTCGGGCGAGAACGGGAAGAACCCGGCCCAGTCGAGTTGAGCATCGTCGAGGAACGCTGCAAGCTCGTCCACATCGTCATCGGTCTCCCCGGGGAAGCCCACGACGAACGACGACCGCATGGCCGCATCAGGAGCCGCCGATCGAATCCGCTCGATGAGATCACGATGCTGCTCCCCCGATCCGGGTCGCTTCATCGCACGAAGCAGCCGGCTCGACGCGTGTTGGAGAGAGAGATCGAAGTAGTTCGCCACGATCGGGTTTCGCGCCATCTCCTCGATCAACGCCGGTCGAATTTCCCGCGGGTACAGGTAATAGAGCCGGAGGCGGCGGAGTCCTTCGACGTCGGAAACCCGGCTGACGAGATCCACAATGTCGGGGGCATCGGTGTCCCGGCCGTACGCGGCGAGGTCCTGCGCCACCAGGCCGATCTCTCCAACGCCCGCAGCTGCCAACTCGGCAATCTCGTCTCTGATGTTCTCCGGACTCCGAGACCGCTGCTTCCCCCTGAACTGTGGAATAGCGCAGAACGTGCAGAGCTTGTCGCAACCTTCCGCCACCTTCACATATGCGTACGGTGTCGTGGGAGTGGGACGTCGAGTCTCGTAGAGGATGTCCATGTGTGACCGTCGGGCGGATCCGATGGTGAGCGGCGTCCAGCGCCGCAACGCGTCGAGGCGATCGACGAGTTCGGAGTAGCGATCGAGTCCCAGGACGGCATCAGCCTCGGGAAGCGCATCAGCGAGTTCGGTCTCATAGCGCTGAGCCATGCAACCGACCACGACAAGGCTCGCATCGTCGCTCTTCGCCCCTGAGAGGTCGAGAATCGTATCGACTGACTCACGGCGTGCCGGTTCGATGAAGCCGCACGTATTCACCATCACGACGTCGGCGGACTCGGGAGACGAAGCCTCGGTGTATCCGGCGGCCGTCAGCATTCCGGTGATCTTGTCTGAATCGACCTGGTTCTTCGCACAGCCGAGCGTCGTCAGCCAGATTGAGGGGGCAGTAGAGGTCATCGCCGGAAAGCGTACCGTGGCGTTGGCCCATCCGGACCGAGACAGCTGGGCAGTGGGGTGTTGCGAACTCCGGGCCAGCCGGGCGACCCTGCGAGCCCTGGGCTCGCAGGGCTGTTGCGACCCCTAGAGCGCCTCAGGCACTTCCACGCCCCGGTCGATCAGAATCCCTTTGATGCGACCGATCCGTGCCCGGATCTCCCCCGCACCGGCGGCCTCATCCATCTTGCGATTCAACCCTTCTTCCGGAGTCATCGCACCGGTCATTGCGCCGCTGCCTCCCGCCTGGGAGACCATGTCGATACGTTGCCCCTCGATCGTCGTCAGGCGCGACCGCAGGCCCGCCAGCTCGGATTGCAGGTCATCGATCGACCGCTCGGCATCGAAGTCGACACGAAACGACGCCATCTGATCGCGAAGCTCATCCTGTCGGCAGCGGAGCTCATAGCGCTCCGCAAAAGCATCTGTCGGGAGGGCGTTCAGACGGTCCTGAACTTCCGAGAGCTCCTTCAGCGCCTGGTCGAGATCTGCGTCCGCCATGCCTTCACCCTATCCGAACGCAAGTCGCGCCGCCGCAACCACAGCTGCCGCGACCAGGACCCATCTGATCCACGACGCACCTCTCAACACCGCCAACCGTGATCCAGCCCACGCTCCCGACATCTGACCGCCAGCGAGCACGACTCCCACTGCGATGTCGACCTGCGCGGCGTTGGCGAAGAGCAGGATCGCGATAGGCGAATAGGCGGCGATGAGCACAACTTTCGCAGCGTTGCCGTTGACGAGGTTCATCCCCGCTCCCAAGACAAGACCGGCGAGCAGGAGGAACCCAACACCGGCCTGGACGAATCCACCGTAGAAACCGATGCCGAGGAAAACGATCGAACGCCACGGTTCGTGCAGCGCGACCTCTCGTTCTTCGAGCCACCGCGACGGACGAAGCACCACGGATGCGGCAACGAGGAGCAACACTCCGGCAAAGACCAATCGGAGCACGTCGGGTGGCGTCACGGTCGATACCCACGCCCCTACAGCAGCTCCGAACACCGTTGGTATCAGGAGAACACTGACCCTGCGCCACGGAACCGCCTCGCCTTTCTGGTAGCCGGCGATCGCCGTCAGATTGGCCAGGAAGATGGCGATGCGATTCGTACCGTTCGCCGTGTTGATCCCGACCATCTCGGTGAGAATCGGAATCGTTATGGCCGATCCACCACCCGCGAGCGCGTTGATGAACCCGGCGGCACCGCCCGCGGCGACGAGGATCAGGCCTTCGACGAGGGTCACAGTTTCGACGTGGTCGACATTCGACCGGAGGCTACTGTCGAACGAGTCGGGCGGATTTCCATCCGCGCACCGAACTCAGTAGACCGATCCCATCTGCTCCCTCGAGATCTTCGGCAGTGATCACTTCCTCAACGAGCGCCCCCTCGTCGATCATGACCTGGCGGAGGATGCCCGGGAGACACCCGGAAGCGAGCGGGGGCGTTATCCAGGTCCCGGCACACTGCACAGCCACGTTGTACGTGGTGGCCTCGGTCAACTCTCCCCGCTCGTTCACCATCAGCACGTCCTCGACGCCTTTGTATGCTTTGGAGCGGTCGTTGTAGGGTCGTCGTGCCGTCGTTTTGTGGAAACGGTAGATGCTCGTCGACGAGATGGCCGTTGGGTCGATTACACATGCCACCGGATCACCTCCGAGGGTGGGCCACCATCGGGCCGGCTCCAGCGCCTCGGAGTTGACGTCGACCACAATGCTGCCGTGCCGGTCGATCTCGAGTCGAACGGCACGGGCACCGCTCATCCGGCTCACGGCCTCGTCGAGGGCGTCGTGAATCGATTTCTCGTCGAAGCGGAACCCGAAATAGGCCGAGGAGTCGCCGATTCGTCGAATGTGCCGATCGAGCCACCGGAATCCGTGGTCATCCTCCCAACGGATCGTCTCGAAGAGGGAGATCTCCGGTCGTCGCTGAACGAGAACGTGGGTCTTGGCCTGAGCTTCCGCGTATTCCCCTCTCGGTACCGGCGAGCTGGTGATCCCGGCGCCCACGGCATACTCTCCGACGCCTTCTTCAGAGTCGACGGTGACGGTCCGGATCGCGACGCTGAAGCTGGCATTCGGTCGCCCGTTGTCGGTCGGAGCCATGAACCCGATAGCTCCCGCGTAGACGCCCCGGGTTCTGCATTCGAGCGTCGCTATGGCTTCCATGGCACGAGCTTTTGGGTCGCCTGTGACGGCTGCTGAGGGGAAGAGAGCACGAAAGACATCAACGATTTCGGTCGACGGTGCGAGCTCTGCCGACATGCTCGATGACATCTGCCACACCGTCTCCAGGCGCTCGAGCGCCATCAATTCGTGGACCTCGATCGTGTCGGGAAGCGTGATGCTGACAAGCTCTTCTCGGATCCGATCAACGATCCGTTGATGCTCTGTGCGATCCTTCTGCGACGCGGCCAGTGTCGCCGCATGATCCTCGTCCTCTGCCGCCCACCGACCCCGTGCTGCCGTACCCTTCATCGGCCGCACTTCGATCCTCGAACCGTCGACGGCGAAGAACCGCTCCGGAGATGCGCTCAAGATCCGGTATCGCCCGAGGTCGATGAAGGCTCCATTCGCACCACGCTGGGAAAGCACGAGGTCGCGATACAGCTCGCTCAGATCCCCGCTGATGGCGGCGTCGAGGCGGAGGGCGAAGTTGATCTGGTTGAGGTCTCCCGACTTGATCAAGCGCCGAACACGCTGGGCGTTCTCCTCGAATGTGTCCTCGTCCATCGTCGGGATCCACGGTGACACGGTGTACGGAGATGCATCGAGGCGGGCTTCGCCCACGAAAGATTCAGCTTCGAACCGATTGCGGAAGAGCCCGAACCACGCCAGCGGCAGATCATCATGCAACTCCCCCTGCTCACCTGGTCGAACCGGAAGCGATCCGTCGAATGCGGGTGCGGCTTCGTATGCCACGAAGCCGACGGACCAGAAGCCTTCTCGCGTCGCGGCTTCAGCCTGTCTGACGACGTCGACGACATCGCCGATCTGATACGCCTCAACGACGCGGTCCGGATCAGAGAATTCCATCGACTTCCCGCCGATCGGGCTGAACTGGTCGAGGCGTGCATGGATCATCGTTTCCAGGCTACGCGACGAATTCGACGGATGGTGTGACTCTCCCGACGAATCGTCGGGGCTAGCCGATCAGGGATCCGAGTTCCTCTTCGGTTACGAGAACGGACCGGGCCTTGGATCCCTCAGACGGACCGACGATGCCCTTGTTCTCCAGAATGTCCATTACTCGTCCCGCCCTTGCGAATCCGATTCTGAGTTTGCGCTGGAGCATGGAGGTGGAACCGAGCTGGCTGCGCACGACGAGCTCGATCGCCTGACGCATGATCTCGGGATCTTCACCCTCGAACTCTTCGTTCACCTCGGTTGCCTTCTGCGCAGCTTCGAAGACCTCAACGTCCTCGTACTTCGTCTTCTGCTGGTCTCTGACGGACTCAACGACGCGGTGGACTTCAGCTTCTGATACCCATGCCCCCTGGATCCGCTCCGGTTTCGGTTCTCGTGCTGTGACGACCAGCATGTCACCGAGGCCGACGAGTTTCTCGGCGCCGGCTTGATCGATGATGACCCGGGAGTCGGTCTGCGATGTCACGGAGAAAGCGAGCCGGGATGGCACGTTCGCCTTGATCACACCCGTGATGACATTCACCGATGGCCGTTGTGTAGCCAGGACCAGGTGGATCCCGACGGCTCGCGCCATCTGGGCGATGCGCACGATCGAGTCCTCGACACTTCGACCGGCGACCATCATCAGGTCGTTCAACTCGTCAACGACGAGCACGATGTAGGGGAACCGATCGAACAGATCCTCGTCGATACCACCTGCGTCGTACTTCTCGTAGTAGGACTCGACGTCGCGAACGCCCGAGTCGGCCAGGAGGTCGTATCTGCGGTCCATCTCTGCAACCGCCCACTGGAGCGCATCGGCTGCCTTCTTCGGGCTGGTGATGACCCTCGTGAGGAGGTGAGGTACGTTGTCGTACTGACCGAGTTCGACTCTCTTCGGATCGACGAGAATCAGTCGAACCTGATCGGGCCTGGCACGCATGAGGATCGAAGTGAGCAGGGCGTTGATGCACGACGACTTTCCAGCGCCGGTTGCACCGGCGATGAGAACGTGTGGAAGCTCGGTGAGCCGCAACATGCGGGCGCTACCGCTGACATCCTTGCCGATCGCTACAAGCATCGGGTCCAGGTCCTCAGCTGCCGCGCTGCTGCGAAGAATGTCTCCGAGTGTGACCATCTGCCGGTTGCGGTTCGGGACCTCGATACCGATGGCACTCTTGCCGGGGATAGGAGCGAGGATCCGCACGTCCGGGGACGCGAGGGCATATGCGATGTCGTGTGACAGGTTCGTGACCCGGGAGACCTTCACGCCGGGTGCCAACTCGATCTCGTAGCGTGTGACGGTCGGACCGGGAACGATCCGTGTGAGTCGAGCGTCGACGCCGTGTTGACTCAGGGCCTCCTGCAACTCGGCAGCGGTCTGTTCGAGCCCACCGCGGTTCGGACCCTGCGATGTCGACGCTTCGAGGAGATCGAGCGATGGCAACTGGTACCCGTCGACCGAGACGGCCTGGGGTGCCGGTGCACGCTTCGGTTTGGTCTTCTTCGGAGCCTTGGCTGACTTCTTCGGACCGTTCTCGGGCCGGGTCGTCGACGACTCCGGTACCGGTTCGTGGATCTCGATCGGCCCGTCCGTCCGGAAGTTCTTCGTCGGTGATCCGTCATCGGATCCGAACCCGATCCAGGAGCGGAACGATCGCGAGAACGAACTGAGCGTTCCTGCAACGTCCTTGACCGACGCCTTGGTAACGATGAGGGTGCCGACCCCGAGTGCTCCCATGAGAACGAGGAAGGCGCCCCAGAATCCGATGGTGCGTCGGAGGGGGAACGCGACGATGGCTCCGACCGCTCCGCCGCTTTCCTTGACCTGGTCGACGTGGCCGGCCAAAGCGATCGAGCCGGTCAGCAAATGAAACAACCCGAGCGACGAAACGAAGATGGCGGCGAGACCCGCCACCAGGCGGCCCCTGTCCTCGCTGCAACATACGCCGACGAGTGAGAGGCCGATGATGACGAGCACGATCGGCACACCGAAGGCCCACATGCCGAAGAGAAATCGGAGCGAGCCGGAGAAGCCGGCGCCAATCGGCCCCGAGAGTCCGAAGAACGACAAGCCGACCAGTGCGGCAAGCACAATGAGGACAACGCCCCACAGGTCGTCACTTTGACGCGCGAGGCGTTCCCGGATGCGTTCCCGACTCGTCCGTAGCGCTTGGACGGTTCTGGCCCGTAGAGAGATCCGTTTAGTTTTCTTGGGGGTCGCTTTGCTCCGCCCCGCTGCCCCGCGGCTCTTGGTCCGCGTTGCCATCTGCCCGTACGATACCCGAGGACGGCGTAGATTTGAACCACCCTTCGCGCGAGAGCCCGCGCGAAGAGTTACAACCGTGTAACTCCCCTCCGTTCTCTGGGGTCGCAGAGTGTCCAAATCTCCCTCTGATTTGGAGTCGTACTGCGTCACATACACGACGTACTGCTGCGTGCTGTCCTCGCAGTCCCACCTGAGCCGTCCCATCTCCAACGTCTCCGGTATCCTCCCGACCATGACCGATTCAACATCCCCGCTTCGTGCGTTGCTCGCCGCCGGCGAGTGGAAGGCTGCCGATCACGAGACGCGTCGTCTGCTGATCGCCGACGCCGATGTCGGCGGATACATTGGCCTCGATCCTGATGAAGCGGCCACAGTGGATTGCGAACTCATCCGGGCAATCGACGTCGTGTGGAGCGAGGCGTCAAACGAGCGTTTCGGTTTCGCCGCTCAGGAGAACGCCCTGCGAACCGCCAGGGACCGCGGTCTCCCCCGTGCCGATACGTGGAGAGCGTTCGGACGTTCCGTGGGATGGGTCGACGGTCGCGAATGGCTTGAGGAAAATGGTGTCCGCTATGTGGACGATGCTCCGGTCGGCCATCTCCCATGGCTTCCTGGAACGACAACGGCTGTGAACACCGGTCGCATCTACGAGGGCTTCTTCCTCTTCTACGCCCGATTCGCGAACTGCCCAGAGTAGAGACCTAGCTCCCGTCGCTTGCAGCGATCGCCTCGATGTTGAATTCGATCTGTGTCGCGTTCTCGGAGATGCTCCACAGTGCCTGCATGTCATCTGTCCGGTTGTGGTAACCCGTGATCGGTCTGCGAACCGGCGATCCGGTGTTCACCCAACGCGGTGTATACAGCTCGCCGCCGAGCGCTTCCGGGTCGGTGGCGGCACGTAGCTGGGGCAGGGCGCCCCTCGAGGGCGACATCCCGACCCATTCCACTGTCCTGGCGGAGAAACGCTGGGTGGCTCCGCCGTGCTCGCGTGCACTGTGAGACTGAAGGTCGGTATTCGAGAAACCGGGATGCGCAACCAGGCTCACGGCCTTGACGCCGGCACTGTCGAGCCGCTGGTTCAACTCGAGGGCGAAATTCATGTTGGCGATCTTGGAACGGCCGTACGCCCCCCACGGGGAGTAGCTCTCTTCCATGTTCAGGTCGTCGGGATCCAGCTTCGTCGCAGCATGCCGGGCGGTGCTGGTCACGGTCACGATCCTGGCGCCTGGTGTGTGAATCAGCGCGGGCATGAGTTGCGCCGTCAACGCGAAGTGTCCAAGGTGGTTCGTTCCGAACTGCTTCTCCAATCCGTCAGCAGTCGACTCGTGGGGTATCGCCATCACACCGGCATTGTTGATCAGGAGATCGATCGTCGGGTGTTCTCCGACGACGCGCTCGGCAAATGCTTTCACAGATGCGAGCGAAGCGAGATCAAGCTCCTGTAGCTCAAGTCGAGCATCGGGCGTCTCCGCCTTGATGTCGGCGACGGCCTGGTCGGCCTTCTCCCGGTTGCGCACCCCCATCACGACCGTGGCGCCCTTCCTAGCGAGTTCACGCGTGGTCTCGAGCCCGAGTCCACCGTTCGCCCCCGTGACCACCGCGACGCGGCCGTCCTGATCGGGGATGTCGTTCGCTGTCCAGCTCATGTCATCACTCCTCGCTGTGATCCTGTGACTCCGACCATCGCGCGCCACCGCTCTTCGCCAGCGTGGCCTGACGCTAGACCTTGATGACGATCGGGAAGACGACCGGTCGCCGTTTCATGCGGGCCTGGACTGCCTTGCGACCGGCGTTCCTCATCCGGCTCCGGAGCGCATCCGGATCGAGTGGGCGCTCCAGGGTTTCGATACCCTGGAGGACACGGGCCTCAACGGCATCGTGAAGGACCTTCGAGTCTCCGGTGACGCCATGGCTGTCGACGTCGGGACCGAACACGATGTCGCCCTTCCTCGCGTCGATACCGATCGTGACGAGGATCACGCCGTCATCGGCGAGATGTCGACGATCGCGCAGGATGGCTTCATCCTCTCCAACTTCCAGACCATCCACATAGACGTAACTCGACGACACGGCACCTCGTTCGATTCTCAGGTCGCCGTCGTCGAGCACAACCACGTCGCCGTCGGAGCACACTTCAACTTCGGGCACGCCGACGGAGCGGGCAAGCCCCGCGTTGGCAAACATATGCCGGTGCTCACCGTGAACGGGTACGACGGCCTGTGGCTTCACGACGTTGTAGAAGACCTTCAGCTCTTCCGCCGCCGCATGCCCTGAGACGTGGACGTGTGTATTGAGACCGTGATGGACGGTGACCCCGATGCGGGCAAGGTTGTTGATCACTCGCGACACGCGCTTCTCGTTGCCGGGGATCGGCGTCGCCGAGAGGATCACCGTGTCGGTCGGATCGAGGGAGATCGATCGATGTTCCCCTGCAGACATGAGTGACAGGGCGGCGAACGGCTCCCCCTGGCTCCCGGTCGAGATGACCGCCGCCTTCTCCTGCGGGAGTTGCAGCAACTCTTTGAGTTCGACGAGGCTGCCGTCGGGTATGTTGAGCTGTCCGATTTCGGCGGCGATGTCGCTGATGCGCAGCATCGATCTGCCGATGAATGCGATCTTCCGTCCGTCGGCGACCGCAGCGTCGATCGACTGCTGGACACGATGGAGGTGGCTTGCGAAACAGGCGATGAGGACCCGTCCCTCGGCTTCGTGAACGAGTTCGGCGAGTCGCACTCCGACCGTCTTCTCAGAGTCGACGACACCCGGTCGTTCCGCGTTCGTCGAGTCGGCGAGGAGGAGCCTCACACCGCGTCGGCCGAAACCGGCGAAGCTCTGGAGGTCGGTCGTGACACCGTCGATCGGTGTCGGATCAAGTTTGAAGTCGCCCGTGTGGACAATGATGCCTTCGGGAGTCTCAAATGCGATACCCGTGGCATCCGGCACCGAGTGTGTGACCGGGATGAACGCGAAGCGGAAGTTCCCAT
>Ga0209013_10006156_pt1 | contig 10216 bp, 8 predicted proteins | sample Cruoilmetagenom2_FD_187291 | JGI IMG/M metagenome (GOLD analysis project Ga0209013, IMG submission 187291) | Oil polluted marine microbial communities from Coal Oil Point, Santa Barbara, California, USA - Sample 2 (SPAdes) (version 2) | ecosystem: Environmental > Aquatic > Marine > Oil seeps ...
GAGAAAGTATTTTTACGGGGAAAATGCATAGTTGATGGGGATCAATGGCTGGGAAAACGTGGTCAAGGCCAATTTTTGGCGAGAAAACCATTTGCTGAGGTGATTTAATGGCATAGTGGATTGATTAAGAGGGTGGTTAAGATAACACGCTGGAAGATAAATAGAACTAGATCACGCATCTGATGTTGAGGGGGTTATAAAACTAAAGATGCGTGATTGTTTTAAGGGGTGTTTTTTGGAAACTGTTTCCTCAAAGGAAATAGTTTCCTCCTTAGAGAGCAAGGGGGAAAAATGACATATCAGGACGAACTCCATTTTGGAAATATCTACCATATATATAACCGTGGCAATAACAGTGAAGCCTTATTCAAAGAGGAAAGAAATTACTATTATTTCCTGGACCTTTACAAGAAATACATCCATCCTATTGCCCACCTGTATGCGTACTGTTTACTCCCAACTCATTTCCATTTCATGCTTCGGATCAAAGAATGGGATAATATTGAAAATTATGTTCATAATGAAAGCCAAATCTGGATGCAGTTCAGGACTTTCCTTGGAACGTATACCAAGGCTATCAATAAAGCGTATAACAGATCAGGACATCTCTTTGAGGGCAGATATTCAAGAAAGATCGTCCAAAGGGATGAATACTTCTACAGGTTGATCGTCTATATCCATCAGAATCCACAAAATCATGGTGTCGTTCTGGATCATAAAAATTGGCCATTTTCTTCTTATAATGCCTATAACCGGCAGGACCGAAGATCATTGATTGCCAAAGAAGTCCTATTTGACCTGGAATTATACAATACAATAATGGATACGCATGAGTTAAAATCAATCAATAGTGTTTGTGAAAAAATCAAAAAAGGAAACGGTTTCCTTTGAGGAATCCGTTTCCGGAGTCAAATGAGAATATGAAAAATCTTACCATCAATAATTTCACCTTTGAATGGGGTGCCCGGAGCTATGTAATGGGCATCCTCAACCTGACCCCGGATAGTTTTTCCGGAGATGGGCTGGCCAATCTGGACAAAGAGGCTGCCTTTCAACAAGCCAGGGAATTTGTGGAAGCCGGAGTTGATATCCTGGATGTGGGTGGCGAGAGCACCCGCCCGGGAGCGGCTCCTGTGTCTGCTCAACAAGAATTGGATCGGGTCCTCCCGGTCATCACCCGGCTGGCAGCCGAGTTTGAGACCCTGATTTCAATTGATACCTATAAATCCCTGGTAGCAAGGGAAGCCATTAAAGCAGGAGCTTCGATCCTGAACGATGTCTGGGGTTTGAAAGCTGATCCAGAGCTGGCGCAAACGGCCGCTAAGAATAATGTGCCTGTGATCCTGATGCATAACCGCAGCAACCCCAATAATGCTGCCATCAAGGAACATCTGGGAGGCCGTTATATAGGCATGGAATATGATGATTTGCTCGAAGATGTAAAATACGAATTGAGGGAGAGCGTGGATCTGGCAAAAGAAGCCGGAATCCCGGAGGAGATGATCATTCTGGATCCGGGAATAGGTTTTGGAAAAACCATTGAACAGAACCTGGAACTTATCAATCGGCTGGGTGAGATACGGATCCTTGGTTATCCTGTACTTCTGGGTCCTTCCAGAAAATCATTTATTGGCTATACCCTCGATCTGCCTCCAGATGACCGTGTAGAAGGAACTGCTGCAGCGGTATCCGTTGGCATCACCCGTGGAGCGGATATCATCCGGGTTCACGATGTGTCTACAATGATCCGGACAGTTAGAATGACTGATGCACTAATAAGATAACACTCCGCAAATATCTGTGTGGCGATATATAACCCGGGAGGATACTCTCCCGGGTTATTTTTGTTCTAACGTCAAGTTAATACTCATTTGATAAATTAGAATCATAGCAGATTCATCAGGAGGAGTTTATGGCTGATAATCATAAACCACAGCTAGAGAATACCAGCGGTCCAATCGCTTTCCAAACAGAGATCAAGCAATTACTAAATATTCTGGTTCACTCCCTTTATACAAAGAAAGAGATCTTTCTCCGGGAATTGCTTTCCAATGCGTCTGATGCTCTAACTCAGATGCGTTTTATCCAGCAAACTGACCGGGAGATCCTTGACCCATCTCAGGATCTGGAAATCAGAATAGAGATTGATACTGAAGGAAAGATCCTTAAGATCTCTGATACCGGAATAGGTATGACCAGCGACGAGATGAAAACCAATTTGGGTACAATCGCCCAATCCGGTGCCAAGGCCTTTCTGGAAGCAGCTGAAGGTGATGAGAAGGGGTTGGTGGATGTGATTGGCCGTTTCGGAGTAGGATTTTATTCTGTTTTTATGGCAGCTGAATGGGTTAAAGTCACTTCCCGCAGTTACCAACCGGATGAAAAGGCTGCCTCATGGTATGCTACCGGAGCTGATACTTTTGAAATGGGTACTACCGCTAAAGAAACCAGGGGAACATGCATCGAAATTAAATTGAATGAAGATGCCCAGGAATTCCTGGATATTCATCGGATCCGTGAGATTATAAAGATCCATTCAGATTATGTGCCATATCCAATTTTCATAGAAGGTGAGGAAGAGCAGATCAACCAGCAAACCGCGATCTGGCGCGAAAACCCCCGCTCTGTGGAAGAGGAAAAATATCAGGATTTCTACCGCCAGCTAACACTGGAATTGGAAGAACCGCTAGAGAAGATCCATTTTGTTGCTGATGCGCCTTTAATGATCTATGCTCTTTTATACTTGCCTGCCAAACTAGATCGGGGTATGTTCACACTCCGGGAGGAAGATGGGTTAAAGCTCTTTGCCAGGAAGATCCTGATCGAGAATTATTCCAAGGACCTTCTGCCTCCCTATTTTCGGTTTATCCAGGGAGTTGTCGATGCCGAAGACCTGCCACTGAATGTGTCCCGTGAAAGTGTCCAGGCTACGGCAATGATCAACCGGATCAATAAGATCCTGACCAATCAGGTCATTCAAAAACTGAAAGAAATGGCTGTTAAAGATCCTGATAAGTATCTGGACTTTTGGGCTGAGTTCGGCCAATTCCTCAAGGAGGGAGTGGCTGCCAATGATAATAATCGAGATGATTTATCGACCCTGCTGCGGTTCCATTCCACAACGATGCCTGATCAATGGACATCCCTGGATGAATATCTGGACCATATGAAACCTGGCCAGGATAAGATCTATTACATCCTGGGTGATGATGAGAGCTCTGTTTCCCGCAGTCCCCATCTGGATTATTTCCAAACTCATTGTTATGAAGTACTCACCTTAACAGATCCGGTAGATCCGTTTATGCTGCTGGGGCTGAGGGAGTATAAGGAGTTTGCCCTCCAGAATGTAGCTGCTTCCGATCTTAATCTTCCTGAACAATCTGAACAGGAAGAACTACAGGAAGGGGAAGAACCACCTTCTTTGTCAGACGAGGCTGTTACTGACCTGATCGATATCTTTAAGGATATCCTTGGGGAACAAGTTTCTGATGTGCGGATCACAGACCGCTTAACTAATTCTGTTGCCAGACTGGTGGATGCCAAGGGATCACTGGGGCAAGAGATGCAGAGGGTATACCGAATGATGGACAAGGATTACCAGATCCCGAAAAAGGTCCTGGAAATCAATCCTGATCATCCTGTTCTGAATAAGGTCAGCCAACTTCCGGATGATGACGACCGCAGAGAGCTGATCGTGGAGCAGATATTCGAGAGCGCGTTATTGATAGAAGGGCTACATCCGGATCCGGCATCAATGATCCCCAGGATCCAGCAGTTGATGGAGTCAGCCTTGAAAGATAATTAGGCTGAGAAAGTTTGATGTTATTCATCGGGATGGCTAAATGCCATCCCGGTTTTTTATTTAATCTGCAGTGGTTTCTACCCCTGTATTCTTTGTTTTGGTTGCAAGAATGAAAAAGATTATTGCTCCCAGGAAACCGGCTGCGCCTCCTCCGTACCAGATAGCGCTTGGACTGTAGGTATCATTCAGAAATCCACCCAGCAGTGGGCCTACCATTGATCCGGCACCCATTGTTAAAGCCAGCATGCTCATATACCGACCGCGCATTGTTTCGGGAGCCTTGTTAGCAGTATAGGTGCTGGCGGTGGGGATGACCATTAATTCACCAATAGTGACAATCACCATGCTGGCCAGGAATCCCCAGAATCCTGTAGCGAAAGCGATGCTGCCAACCCCCATGCCATAAAACAGAGTGCCAACAGCCATAATGACCAATGGTCGATAGCGGGAAGTTCTGCGGGTGACAAAGAGCTGCAGGAGGACCACCATCACAGCATTGGCGGTGGGTATCAGACCGTAGAGGGTTTCAGAAACACCAAAGTTATCAATAGCGTGGACTCCCAGCAGGAGCCAGAGGATGCTGCCTGCGATTTGCCGCAGAGTAAAACCAAGGATAAAGCTGGAAAAGATCCGATCCCGAAAAATGGCCTGATAGGATTTGATATTGTCGAGTAGTTTTTCCTGCATCTCGCGGGCGGCATCTGGCAGGGTTTCTATGGAGAATAGAGCTATCAGCAGGCCGAAGAATATCGTGGTTCCTGCAGCAATTCCAAAGGTGATCTTGTAGGAGGAAGCGATCATGAAACCACCCAGGGCCGGTCCCAATGCCACACCGACATTTTTTACAAGCCGGGTTAATGCAAAAGCTTCTGTCCGTTTTTCAGGAGGGACAAGATCAGTGATCATGGCGTCTGAGCCCACTCTGTAAAGGGGACGGAAAGCACCCCTCAATGCCATCAAGATCGCAAATTGACCGTAGGTGTGAGCGGGAATCATAGCAGCCAGGGAAAATCCTGTCATGCAAAGGCTGATGACCATGGTCCATTTACGGCCAAGTTTATCAGTGATGCTCCCGGCAAGAAATGAGGATAGCAGGCTCATTACGGCGTTGATAGTCGTTAATGTGGTGATGATGGTCAGAGGAAGGCTTAACTCATTTCCAAGGTAGATCACCAGAAACGGCCAGATCATGCTCATCCCTGTAAAGTTGACCAGGCTGCCCCAGAACAGCAGCCAGAATTGTGAGGGATAAGATTTTTGATAGTGCTTGATCCTGCCTAGCAGGGATACATCCACTGGATGTTTGCGTTCGGGTTTATCCATATAGACTAATTATGATCCTGAAGATTAATTAATGTATTCATTGTAATGCAGTCTGGGGTCCGAGCAAGGAAGAATTATCCAGCGGGATAAGAGCAAAAAGTATGAATTATATGATGATGGTTCAACTTGACATCGTTTATAATAGTAGACTGTTGAGAAACCTTAGGAATAAAATTGGATTGGAAATGACTCATATCTTGGTAACGAATGATGATGGTGTAACTGCTCCGGGTTTATTTGCATTGGTAGATGCCTTGCGAGGTCTGGGAGATGTCAGCATTTTGGCACCGGATCGCAATTGGTCTGCATCCGGTCATGTGAAAACACTGCACAGGCCTTTGCGTGTTAGAGAAGTCCAGCTTCAGGATGGAAGTACGGCCCTTACCAGTGATGGGGCGCCTTCAGATTGTGTCGCTCTGGCTGTAATGGGAATCCTGTCCGATATCGATCTGGTTGTTTCTGGAATCAATCCCCATGCCAATATCGGGCATGATGTGACCTATTCAGGTACCGTAACCGCCGCAATGGAAGCGGTGATCTGGGGTTTGCCGGGACTGGCCGTATCACTGGATAGCCCCGATAATCATCTGGGGGTACTGGATTATATGCCCGCTGCCGAATATGCCCGCCAGGTAGCAGAGATGATGTTAAAGAAGAAATTCCCAGAAGAGGTGGTTTTGAATCTTAATGTTCCTTATCTTCCTCTGGATGAGATCAATGGAATGCAGGTAACTCGCCAGGGACTGCGGGTATACCATGATGAGCTGCTCAAGCGGGAGGATCCCCGGGGAGTTCCCTATTACTGGTTGGGCGGTGATCCTCCCGGCGGTATCCCGGACCAGGGAACGGATTATGGAGCCATAAAAAGCGGTTATGCTTCCCTGACTCCTTTGAAGCTCGACCTGACCGCCGAAGATTCGTTGGAGCTTATTACAAGAATCCTTGCTGAGTAAAGTGGATAGAACTGATCTAAAAACACCCATCAATAAAAAGTATATTCGCTACCTCCTGATCTTTCTTGTGGGGGGGCTGGTCTTGGCCTGGTTGATCAACACTCCTCCGGGATTATTGGGAAAATCAGATGCGATTGCCTATGCAGTCTGCCATCGCATTAGTTCTCACTCCCATTATTTCGGAGAAAGACCCTTTTCCCTCTGTGCTCGCTGTACGGGCCAATACCTGGGCTTTATTTGGGGGTTTGGATTCCAATTACTCGTGGCAAAGAAGAGATCGGGTTTCCCATCTCACAGCGCTTTGATCATAATGGTCTCCCTCTTTCTTATTTATTTCCTGGATGGATTGAATTCTGCCATCCACCTTTATCCTGGATTGGATCACCTTTCACTATATCAACCAAATAATATACTGAGAATGTTTACAGGGCTGGGATTTGGAGTTGTGATCAGCGCTGTTCTCTATCCCCTGGCTGGTCAAACAGTTTGGAACGAGATATCTCCCTTGCCGTCCATTCGTGGGCCCAGGGATTGGTTGATCCTTTTAGGGGGAGGTGTCGGAATTGGCCTGTTGATCCTGACCGGAAATCCGCTTCTAACTTATCCGCTGATATTGATCAGTACAGGAAGTTTGTTGTTTTTGTTGACTGTGCTCTACAGTGTGATTTGGATCCTGATCAGAAAAAGGGAAAATAGCTTCTCTTCCTTGAAAGATTTGATCTGGTGGGGAATAGCGGGGTTTGGTTCTGCACTGACGCAAATAGCTCTCATAGATCTTCTTCGTTTTATTTTGACCGGGACGTGGAGTGGCTTTCCAGATTATTAATATACTCTCGGCGTGTGCCAGTTAACGATTATTAATCCATTGGAAATATTACGGTTCAGTTATTAGAAATCGGTAATCGAGTAAAGGATTTACGCGGGAAAAAAATGCAGGGCTTTTTCCGGATCGAATGAGATCTGAATGGGTTCTCCCGTTTGAGGTAGGTCCACTCCACAATCAAAGCAGGAAAATCCCAATTGCTGGTTTTTTATCTCAATAATTAGATGAATTGCAGAGCCGCTGAATGAACTGCTGATTAGTTTCCCCGTCAGTGAGGACGTTCTTTTATCATCCTTGGGCCCAACCTGTACTTGATCTGGCCTGATCAGGATAACACCGGACCCCTGTTGAGTATCTTCTATTAACCAGGTCCCAATATCTGTCTCCAGGAAAGTGCCATTTTCAGATGGTTTGGCCTCTCCTTTTAGCAGGTTATTCATTCCCAGGAACCGGGCTATATAAGGAGAATTAGGCTGGTGATAGATCTGGCGGGGAGTGCCGATCTGGGCGGTTTTTCCATTTCCGAGAATCACAACCCTGTCCGCAATGCGGAAAGCTTCTTCCTGATCGTGAGTAACGTAGAGGGCTGTCTGGGAGGAGCTCTTTAGAATATCACGCAATTCCCCGATCAGCCTTTCCCGGATGCTCCTGTCCAGAGCGCCAAGCGGTTCATCTAACATCACCAGTCGTGGTTCCGGAGCCAGCGATCTGGCCAGGGCGATGCGCTGCTGTTCACCTCCGGAGAGAGTTGCAGGATCACGATTTTCTAGACCGGACAAGCCAACCAGGTCCAGCACCTCTTTTACTCTGGTTGAGGTGATTTCCCGGTCTGTCCCTGCCATTTTTAAACCAAAGGCGACATTCTCACTTACGTTCTTGTGGGGGAAGAGCACATATTCCTGGAACATTAACCCGAAATTGCGCAGGTGAGGGGGCACTTCCAGTAAGGATTTGCCATTCCAGAGGCAGTCTCCCTGATCGGGATCAGCCAGGCCTGCAATGATCTCAAGCAAGGTGGTCTTCCCGCTTCCGCTTGGACCCAGCAAAGCCAGGATCTCACTTTTTTCCTGTTGGAATGAGACACCACGGAGAACTTCAACCTCTCCAAATCTCTTCCAAATATCCTGAATTTCTAATCCTTCCATTTTAATCCGAGGGTACAATTCATTTTAATCAATTATCTTTGACAAATTCGAGTATAACATATCCGGTTTTGACAAGTTCTAGCAGGAGTTTATCTAAATAAGAGGGTGCGGATGATGAAGATCTATTTTGCCTGTTCGATAAGCGGGGGAAGAAAAGATGAAAAAGCCTATCAATATCTGGTTCAGGTTCTGACAGGGATGGGTATAGATGTTCCTACCGCCCATATTGCTGAAACTGGCGTTGAAGAAGTAGATGCCAGGGAGGAGCCAGGGGATATCTATAATCGTGATGTTAGTTGGATCCAGGAAAGTGATTTGCTGATTGCAGAGGTAAGTACGCCTTCCCATGGTGTGGGTTATGAGATCGGTTATGCCCTGGATCTGGAGAAGCCTGTATTATGTCTTCATGAAAAAGGTGTTGTGGTCTCAAAAATGATCACTGGCAATCCTCATCCACTGCTCACAGTCATGGAGTATGAAAACATGACAAAGGCTGAGGAAATTTTGCAAACCTACCTGGCAGATTGTGAATAGAGAGTTTTTCATCCCACCGGGAACTTTTTGACGGTGATTTACGTCTACTGGATGCTTGAAATATGAAATTCAAGAGACGATTAGGAGCATACCGATGAATAAGAATAGCGAGAGAATTAGACGGTTTGTGATGGCCAGCCTGGCTGTGATCATGCTGGTAGGCAATACCCTGGCCTGTACGCTGCCAGGGCAGGGTATTAATGGAGGAGAGACTCCTCAGCCAATTCCCATTGATCCGAACGTATCCAATACCACCTTTGAGGAGGGAAGCCCTGCTCAGAATGGTGGTGATGGTGGTCCAGGATTAACGATCCAGTTAAGTGACGGGCAAGAAGTTCCTTCCGTAATCGAACAGCTTGTTCCGGTTATTGGAGTGCCGTTAACGGAAGAAGAGATCGAAACTATTCTGGCACGCTTGAACCCCTGGATAGAGGATCAGGGTCTGGAAGTTGATTTTCGCCTGCCAGACGAGATATTAAGGCCCCCTCTAACAGGTGATACCATCCCTGAAACATTTCCATCCTCGGTGGATCTGACCAAACCCCAGCCGATTTTTGACGAGGAATTGGAAGTGCTGCGATTCGCTCCTGATGGGCAGGTAGCTATCGCTCCTTTTATCAGTGTTACCTTTAATCAGCCAATGATCGCTTTGAATACCCTGGAAGCCCTGGCAGAAGAGGATGTGCCAGTTCAGGTCACACCTCTGATCCCTGGCTCCTGGCGCTGGTTGGGAACCCGGACGTTAAATTTCCTATCGGATTCAGATCTGTATGATCGGCTGCCGATGGCGACCGAATATCTGGTGACAATACCGGCTGGTATCCAATCGGCTGTTGGGAAAACTCTTCAGGATACAGTGCAGTTCAGGTTTTCTACGCCGCCACCGATCATGGAAGATTATTATCCTTCGTATGGACCACAGCCGCTGGAACCGCTGTTCTTTATCTCATTTGACCAGCGCATAGACCCTTCTGCTGTGATCGATCACATCCAGGTCACAGCTGGAAATCTTCCAGTTCAGATCAAATTGGCTACAGAAGAAGAGATCCAGGAGGATGAATATGTCAGCCGCCGGATCGAATATGCAGAAGAAGGGCGCTGGCTGGCTTTCAGGGCCTTGGAACCTCTGCCCGCTGATACCGGGATATCCATCGTGACCAAGGCGGGCACTCCCTCTGCGGAAGGCCCCCTGGTAACAGAATATGACCAGAGTTATTCCTTTTCAACCTATGCTCCTTTAAGAGTAGAAGAACACGGCTGTTCCTGGGGAGAAGATCCTTGCCGGCCGCTTACTCCTCTCTATATTCGTTTTAATAACCCGATCGATATGGATGCCTACGATGGCAGTATGGTCACTATTGAACCGGAGCTTCCTAATGCGTCTGTCAATATCTATGGAAATACCATCAATATCCAGGGCAATACCCAGGGAAGGACAACCTACTGGGTAACAGTTGACAGCTCGATCAAGGATCAATTCGGCCAAACCCTTGGTCATGATGAAAGATTAAAATTCAGGATCGGTTCAGCTGATCCGGTGATGTTTGGACCGGATGAGATCTTTGTCACAATGGATCCCGCCGACCAGAACCCGGCCCTGTCACTCTACACCATTAACTACAACAAGGTGAACGTT
>Ga0209013_10006157_pt1 | contig 10216 bp, 8 predicted proteins | sample Cruoilmetagenom2_FD_187291 | JGI IMG/M metagenome (GOLD analysis project Ga0209013, IMG submission 187291) | Oil polluted marine microbial communities from Coal Oil Point, Santa Barbara, California, USA - Sample 2 (SPAdes) (version 2) | ecosystem: Environmental > Aquatic > Marine > Oil seeps ...
TGCCCAGAGGCGTAACACCGCGAACGACCGCTTCCCAGCTCGCCCGAAGGGAGGCGCCCAGATGTCCCAATACTGTGTTACAGCCCTTAAGAAGGACTGGGCCATTCTTTGCGGTCTGCGCCTTGTCTCGGAACATCTGGGTGCCTCTGAACCCGCAATTATCACCTTGAAGGAGCACTGGTGCAATATCAGGGTTAGAACCTGCTGGTAACCATGTTCAAGAAAGCCGGACAAATCGTCAGAGGCTCCATTACCCTGCTGCTTATGACCATTAGCACGTTGGTGCTGACATCGGCCGTTATCGTGCTGGCCATCGGCAAGTTTCTGGCTCCACCGGGCTCTGCTCTGAACTTTGTCAGAAGGGTTCTTTCCGGAATTGCCGAGCTATGGGCATCCATCAACAATTGTTTATTATCTCTTTCCCGGAAAACCCGGTGGGATGTGGAAATTCCACAAGCACTGGATCGCAAAGGCTGTTACCTGGTGAACAGCAACCACCAGTCCTGGGTGGATATTCTCGTTCTTCAGCGCTGCTTCAACCGGCGCCTGCCCTTTTTTCGTTTTTTCCTGAAAAGCCAGTTGATCCGGGTGCCTTTCCTTGGCCTTACCTGGTGGGCGTTGGATTATCCTTTCATGAAACGCGCATCAAAAGCCCAACTGAAGCGCCAACCGGGGCTGAAAGGCAAGGACCTGGAAAATGCGCGCAAGGCCTGTGAGAAATTCAGGGACATACCGGTTGCGATGGTGAATTTTCCGGAGGGAACCCGTTTTTCAGTAGAGAAGCGTGACGCCTCAAACAGCCCCTACAGGAATCTGCTGCTGCCCAGGATTGGCGGTGTGGGGCAGGTTCTGTTCGCGCTCAGTGAGCAGCTGGATGCTTTAATCGACGTCACCATCGTCTATCCACGGGATGGCCGGTCAGAGGCTGCCCCCACATTCTGGCAACTGATAGCCGGCCAGTTGCCGGAAATAGTCGTAAGGGCGAAACAACGCGAAATTCCTGCCCACTTGCTTGGCAGGAACTTCAGGAAAGACCGCGAGTTTCGCCGGGAGCTGGAGTCCTGGATCAGCGGCCTGTGGCTGGAAAAAGATCAGCTGATATCAAGCATTCTGAAATCTCACCAGGATTTGAAATAAACCAATGACAAAAAATCAACATACATTTGAAGAGTTGCAGCAATTGCTCAGCCTGGAGCAGTTGGAGGTCAATTTGTTCCGCGGCGAGAGCCGCGACATCGGAACTTCGCGGGTGTTCGGCGGCCAGGTACTGGCACAAGCCGTTCTGGCAGCCGGCCAGACCGTAGAAGACCGCTACATGCATTCCCTGCATTCCTACTTCCTGCGCGCCGGTGATCCTGAATCACCGATTGTTTACAACGTTGACCGCAGCCGTGACGGTCGCAGTTTCAGCTCACGCCGCGTAGTGGCAATCCAGCACGGGCGCCCGATCTTCAATTTGGCTGCCTCGTTCCAGGTCGCGGAGGCGGGATTGGAGCATCAGTTCGAAAGTCCGGATGTGCCTGGCCCTGAAGAGTTGGGCCTTGAAACGGAAATGCCCGAACAGGAACTCGAACACCTGCCGCAGAAGCTCCGCCGCTGGCTGGACCGCTTCGGCCCCTGGGAATTTCGGATGGTGCGTGGCCATAATCCGCTGGAGCGGGTTCCCAAGCCGCCATTTCAGGAGTTCTGGTTCCGCTTAAACGGCGACCCGGGCGATGACCCGTTGATGAACCGGGCTTTGCTGGCCTACCTGTCCGACTTTCACCTCATTGGAACGGCCACTCTTCCTCACGGTATTTCCTGGATTCAGGAGGACCTGGTCATGGCCAGCCTGGATCACGCCATGTGGTTTCACCGTGAATTCAAACTCGATGACTGGTTCCTGTATGTTTGTGACAGCCCCAGTACCAGTGGGGGCAGGGGACTGGCCAGGGGCATGATTTACGACCACCAGGGCCGGTTGGTCGCAAGCACGGCGCAAGAAGGAGTGATCCGCTTACGTCCGACGATAAAACCGGAGGAGAATTGATCATGAGTGATAAAACAGCCAGCTTCGCCGCGGGGTGTTTCTGGGGGGTGGAAGCTCGTTTCCGGGAAATTTCCGGAGTAATCGATGCCGCCGTTGGTTACATGGGTGGCGAGATCGACAACCCAGGTTATCGACAGGTGTGCACCGGCAACACCCGCCACGCAGAATCAGTCCAGCTGTCGTTCGATGACACCAGGGTCAGTTATGCCGAGTTACTCGACGCATTTTTCGCCTTGCATAACCCAACTACGCTGGACCGGCAGGGCCCGGATTTCGGCAACCAATACCGTTCAGCTATTTTCTGGCATGATTCGGAACAACGAGAGGAAGCTGAAAAGAAGATTGCCGAACTCAATGCTTCCGGTAAATGGCAGGATCCCGTAGTGACGGAGGTAGCCGAGGCCGGTAGATTCTGGCGTGCCGAAGAGTATCACCAAAGGTATTTGGAAAAGAACGGCGGAGGCTTCTGCAACCTGTAAGAGGTCCCTCGGGGCCGACATGTAAGGGTCACTTGCGGCCGACAGGCCCTGGAATACTCTCGCAAGCCAGCTCCCACAGTGGGCATTACAATATAAACTACTTCATATAAATAGTTTTATAGCTTGATTTTATTGGTAAAATAGTGAGAATACATTTGAAAGTAGTTAAAAATCCGGTGATCAGTGCGAAACATTGATGTTACGCTGGAATTTACAGGCAGTTTGCCTGTCCCATTAGCCATCACGGATGAAGGATAGGGATGTTTTGAAGCACCGCGGAACTAATCGGAGACTTCTGATGCTTGCCAGCCTGGCGCTGCTGGCAGCAGCACCTGCTGTTTTGCATGCGGATGTGTACAAATGGGTCGACGAAAACGGCGTGGTCACCTTCACCAATATTGCGCCCCCTTCCAACCAGCATTACCAGGTACTCAAATTTCCCTGTTACGCCTCCGATCCGAAATGCCGCTCCCTGAATTGGGAAAAAGTGCCATTGAATACCAGTTCTTATAGCAGTGAAATCCACGGTGCGGCACAATACAACGCGGTGGACGAATCACTGATCCGGGCGATTATTCACGCAGAGTCCGCCTATCAGCCGGACGCACAGTCACCCAAAGGTGCCCAGGGATTGATGCAGTTAATGCCTGCGACCCAGCGGAAATTGAACATATCCAATCCCTTCGACCCGGCTTCGAATATCAAGGGGGGAACCCGTTACCTGGCCGATCTGCTGCTGGAATTCAATGGCGATATTTCGCTGGCTGCGGCAGCCTACAATGCCGGCCCGACCGCCGTGCACAAATACGGCGGCATCCCGCCTTACGATGAAACCCGGGAATATGTAAAGCGAATAAAAATTCTCTACCAGCGCTACCAGAACCTATAGGCACGCTTGGTGCAAGAGGGCTACTGCATCAATAAATCAAACGTGCGTCGCTGACTGTTTCCAGGTCACCCAGTGCCGCTACCAGTTCCTCGCAGGCTTTTACACCAAACTCTTCACTCAACTCCAGGCGGGCTCGGGCGCGGGCGTTGGAATATTCCAGCCAGACCTGGCCGGAACCGTTTTGGTAGGGCAGGAAAGTGGATTGGAGTGCGGCGCAGATATCTTCATCCGGGCCGCGCAAGGAAACCTGGATACCGAGTGCAAAGCGGCTCTTGGCTTCAGACAGCGTCATGACTTTCTGCGCGGTCATGCGGAATCCACCGGAAAAATCATTGGTGGTTACGCGACCTTCGATCACGATGATCTCATCCTTGTTCATCATGTCGGCATAAAGCGACCAGGCTTCGTCGAACAGGGCAACTTCCACCCGGCCGCTGTGATCCTCAATGGACACGAATCCACCACGGCTGCCCCGGCGTCTTATCGCGCGGACCAGCCCGGCCAGCACCATTGGCGTGCCGCGCCGCTTGCCCTTTGCTTCATCAGGCATCCTGGCCTCGATATCTCCCAATTTACAGGTGGTGAAGTGCGACAGATCCCGCATCTGCAGTTCAACCGGGTGGCCGGTCAGGTACAGTCCGAGGGTGTCCCGCTCCCCTTGCAGGCCCTGTAGCCGTGTCCAGGGGCTGATGGCCAGGTGCTCGATGGTATGCGATGGTTGCAAATCACCCCCGCCCCCCGTACTGCCAAGCCCCACGCTGCCAAACATGTCACTTTGCCCCGATTCCCGGTCACGCTGGGATTGCTCGGCCGCCTGCAGCGCTTCGGGTAGTTCATGCAGCATCCGAGCGCGATTTTGATCGGGGTCCAGCGTATCCATTGAACCGGAACGAATCAACACGTCCATGGCTCTTCGGTTGACCTTTTGCAGGTCCATGCGGGTACAAAAATCGGCAAGATCCTTGTAAACCCCATGGGCTTCACGTTCGTTTTCAATAATGTCGATGGCGGCGTGCCCCACACCTTTGAGCGCTCCCAGGCCGTAGCAGATGGTGGAATCATTCTGCACAGTAAAGGCATGGTGAGAGGAGTTGATGTCCGGCGGCAACACCGTCAGCCCCAGGTCCCTGCATTCATGGATGAAGTCATCCACCTTGTCGGTAGTGTCCATGTCCGATGACAGTACCGCCGCCATGAAAGCAGCCTGGTGGTGTATCTTCAGCCACGCGGTCTGGTAGGCAATAAGGGCGTAAGCCGCAGAGTGAGACTTGTTGAATCCGTAACCGGCAAAAGTCTCCATCTGGTCAAAAATCAGGTTGGCGAGGTCTTCGTCCACAGCCCGGTCCACTGCCCCCTCCACAAAAACCAGGCGTTGTCTGGCCATTTCCGCCGGGTCTTTTTTGCCCATGGCGCGGCGCAGGATATCGGCTGCGCCCAGGGTGTAACCGCCCAGAACTTGCGCAATCTGCATCACCTGTTCCTGATAGAGGATCACGCCGTAGGTGGGTTTGAGAATGGGCTCGAGTTCCGGATGCGGATATACCACCATTGAGCGGCCGTGTTTGCGGTCGATGTAATCACCGACCATGCCCGATTCCAGCGGGCCGGGCCGGAACAGGGCGACCAGCGCCACGATCTCGTCGAAGCTGTCTGGCACCAGTTTGCGGATCAGGTCTTTCATACCGCGTGATTCCAGCTGGAATACAGCGGTGGTCTGGCACGATTGCAGCAAACGATAAGCTTCCGGGTCGTCCATCGGCAGTTGGTCAAGCTCGATCGGTGCTTCGCCGGTTTTGCTGCGTTGTCGATTGATGGTTTTCAATGCCCAGTCGATGATGGTCAGCGTGCGCAGGCCGAGAAAATCGAACTTGACCAGGCCGATGGTTTCCACGTCGTTTTTGTCGAACTGGGTCACGATGTTACCGCCACCGGCTTCGCAGAATAGCGGCGTAAAATCAGTCAGCCTCGATGGCGCGATTACCACACCACCGGCGTGCTTGCCCGCATTACGTTTCAGGCCTTCCAGCGACATGGCCAGATCGAGAATGGCGCGCGTGTCTTCTTCGTCATCGAAGCGCTTCTTCAGCTGGGGTTCTTCCTTCAGCGCTTGCTCCAGCGTGATACCGAGGGTCATCGGGATCAGCTTGGCGATGCTGTCCACGAAGCCGTAGCCATGGCCCAGCACACGTCCGCAATCGCGCACCACGGCCTTGGCCGCCATGGAGCCGAATGTGATGATCTGGCTGACCTGGTCGCGGCCGTAGGTACGGGCCACGTAGTCGATCACCAGGTCGCGTTTTTCCATGCAAAAATCGATATCAAAGTCGGGCATGGAGACGCGTTCCGGGTTAAGAAAGCGTTCGAACAGCAGTTCGTGAACCAGTGGATCCAGGTCAGTAATACCGAGCGCATAGGCTACCAGCGAGCCTGCACCCGAGCCACGGCCAGGCCCGACCGGGATATCGTTCTTCTTCGCCCAGTGAATGAAATCGGCAACAATCAGGAAGTAACCCGGGAATCCCATGGAATTGATCACGCCCAGTTCGAGGTCAAGGCGTTCTGCGTATTCCTCTTCCGGGTACTGGAGCGTTGCAGCGTATTGCTTTAGCCGGCCTTTCAGCCCCGCTTCTGATTCCTGGCGCAGGAAGGTCTCTACATCCAGTTGACCGGGTGTGGGGAAGTCCGGAAGGTGATAGGTATCGAACTCCATTTCCAGGTTGCAGCGCTGGGCGAGATGCACCGTGTTTTCCAGTGCCTCAGGCAGGTCCCTGAACAATTCCTGCATTTCCTCCGGGCTCTTGAAATATTGTTCTTCGGAATATCGGCGTTCCCGGCGCTTGTCTGACAGCAGGCGGCCGTCGTGGATGCATACACGGGCTTCGTGGGCATAGAAGTCGGATTTGTCCAGGAATCGCACATCGTTGCTGGCGATGACCGGTAGTCCAAGTTTCGATGCCAGGCGCAGTGCAGCGGTTTCATAAGCCTGTTCCTGCTCCCGGCCGCTGCGTTGTATTTCTACGTAGAAACGGTCTGGAAACAGCCTCATCCAGTCCTCGGCCAATTGCCGCGCCCGGTTCGGATGGTTGTTCAGAAGTGCCTGTCCGATATCGCCTTCGCGCCCCGCAGATAGGGCGATCAGGCCATCAGAGGACCGGGCAATCCAGTCATTGCGCAGGTACGGGATGCCGTGATACTGGCCTTCGATGTAGCCCCGGCTCAGTAACTCGCACAGGTTCAGGTAGCCTGTCCGGTCCTGGCATAACAACACCAGCCGGGAAATATGGTCCGGGTTATCCGGGTGGCGCAGTGCGACATCAGCGCCGATTATCGGTTTGATACCGGCCGTCTCGGCCGCACGGTAGAATTTCACCATAGCAAACAGGTTGTGCTGATCAGTGATTGCAATCGCCGGCATGCCCAGGTCGAGGGCCTTTTCAATCAGGGGTTTGATTCGAACCGTGCCGTCGACCAGCGAGAATTCAGAATGCAGGTGCAGATGAACGAACGGTGTGGGCATCTTAAATGGGGTCAGGTTCAGTTAATCAATCGGGAGAGAAGTATTGTACCTGATCGCGCATTCTTTAAGTCGGGGTCAAGCCACTTTTTAAATTGCCGTGCCATAAAGCGGAGGAGGTGAGCTGTCTTCAGGACACGTTCAAGACGTCCATGTGTGCTAATCATCTGTTCCCGACAGCATGATTGTCCTGAAGACAGCTCACCTCCTCCGCTTCCCAACGCTGGGTTGCGTCATTCGCATGCTGTCCTGAACTGTCGATTAGAGCACATGGACGTCTTGAACGTGTCCTGCAAACAGCTAGCCGATCCCTCCCCCTGCCACGGCGTTTTTCATGAACAAGGTTCGCTCTTACAAATCCTGACTGGCGCGTTCATAGAATTCGGAATTAAAATTTGGAGCAAGCACCATGATGTGGTAAATTGCGCGCCCCTGCACATATGTATTCCGGGCGCGTAGCTCAGCGGTAGAGCACTGTGTTGACATCGCAGGGGTCACTGGTTCGATCCCAGTCGTGCCCACCAATAAAAATAAGGGCTTAGGTTAAAATCTAAGCCCTTTTATTTTGCCCCAGGGCCGGTTTAAATCCTCTCTAAATCTTTTTACGGCCAAAAAACACCCCGGAAATACCCATCACCAGGCCCACCAAATGAAACGCCCTCAGGATCAACTACAGGCGGTCGTACTACGCAAATACGGGTTGATCTCCTACAGGCGAAACGCCCAGGATCAGGCAGAATGTAGTTGAATGATTCTGTCCGAACAAACGCCCCGGTGTAGAGGAATTGAAGAGAAAACATACGAAGTGAAGTTCGTATATAGTAGACAGATGAGGGGCAATACCCCGGGTAAGAAACTTTTAAGTCCAAAAGTGGCCCGTTGAGTAGGTTCATGTGAGTAAACGGGCCAGCATAGTCGTCGATTCTATCGCAACTAATGAAACAGTTTTTTCGGATTCTTCAAACTCCTCTATTGATGCAATATCTTCCGACTTTGATCGATTTGCCACCACTCCACAAATGCAACCTGATTTTAGACCCATCGAGCCACACATGGTGAACAGTAAGGCTGCTTCCATTTCGTAGTTCAAAACTTGAATAGCTTGCAAATCTTTGAGACTGCCTCGTAGGTGTGCCGGTACGAATCCACTAAAGGTGTCATAGCGCTCTTGTCCCTGATAGAAAGTGTCCGTCGATGCGGTAATTCCAGTATGAAATTTTATTTTTTTTGATACAGCTGCCGAAATTAAGGCATTTGTAACGGATAGGTTTGAAACAGCAGGGTATTCGATAGGCGCAAAACTTTTACTTGCACCCTCAAGTCGAACTGCAGCATTTGAAATAACAAGTTCACCAATTGCTATATTTGGCTGTATTGCCCCTGTTGACCCCACCCTAACAAATATCTCGATGCCCAGTTGTGCAAGCTCCTCCACAACAACTGAAACCGAAGGAGCGCCGCCTCCCGTTGAAACGACCAAGACTTCTACCCCGTCTTTTTTCCCAATATGGGTTCTAAACTCTCTCTTAGATGCGAGCTCTTTTGGCTCCTCAAGGTAACTCGAAATTTTTGCAACGCGATCCGGATCACCAGGCAAAAATGCAATCTTAGCTGTTGAGATTGCCTCTTTAGTTAAATCTAGATGATGAGCAAAATCTGAATAATTTGGCATGTTTAATTGTATGACTCCACACAGGGTTTGTCATGTAAGAAAGCTAAATTCCTAAATCCAACGTAAAACCTCTTCGGTGCTAACACCTTTTCTCCCCGCATAATCCTCAAGCTGATCCTTATCAATTTCACCAACATTGAAGTACTTTGAATCTGGATGACAAAAAACAACCGGCCACGGAGCTGCCAGGAGTCATTGCGAAATTTTCAGTGAGGGAAACGCCGACGTTGTTCTCCACATCCATGAGTTTCCAGATGGTGCACTCCTCGGTGTGGTCAGGGCAAGCTGGATAACCGGGAGCCTGACGAATACCTAGGTATTTTTCTTTGATAATTTCTTCCATGGTTAGGTCAGAGAGAGAAACGCGCCCAGAATCGATCTCAGGCAGGCGGCAATGGTTCCACATCAAACGGATTAACCACCGGCTCCCCATTGACCAGATAGTCGTGCCAGTGGCCTTTATCCTTGCGCTGCAGGATCGCTACGGGCTGGTCGGGCCCGAAGTCAATTTCAATTCCCAGGTCAACGGCTGAATAGATCATGGATTAATTGTAGCCGAATAGAAAAGGGCCGCCAGAGATTGACGGCCAAATGAGGAGTTGGAGAAGTTGCGATTAGCAACCCGGCAAAATTAGCATAGCCATCCTTAACTGGAGCTTAAATTAGCAATGCCGTTGTCCCGGTTCCCCTGCCGGAGTTTTTAATTGTCTCAGGTCATTGTCTTAAAACCCGCATCTTCTTAGCCTGAAGCCTTATACCGGAGGAAAGCATGTCTAAACTTACAAAATGTGGCGAGCCGGTAGGTTTATCGCCATATAAAAACAGCAGGCGCCATGTAGTGCTGGATAAACTCGACGATGCGCATCGAAAGGGAAAGTTAACCGATACTCAACTGCGATCTTTATGGGAAATTGCCAAACAATTTATGAAAGACCCAGTTGCATTTGAGTCAAAGAAAAGGGCCGCCAGTGATTGACGGCCCCGGAAGAAGTGCCTGGATCTTTTTGGCCTATTCAACCTCAACTTTAGTCGATAACGAGATTGTACTGCTTGAACAAGAGGCCACTTTGTCGAATTCTTCGTCGGCCTTCTGGGCTGGAGAACCCTCGTAACCGTCAGTGAACACGCCCCAGACTTCAAAGGAGGGGGCTACGAGAACAAAATAAAAATCACCACCGATCTCGCTGGCTGCAATGGGCTCTTCCAGATAAACCTCCAGTTGATCACCGCCCTACATGCCTCGGGCTGCCTTGAGCCAGGCTGCGGAAACTGCTTCAACCTCCGCCCCGGTCGAGCCTTCATTGGTGGTGCACTTCCAGATTTTTAGCACATTGCTTGCCTGGACAATTGTAGTGAATCCCATTAGTAAGATAGCAATAAGAACTTCGTTCATGTCATTTCTCCTTTGTCTCTGTTATTTAAATCTGCCGCAAAAAGGCAGCAGTGACTCTAACTATAGGAGGTCACGAATAGATTTCAGGGATTAAGGAAAAATCGTTTTTGAACAGAACCGGCAAACTGTAGAAAGAAAAGAGCCGCCAGCGATTGACGGCCCCAGCAAGTCAATTTCACTGTAATGGTTGCTGACCGATGGCCTCGAATCCCAACAAACCCAATGGCTGCTCTGCGCCCA
>Ga0209013_10006158_pt1 | contig 10216 bp, 6 predicted proteins | sample Cruoilmetagenom2_FD_187291 | JGI IMG/M metagenome (GOLD analysis project Ga0209013, IMG submission 187291) | Oil polluted marine microbial communities from Coal Oil Point, Santa Barbara, California, USA - Sample 2 (SPAdes) (version 2) | ecosystem: Environmental > Aquatic > Marine > Oil seeps ...
CTAAAAGAGTTACATGATAGATTAAATTGGAAGGAAACTGTTTTAAAACCTTGTATTTCTGGTACTGCTAGACATACTTATAAATTAAATGAAAATAATCTTGAAAAGCATGAAACTATCTTTAAAAAACTAATTGCTAATGAAGCAATGATGTTACAACCTTTTCAATATAATATTGTTGAAAAAGGTGAAATTTCTATGATTGTATTTAATGGAAAATATTCGCATGCAGTTTTAAAAAAAGCAAAAAAAGGTGATTTTAGAGTTCAAGATGATTTTGGAGGAAGCGTTAAAATGTATTCTCCAACCGCTGAAGAGATTAAATTTGCCGAAAACACAGCAAAGGCATGCGAAGAGTTGCCTATCTACGCTAGAGTTGATATATTTACAGACAATGATAACCAAATTGCACTTTCTGAATTAGAGCTCATCGAACCAGAATTATGGTTTAGATTTTTCCCTCAAGCTGCCAAAACATTAGCAAGTGACATTAAAAATAGGCTTGAAGCTTTATAATGAAATATAAAAAAATACTAAAAATAACAGCTGGAATAATAGTGTTTATTACACTTCCAAGTTTGCTGTTTTTTGGTTATTTATATTTTAAATATGATGAAGAATTACCTCATGGAAATCAAGGTGTCGAGGCCGAAATTTTAGCCGTTAAAATGTTAGATGCTTTAAATTATGAAGCTTATAAAAAAACCAATTATATAGAGTGGACATTTAAAAATAGACACCATTATAAATGGGAAAAAGATAAAAACATATGTGCGGTTTACTGGAAGGACTACAAAGTGATTTTACATTTAAATGATTTAAACCAAAGTAAAGTTTATGTTCATAGCTTTATTGTTAAAGGAGAAATAGAAAAGGAACTGCTAAAAAAAGCTGTTGATTATTTTAATAATGATTCTTTTTGGTTAGTTGCCCCTTATAAATTATACGATAAAGGCACCGAAAGACGACTTATAAAACTCGAAAGTGGAGATGAAGCACTATTAGTAACTTATACTTCTGGAGGATCTACTCCTGGTGATTCTTTCTTATGGAAACTTGATGACAAAGGTAAACCTATGAGCTTTAAAATGTGGGCTTCTTCATTACCTCTCAAAGGCATAGAAGCATCTTGGAATGATTGGATTACAACCAAAAGTGGAGCACAACTACCAAGTTTTCATAAAATTTTATTTCTAGGTCTAGAAATGGGAGAAGTTAAAGGAACTAAGTAGTGGTTTTCTTGATTTTAGTTTCTATTTTTTCAAAATATAACTAAATTAATACTTACTACTCTGCCCCTTAAACTGTTGCTCTTTCAATTTAAACAACACATTAAAGGTTGTTAAACTTCCATAAATTCTGGTAATATATTGTTGTAAATCTATCTTTTCTTGTTCTTCAAGATTACTAGAATTTATCTTTTGTTCCATAACTCTTATTCTATCTCTAACCATTGTAACCTTATGGAAAAAAGCATCAATAGGTACTTCTTTACTTTGCAAATTAGTATCTGCTGGTTCTAAAATTAATTTACCACCTTTCCATTTATCTGCAATATGAACAATTTCGGATACATCACTAAACTTTTTAAGAATTTCAACGAGATTACTTTCAACATCAAATAAACTAATAGTATCCACATCATTTTCAGCAACTTCAATAACCTCAAATTGAGAATCTAAATCTATAGTTTCTAACCCATTATCAATAAAAGTTACCCAATAATGTTTTGAAGTAACATTAGTCACTACACCTTTTCCAAATTCTGGATGATTTATTCTTGAGCCAATTCCTAATATTTTCATAAGTCCCTGTATTTATCAATTTAGTGAAAACCAAACCTAATTAATATATAATTTCTTACACAATAATAATAAATTCTAAACTAACTTCACTTCATTTTTAGGTGTAAAAACTGTACTTTTGCAACTTTGCATTTCTATGACGAAGTTTGAAGACTATATTGAAGTTCAAGGTGCCAGAGTTCATAACTTAAAAAACATTGACGTATCCATTCCTAGAGAAAAACTAGTTGTTATTACTGGGCTTTCTGGAAGCGGAAAATCGTCTTTGGCTTTCGATACTATTTATGCTGAAGGGCAACGTCGTTATATCGAAACATTTTCGGCTTATGCGAGGCAATTTCTAGGAGGTTTAGAACGTCCAGATGTTGATAAAATTGATGGATTGTCGCCTGTAATTGCAATAGAGCAAAAAACGACAAGTAAATCTCCTCGCTCTACCGTTGGTACAATTACCGAAATTTACGATTTTTTACGCCTTTTATTTGCACGTGCAAGTGATGCCTTTAGCTACAATACAGGCAAGAAAATGGTAAGCTATACCGACGAGCAGATTAAAGAACTCATTGTAAAAAGCTTTAATAATAAACGCATAAATGTACTCTCACCTGTAATACGGTCTAGAAAAGGTCATTATAGAGAACTTTTTGAGCAAATTGCAAAGCAAGGTTTTGTTAAAGTAAGAACTGATGGTGAGATTCTTGATTTGGTTAAAGGAATGAAACTAGATCGTTACAAAAATCATGACATTGAAATTGTTATAGATAGATTAAAAATTGAAGATTCTACAGATAACGACAAGCGACTTAACGAAACCATTAAAACAGCAATGTATCATGGTGACAATGTATTAATGATTATTGATCAAGATACTAATGAAGTTCGTTATTTTAGTAGAAATTTAATGTGTCCAAGTTCAGGGATTTCGTATCCAAATCCTGAACCTAATAATTTTTCTTTTAACTCTCCAAAAGGCGCTTGCTCAAAATGCAATGGTATTGGAACTTTATATGAAGTTAATCGTGAAAAAATAATTCCAGACGATTCAATTTCAATAAATAATGGAGGATTAGCTCCACAAGGTCATCAAAAAAATAGTTGGATTTTTAAACAGTTAGAGCTTATTGCGCAACGTTTTAAATTTAGCTTAAATGACCCTATTAGTAAAATTCCTAGTGAAGCCATGGAAATGATACTTTATGGTGGTAACGAAAAATTTTCAATAGAAAGTAAAGCACTTGGTATTACACGAAATTATGACATAGATTTTGAGGGTATTGCTAATTTTATTGAAAATCAATATAAACAAGCCGATTCTACTTCTATTAAGCGTTGGGCAAAAGATTTTATGGATAAAGTGACGTGTGCCGAATGTAATGGTTCTCGCTTAAAAAAAGAATCTCTATATTTTAAAGTTAATGGCAAAAATATTTCCGAATTAGCACAGTTAGATATTTCAGATTTGTCACTTTGGTTTAATGATTTAGACAAATATTTAACCGAAAAGCAAAACACTATTGCTTCAGAAATTATTAAAGAAATAAAAACACGGATTCAATTTTTATTAGATGTTGGTTTAGATTATTTATCATTAGACAGAAGCTCAAAATCTCTTTCTGGTGGTGAGGCACAACGTATTCGGTTAGCTACTCAAATTGGCTCACAACTCGTAGGTGTGCTTTATATTTTAGACGAACCAAGCATTGGATTACATCAACGTGATAATGCAAAACTTATAAATTCTTTAACGTCGCTTCGTGATATTGGAAATTCGATAATTGTTGTAGAGCACGATAAGGAAATGATAGAGCGTGCAGATTATGTTATAGATATTGGTCCTGAAGCTGGCAAGCATGGTGGCGAAATTATTAGCGAAGGCACTCCAGAAGAATTAAAACTACACCATACTATTACAGCCGATTTTTTAAATGGCACAAAAAATATTGAAATTCCAAAAAAGCGACGAAAAGGGAATGGAAAAAAAATTATACTAAAAGGCTGCAATGGTAACAATTTAAAAAATGTTGATTTATCAATCCCTCTTGGTAAAATGATTGGTGTTACTGGAGTTTCAGGTAGTGGAAAATCTACTTTAATAAACGAAACGCTATATCCTATTTTAAATAATTATTATTTTAATGGTGTTAGGACTCCTCTACCTTACAAAAGCATTACAGGATTAAAACATCTCGATAAAGTTATCGACATTAACCAAACTCCAATAGGAAGAACACCACGTAGCAATCCTGCCACTTATACAGGAGTTTTTAGTGAAATACGAAGTTTATATGCTAAAATTCCAGAAGCTATGATAAGAGGCTACAAACCTGGTCGATTTAGTTTTAATGTGGCAGGAGGACGTTGTGAAACCTGTAAAGGAGGTGGTTTGAGAGTAATTGAAATGAATTTCCTTCCAGATGTATATGTAGAATGTGAAACTTGCCAAGGCAAACGTTTTAATAGAGAAACCCTAGAAATTCGTTATAAAGGAAAATCGATTAGTGATGTGTTAAATATGACTATTGATGAAGCTGTTCCTTTTTTTGAGCATATTCCAAAAATTTATAGAAAACTAAAAACTATTCAAGATGTTGGGCTTGGCTATATTTCATTAGGTCAACAAAGTACAACACTTTCTGGAGGTGAAGCACAACGTATTAAATTAGCAACCGAACTATCTAAAAAAGACACAGGGAACACGTTTTATATTTTAGACGAACCTACAACAGGACTGCATTTTGAAGACATAAGAGTACTCATGCAAGTGTTAAATAAACTTGCAGATAAAGGTAATACGGTTTTAATTATTGAGCATAATCTAGATGTTATTAAAACTGTGGATTACATTATAGATATTGGTTACGAAGGAGGAAAAGGTGGAGGAGAAATTGTTGTTGAAGGCACACCAGAAGTAGTCGCAAAACACAAACAAAGTTATACGGCTCAATTCTTAAAAAAAGAGTTAAATTAGCCAGTTACTAATAATAGATTTATGAAAAAAGAGCAACATCATAAAGGATGGAATGAAATAAAAACAAACGATTCTTGGGCGATTTTTAAAATCATGGGAGAGTTTGTAAATGGATTTGAAAAAATGAGCCGTATTGGACCTTGTGTGTCTATATTTGGTTCAGCAAGAACAAAACCAAACGATAAGTATTACGAATTAACAGTAAACATCGCTAAAAAAATTGTTGAAGCAGGCTATGGCGTTATTACTGGTGGTGGTCCTGGTATTATGGAAGCAGGTAATAAAGGTGCTCATTTAGCAGGTGGAACGTCAGTTGGGCTAAATATCGAACTTCCTTTCGAACAACACGACAATCCATATATAGATAATAATAAAAATTTAGACTTCGATTATTTTTTCGTTAGAAAAGTAATGTTTGTAAAGTATTCGCAAGGATTCGTAGTAATGCCTGGAGGCTTTGGAACTTTAGATGAACTTTTTGAAGCGATTACTTTAATTCAGACTAAAAAAATAGAAAAATTCCCAATTATTATGGTTGGTTCCGAGTTTTGGGAAGGCATAATGAGTTGGGTAAAAAATACACTTTTAACAAAATTTGAAAATATTAGCGCAACCGATTTAGATTTAATCCATCTTGTTGATAACGAAGATGAAGTTATTGAAATTTTGGACTCTTTCTATAAACAACACGGATCGAGAATAAATTTTTAATCTCCTTTTTTCTCCCTAAAGAAAAATGAAAAAGAAACTTTTAATAGCAGTTATTGTATTCTTATGTGTCTTAAATAATATGTTCTCTCAAGAAACATTTAAGATCATGTTTTATAATTTATTAAATTATCCTTTACAGGATGAAACAAAAATTCAGGATTTAGATGTAATATTAAATGATTATAAACCTGATTTATTTATGGTTTGTGAGCTTAATAATCAAACAGGAGCAGATAATATACTTCGCTCATTACAATATATAAATCCAAACTATAGCAGTGCAACATTTGTAACAAATTCTTCAGATGATAATATCGGAGATCAAAACGATTTACAAAATTTTATATATTTTGATAGCTCAAAGTTTATTTTAGAAAATCAAACACAGGTGCAAACTATCTATAGAGATTTTAATCATTACGCCTTCAAATTAAATACTATAGATCAAGTATCTAATCCAATATTTATTCATGCTTTTGTTTGCCATTTAAAAGCCTCAAGAGACGACCCTAATCCAGCATTAAGAGAACAAATGGTAGATGATTTAATATCGTATCTGTCAACTTTTCCTAGTAATGAGTATGTTATTTTAGGAGGCGATTTAAATGTATATACTAATACCGAACCTGCTTTTATAGAACTAACAGATGTAACCAATAATATCACATTTGTAGATCCAGCAAATAGAGTTGGTAATTGGCATACTAACATTACTTTTTTAGATGTGTTTACACAATCTACTAGAACACAACCAGACTTAGGAGGTGCAACTGGTGGTTTCGACGATCGTTTCGATTTTATTTTAACATCGGAAAATATGCTTTCTAATCCAGATATTTTTTATGTGAATAATTCGTATCAGGCTTACGGAAATAACAATAATATTAATTGCTATAATCAAGAAATAAATACTAGTAATTGTGATGGTGCAAATTTTGATTTAACTATTAGAAATGCGCTATATAATATGAGTGACCATTTACCTGTAACATTGCAATTGCAAACTAATGAAACTTTAAGTGCCAATAATTTTAATTTAAAACAAACGTTTAGTATTAAAGGCAGTAACATTGTGACTAACAAACTATTAATACAAATAAATCCATTACTGTTTAAAAGCAATTACCTAACAATTTATAATACATTAGGTCAAAAAATAATAAGCGTAAAAACACAAAATATAAACCTTTTGCAACTAAATGTATCTAATCTCACAAATGGTGTATATTATGTAGTAGCCTCAAATAATGATTTAAACCCATTAAAATTTATTAAATCGAATTGAAAATTAAATTACAATACCTACTTGTTTTTGTTCTAACTCATTTTAGTGCAATATGTCAAAATAAAATTGACATCAATGCTGTATTAGATACTGAACTGAATCAAATAAAAATAAGTCAGAGTATAACATATAAAAACACCTCAACTGATACTTTAAAAACTATTTACTTAAATGATTGGAGTCATAGTTATTCTACAAAAAGTACACCTTTAGCAAAACGTTTTTCTGAAGAATACAATAGCAATTTTCATTTTGCTGAAAATAATGAACGAGGTTATACTGTATTAACATCTTTAAAAAATAATAGAAATTCAGATTTGGCATTTGAACGTTTAGTATTACATCCTGATATTATTAAAGTAACTTTAGAAAGTCCTCTTTATCCACAAACCAGTTATAATTTAAAATTAACTTATATAATACAAATTCCTAAGGATAAATTTACACGTTATGGTGTAACTCCTTTACAAGATTATAATTTAAAATATTGGTATATAACTCCCGCAGTTTATAATGAAAGTTGGAAACTTTATAGCAATAAAAACCTAGACGATTATTATACTCCAAAAGCAGATATTAATTTACAAATAGAATTTCCAAAAAACTTTAAGCTAACTTCTGAATTAGATGTTATTAAAAGTACTGAAAACATAAACACTCAAACTATTAACCTAGTTGGAAAAAATAGAATCGATAGCAAATTATTTTTAAGCAAAGCGCCAATTTATAAAACGATAGTAACTGATAATTTCTCTGTTATTTCCAATATAACAGAGAAAGATTTGGATGAAACGAATAAGGCTTTAATTACCGATAAGATCACCAATTTCATTACTAATAATTTAGGTAATTATCCACACAAAAAACTTATAGTTTCTGAAATTGAAGCTAAAAAAGATCCTATCTATGGGCTAAATCAATTACCGAAATTTATTAGACCCTTTCCCGAGAATTTTCAATATGAATTAAGATTATTAAAAGGTACATTAAACAATTATCTCGATAATACTTTACTCATAAATCCAAGAAAAGAACAATGGCTTAAAGATGGATTTCAAATTTATTTTCTGATTAAATATATTGAAGATTATTATCCAAATATGAAACTCTTAGGCTCTTTAGCCGATGTTTGGGGAGTTCGTTCATTCCATATTTCCGATCTAAAATTTAACGAACAATATGGTCTCGCTTATATGCTTATGGCTAGAACAAATAGAGACCAGCCATTAAACATGCAAAAAGATTCGCTCATAAAGTTTAATGAAAATTTAGCAAATAAATATAAAGCTGGTGTTGGGCTAAAATATTTGGATGATTATATCAATTCTGAAATTTTAGAAACCACTATCAAGATTTTTCTAAAACAGCGTAAATTAAAACACACAACAGTTAAAGATTTTGAAACTTTAATAAAATCTCAAACCCCAAAAAACATAGATTGGTTTTTTGAAGATTATGTAACTACCAGAAAAAAAATTGATTTTAAAATTAAGAAAGTAAAAAAGACTACTGATTCAATTACTTTAACAATAAAAAATAAGCGCAAAAATAAAATGCCTATATCGTTATTCACACTCAATAATGATTCTATTATATCAAAAAATTGGATAACTAATATTGATGGTAAAAAATCTGTAACATTGCCAAGAAACAATGCTAATAAGTTAGTGTTAAACTATGACAATACTATACCAGAATTTAACTTAAGAGATAATTGGAAATCATTAAAAGGGTTCTTTTTCAACAATAAACCACTTCAATTAAGGCTTATAAAAGATGCTGAAGATCCATATTTCAATCAAGTGTTTATAACACCAATAATAGAATATCGAAATATTTATGACGGTTTAACTTTAGGTGCTAAACTCAATAATAAAACAATATTACGAAAAGGCTTTAATTACAGATTTTCACCACAATATGGAACAAAATCTCGTTCATTAACAGGTGGTGCAACTATAAGCTATAACAAATATATTGAAGATAAAAATCTATATAGTATTACATATGGTTTAACAGGTAGCTACGTGTCTTTTGCCGAAGATTTATTTGTTAGAAGAATCACACCTTTTTTAACATTCAGCTTTAGAGATAAAAATGATTTTAGATCAAATAAATTTCAAGCCTTAAATTTTAGATATATTGATATTTCAAAAGATGAAGATGTAAATAATATCTCTGGTAATACAGAGCCAGATTATAAAATATTTAATGCAAGATATATAAATACTAATCCTGGATTAATAGATTATTACAGATGGTTTACAGATTTCCAAATCTCAAAAGATTTTGGGAAAGTATCCTTTAATTACGAATATAGAAAATTATTTGAAAGTAATAGGCAGTTAAACATTCGCTTTTTTGCTGGTACTTTTTTATATAATAACAATCCTCTAAATAGTGACTTTTTTAGCTTTGCTCTAGATAGACCTACAGATTATTTATTCGATTATAACTATTTAGGTCGTTCGGAAGCTTCAGGTCTTTTTAGCCAACAATTAATTATAGCCGAAGGTGGTTTTAAATCCAAATTAAACACACCTTTTGCTAACCAATGGATTTCTACATTTAACTTAAGCACAACACTTTGGAAATACGTACAAGGCTATGGCGACATTGGATTAGTGAAAAATAAACATCAAAATCCAAAGTTTGTTTACGATTCTGGAATACGTTTAAATCTTGTAACCGATTACTTTGAAGTTTATTTTCCGATATATTCTAATTTAGGATGGGAAATTGGTAATTCAAATTACGACCAAAGAATACGTTTTGTCTTGACAGTTGATCCTGAAGCTTTACTTGGCTTGTTTAGGAGAAAATGGTATTAAAATAGATGTTTTTCTATTTTTTGAATTATTCTTAATGAAAATTCTCTATTTAAATTTTTAATGCATTATTATTACAAAACAACTGTTATTATTGAAGAATTATAATGTTTTTAACAATTGTTGGTGCAAGTAAAATCATAAAATTTGAGTAGATTTGCAGCACACTAAAATTTTATTTAATGCATCTAGATCCTGATATAACTTCAAACATTTCTTTCAATGATTTTAAACAAGAAATCATAAATGATTACACAATAGCTGTAACCAGTAGAGAATGTAGTTTATTAGGAAGACGTGAAGTGCTTACAGGAAAAGCTAAATTTGGAATTTTTGGTGATGGTAAAGAAGTCCCTCAACTCGCATTTGCAAAAGCCTTCAAAAATGGAGATTTTAGATCTGGCTATTATAGAGATCAAACCTTTATGATGGCTATTGGCGAACTTACAATTCAACAATTTTTTGCTGGTTTATATGGTCATACTGATATTGAAGCTGATCCAATGACTGCTGGAAGACAAATGGGAGGACACTTTGGCACTCATAGTTTAGATAATGATTATAATTGGAAAGATCTTACAAAACAAAAAAATTCTAGTGCAGACATCTCTCCTACTGC
>Ga0209013_10006159_pt1 | contig 10214 bp, 5 predicted proteins | sample Cruoilmetagenom2_FD_187291 | JGI IMG/M metagenome (GOLD analysis project Ga0209013, IMG submission 187291) | Oil polluted marine microbial communities from Coal Oil Point, Santa Barbara, California, USA - Sample 2 (SPAdes) (version 2) | ecosystem: Environmental > Aquatic > Marine > Oil seeps ...
CTGATCACCGACGGGGCAGTGACGGGAGTCGTCTTGGTTTCCCGCGACATCACCGAGAGCAAGCGCGCCGAGGAACGACTCAAGGCCTCCCTGCGGGAGAAGGAGGTCCTCCTCAAGGAGGTCCACCACCGGGTCAAGAACAACCTGCAGGTGATCGCGAGCATGCTCAACCTCCAGGCCTGCACTGTCTACGATGATCTCTGCCGGGTCGCCCTCCGGGACAGCCAGAACCGCATCCGTACTCTGGCCCTGATCCACGAGAAGCTTTACAGCTCCGAGGATCTCGCCGAGATTCCCATCAAGGAGTACATCCGGGACCTCACCGCCTCGCTGTTCCGATCGCTCACCTCGGTATCCGAATCGGTGACGCTCGAGCTCGATGTCGCCGATGTCCTGCTCGACATCGACTCGGCGATCCCAGTGGCCCTGATCCTCAACGAGCTGGTGTCGAACAGCTTGGGGCACGCCTTTCCCGCGGACGGCGAGGGCGAGATGTCGATCACCTTCAAACCCGTGTCGGCGTCGCGGTTTACAATGGTCGTGGCAGACAACGGCGTTGGCTTTCCGGCCGAGCTGGACTTTCGCAATACCGAGTCCCTGGGACTGCAGTTGGTGTGCCTGCTGACGACCCAGCTGGGAGGGACTATCGAGCTCGACAAACGGGACGGGACGCAATTCACCATCGAGTTCAACGAGCTCGACAAGAAGGGTGCGGCGCTATGACACCAAAGGCGATCCTGGTGGTCGAGGATGAGGGCATCGTCGCCCGCGACATCCAAAACTGCATCACCAAGCTCGGTCATGAGAACGTCGGATGGGCGTCCTCCGGCGAGGATGCCCTCGCAAAGGCCGAGGAGACGCGGCCCGACCTGGTTCTGATGGACATCCAGCTCTCCGGCGCGATGGACGGCATCTCCGCGGCCGAAGAGATCCGCAGCCGCTTCGAGATCCCGGTTGTCTTCCTGACCGCTTATGCAGATGACGAGACCCTCGAGCGGGCAAAGGTCGCAGGTCCCTTCGGCTACATCCTCAAGCCTTTCGAGGCATCCGACCTTCGGGTCGCCATCGAGCTCGGTGTGTGCCAGCATCAGTTTGACCGCGGCCTCAGGAAATCACACGAGGAGTTGGCCGAGCAGAAAGGGTTCATGGACGCCCTCTTCGACTCCATCCCGTCCTCGGTCATGGTCGTCGATCAGGATCGTCGCATCCGCATGGTCAACCGGGGTCTGGAGCGGACCTTCAAGGTCGCAAAGGTGACCGCCATCGATAAGTGCCCTGGAGACATGCTCTCCTGCCCGCACGCCGTCGAAAACCAGGACCGCTGCGGCACGTTGGAGGAGTGCGTGAGGTGCCAGCTGCGCACACCGATCGCCGACGCGCTTTCGGGCACGACCATCCACCGCCAGAACTGTGAGTTCACTTACTTCGTCGATGGTCAAGCGCACAAGGTGGTCCTGCTCGTCAGCGCCATGCCCCTCGACTACAAGGGCGAGAGGCTGGCCATCGTCATCCTCGAGGACATCACCGAGCTCAACGGCCTGCGCCGTTTGCTGCGCACCGAGAAAAGTTTCGCGGGAATCGTGGGCAACACCCCGGCGATGCACGAGGTCTTCGACGCCGTTCGGGAGGTTGCCGACGCCGACATCCCGATTATGGTCCTCGGCGAGAGTGGCACCGGCAAAGAGCTGGTGGCGAAAGCGATTCACGATCAGGGCGCTCGGGCGCAGCGCAATTTCGTTACCGTCAACTGCGGCGCCCTTCCGGATGGCCTCCTCGAAAGCGAGCTCTTCGGCCACGTCAAGGGCGCCTTCACCGGTTCGGTCAGGGATCGCAAGGGCAGGTTCGAGCTCGCGGACGGGGGGACGATCTTCCTCGACGAGGTGGCCGATCTCAGCGTGGCGATGCAGGTCAAGCTCCTCCGGGTCCTCCAGGAAGGTACCTTCGAGCGCGTCGGCAGTGAGAAGACCCTCAAGGTGGACGTGCGGGTCATCAGCGCCACTAACAAGAACCTCGAGGTGGAGGTCGCTGCGGGCGGGTTCCGAGAGGATCTCTACTACCGTCTCTGTGTCGTTCCGATTCTGGTGCCGCCGCTCAGGGAACGGATCAACGACCTCCCGCTCCTCGCGGAGTATTTCATCGACAGGGAGGCCACAAGCTCGGACGGACGGCAGGTTTCGCTCTCCGCCGAGGTGATGTCCCTGCTCGTGGCCTACGCGTGGCCCGGAAACGTGCGCGAGCTGCAAAACGCCCTCCAGTTCGCCTGGATCAAGTGCAAGGGCAGCGATATCGCTCCCCAGCATCTCCCGCCCAATTTGAGGAACGTGGTCGAGCTCGGTCAGGAGAAGGCCCAACGACGCAAGAAGCTGACCGCTGCCGCCGTGGTGGAGGCGTTGCAGGAGACCAGCGGCAACAAGACAGAGGCCGCCAAACACCTCGGCGTCTCCCGCGCCACCCTCTACCGGTTCCTGGAAGAGAGCTCGGGAGCGGTCATCGGCGTATAACTGGCGGGCCCTGAAGGACCCGCCTACGGTTGCAGGGTGCCTCCGTGTAGGCGGGTCCTTCAGGGCCCGCCACCACGACTTTGCGATGTCTTTGCGTTTTTCCCATCATTTCCGGTAGCTGACAGCCGTCACAAAAAGGGGGCCGGCCCCGGTTGGGCCAGCCCCAGGTTTTCAAACACTGGTCCGGATTAAGGCATCGTGAGACCGCGTTCGGGCCTGCTGAAACCGTGGCACCAGGAGCAGTCGAAACCCTTGTCCTTGACGTGCTTGTCGTGGTTCTCGGTGAAGCCCTTCGAGCTCTTGTACTCGTGGCACTGGACGCAAAGCGTCTCCTGCGAGCCCTTCAGCGCGTAGCCGAGGTCTCCTTGGAGATCCATTCGCTCGGTGGTGCCGTGGCAGTTGTCGCACTGCAACGCTGCCGAGGATGGATTCACCTCGTGGTTGAGCATCTGGAAGGTGTCGGTTTCGACCCACGAGAACGGTTCGTCGGCGCTGAGCCCCATGTTGACGAGACCCTGCACGGTGGCCGCTGCCGCGTCTGCGGTGGCGAAGAACACGCTCGTGTCGAGGGCGATGAGCTGGTTGGTGGCGTTGGTGATCGGCTGCTGAGCGGTCTTGTACTTGAAGGCGTAGAGCTTGCTGTCGGGGTCGCCGACACCGCCGAGGGGACGAGAGGTTGGGTATCTGCCGGTGCGTGAGTCGATGACAGCCACGTCCCCGAGTAGATAGTTGTCGCTGAAGCGGTTCCAGAAGCGGTATTCGGGCATCAGCTCGTTGGCCTTGTCCATCACGGGATGGAACGGGGGAGTCTCGCTGTGGGTTCCCAGCCAGGTCCGGTAAACCTCGGTCGCCTCGGACGCTGAGGTGTCGGCTGCGTCTTTGGCGTAGGTCGAAATGTGGCAGGTCTGGCAGGCCACCCGGGCCACGTGGCGGTCCACATAGGACCCTTCGTGCTCCTCTGCCGCCCTGTCGGCGTGGCAGTTCGCGCAATCGAGCTCCACAGCCGAGTCCGTGGGCCGCAGGTCCGAGCCCTTTCCAGCCACCCGGTGGTCGGTGAAGGTGTGACAGTCCTGGCACTTCAGGTTTGCCCCGGTGGTCGCCATGTGAACGTCAAAGGCGAAATCGACGGTGTCTCTGTGCGCCAGGGTGAGGTCGCCTCGCTTGACCGCGTCACCGCCGCCGGCCGTGGCGTGGCACTGGAGGCAGTTGGAACGCACCGGCAGGTGTACCGTCTGCGCCGCCTCATCCATGGTGATGGACATGTTCTCCGTGTCGGGGACGTAGACACCCTCGACGTTCATCCGTCGGTAGGCCGTCTGGTGGCAAAGCATGCAGTCGATGTTCTCGAGCTGGGCCTGCGTCGCTTCCTCTTCCGGAGGGGCGCCGAGACCGAGATGGCAGCTCCCGCACACCTTCCAATTTCCGAGGATGTTGATGCAATAGCTGTTCACCGCCCCGGAGATCTTGCCCTGCAGTGCGGGTCCGTCGACCATGTGCGGTGTTTCGCCCTGCCACTGGTACATCACCGAGCCGTGCACCTCGTGCGCCTCGGCACTGTGGCACTGCAGGCAGGTTCCTGCACCGCTCCAGACCAACCCTTCGTGCGTCTCTCCGCAACCGAGGTCGCTGCCGCTGCAGTCCTGGTCGATGCCGTCACCACAGATTTCGGTCGCACCGGGATTAATGGTCGCGTCGCTGTCATCGCAGTCGGTACCGCCGCAGATCGCGTCAGGGTATCCGTCGCCATCAGCGTCGGGGCAGATGCCGGGATCGGCGACCACCTCGACCACGATTCGTGTCTCTGTCTTGTTGTGGTCCAGGTCTTCGATCTTGACCTTGATCTGCCATGAGCCTTCATTGGCATCCGACCCGATGATGTGGCCGTAGGAGAAGTTCCCGTCGCCGTTGTTGGCCAGAGTATCCCGGGTCTGGCGCCGGCCGGCACCGTCCTTGATTTCGATCTGGCTCTTCTTTGTCACGATGACGGGGGAGCCATCCCCGTAGACCGCCAGCACGGACACCTGAATCGTATCCCCGAGGTTGTACGTCGTCTTGTCGGTGGACACGCTCAGGGTGATCGGATTGCGTGCAGAGGCCGAGAAGGCCACCATCAGAATCAGAAAGAGCATCAAGATGGTTCTTTCCGGGTGGGTACGTCTTTCGTCTGTTCTCGTCATCAAGCCCTCCATTTGTCGGCGCTCGTTGAATCGCCATGAATTGAGACTGATGCTCAAGAAGCTACCTCCTTTCGTTCCGCATCAGGCCCATTTCTTTATATGGTCAAGCAGGCAATTAAGTAGTGACCGGAGTCACTCATTTCCTCCAATTCTGTCTCATATGTCTCACTGTCTCATATGGCCCTCTGAGACGCCTTGACGGCTTCACGCGGTCTCGAAATACTCAAGTTAAGTTATTGGAAAATAAATATCTTCCGAAAGCAAGCGCAACGGTGAATGGGAGATGTGGACAGATCGATGAGGACTGAAGGCGTCTCGTTTGGCCGTGTCTGAAACACTCGCTTTTCCTGCCGGTTTTTGGCCTTGTGGGCTCTAAATCATTGAGAAAAAATACTTTCCGAGATAGTTGATCGAGAGGGACCAAATTGGCACCATCTTTGCTTTTGTTTCGGCTTGAGCCTCCGCATTCGAGGTGGACCGAACTGAGGAGTTGCCGTGGGATGTAAGGAACACACCGCGCGCGCGCTGAAACTAACCTCCGAACTTCTTGAGCTCGCGAACGAGTCGCGGGACGAGTGCCAGCACGACGGTTGTTTGATGCTGGATGGAGTAGTGCGCGACTGTGCTTGGAAGATCCGTCGGGTCGCGCTGCAGTGGCGCCGTGATCTCGAGGTACTCGAAAAACCGGAGGAGAACAGCGGGGGTGACAGTAGAATAAGCCCCCGAACGAACCTCTGACGGTTGGTGATTTGCGGCGCCTGATGCAAATCGCGAAAAACCTGGTGAGACATGCGGGTTTGGAGGCTGGATGCCGCTGACGGATGAACGTATCGTTTTCATAGGATGCGGGACGATGGGCGAGGCCATGGTCAAAGGTCTGCTGCACGAACAGCTAGTGCGACCCGACCAGATCGTCACCTCGCACCCGCGGGCGGAGCGGCGTCGCGAGCTCGAGGACAGATACGGGGTGCATACCTCCGGTGACAACGCCGACGCGGTCCGGGGAGCGACGGCGGTAGTGGTCTGTGTCAAGCCCCAGTTCCTGGGCGAGGTCCTGGCCGACCTCGAGGGCGCTGTGAACTCCGAGACGCTGGTGATGACAATCGTTGCCGGTGCCCGGGCGGAGCGGTTCGTCCAGGCCCTCGACACCCCTCTGGTGGTCCGGGTGATGCCCAACACCCCGGGCCAGATCGGTCGTGGGATCTCGGTCTGGACGGCCACCGAAGCGGTGAGCTCAGAAGGCCACGCCAAAACCCGTGCCGTCCTGTCCGCTCTCGGCGCGGAGGAGTACGTGACCCACGAGAACGAGCTCGACATGGCCACCGCCCTGTCGGGTACCGGACCGGCCTACGTCTTTCTCTTCATGGAGGCCCTTGTAGACGCGGGCGTTCACCTTGGTTTTTCCCGCCGAGTGGCGACCAGGCTCGTACTCGAGACGATGCGTGGTTCGGTGGAGTTCGCCGCCTCCTCGCCCGACCACCTGGCTGAGCTGCGCAACCAGGTGACCTCGCCCGGCGGAACCTCAGCCGAGGCCCATTACCAGCTGGAGAAGGGCGGCCTGCGTACCGTGCTGTCGGACGCGGTCTGGGCGGCCTTCCGCCGCTGCGTCGAGCTGGGCTCCTAGCTAAGCCGATCCGGTTCACTTAGGTTGAGCCTCCTCGGGTTCCGAATTGTCATGGTGGCGGGCACTGAAGTACCCGCCTACAAAGGGAACCGAGAATTCTGTAGGCGGGTCGTTCACGGCCCGCCACCCAGGCCGACGGCCTCCGTCGCTGTCGGCCCAGAGTTTTCAACTCTCCCGCTACAAGGTCCAACCCAGCGTCAGCCTGAAGTTCCGTCCCGGCTCGTTGAGCACGAATCCCGAACGAAAAGGATCGCGCTGGTACGAGAAGTGCTCGTGGTAGGTGCGGTTGAAGACGTTTCCGAAGATCATCTGCAGACGCCACGAGCCCCGGCTGTAGCCGGCCTTGAGGTTCATGATGCCCCAACCCGGGGTAGTGGCCTCGTTGAGATCCTCGTCGACATTGTCCTGGCTGGCGGCGCCCACTCCTTCGACCTCGGCGAAGAACCGGGTGTTCTGCCAGCGTGCGGCGATCCGTCCGGAAAGAGGCGGCATCTCCGCGAGATCGGTGGAGTAGATGCCCAGCTCCGGGATCGGATCCTGGGTGCCGCGGACATAGGTGGCGCTTCCCGAGAGCGACACCCGGGAGTTCAAGGCGAAGGAGCTCTCGAGGGAGAAGCCCCTGAGGTGTGCGTCCACGTTGGCGTAGCTCCGGGCCCTGGTGTTCATGACTCCAGGAACCATGTTGATTCGCTCCTGCTCATAGACCGAAATGTAGCCGTCCACCTGATCGGTCCAGGCCGAGGCGCTGACGAATCCGCCCCCAGCGTTCCAGGTGATCCCGAGCTCGCCGCCGGTCGACACCGGGGGCGCGAGCTCGGGGTTGCCGACCCAGTCGCCGCCCATGCGTTTCAGCCCGAAGTAGCGCTCGCGCGCGTCGGGGGAGCGAACCGTCCGAGAGACGCTGCCGTTCAGCGTCAGGCTGGCGTTCAGGTCGTGGACCAGGCGCAGCGAGAAGGAGGGCTCGGTGTCGGTTCTCGATGTGCTGGTGGTGCCGTGATAGGCGTAGTAGAGGCCGACGTTTGCCTTCTCGGGGTCAGCGGTGGTGGAGACCCGGTCGATGCGTCCACCCAGTTCCATGCGTGTCCGTGATCCGAGGCTCTGATTCCACCTCGCCGACAGGCCGATGACGTCCATATCGACGTCGGGGATCGAGAACTGACGCATATAACCCATCCCGGCCATCTCGGTCCAGACGTCCCAGTTGCGGTTGTAGGCCTCGAAACCCACGACGACGGGTCCAAGCTCGGCCTCGATGAGGGTGCCGATCATCTGGGTTGTCGCCATAGTGCCCATGCTCCAACCACGGGGGGCCTCACCCGCGCTGGTCCGGAGGCTGTTCTCCATCCAGTGGTCGACTAGGGTCGCGTAACCGGTCGCACGGATAGAGCGCAGCAGGCCCCCCTGGGAATCGTACCGGTAGCCGGCGACCAGGCGGTCGGTGTCGTCGATCATGGCATCCATCATCAGTGTGGGGTAGAGCACATCGTCGGCCTCCTGCCTGGCATAGGACAGGTTGAGCTCATGGCCCTCGGCCGGCTGGAAGTAGAGCCGGGTCCAAACACTGTTGACATCGTATGCATCGGCGTCGACGGCGGAGGCTTTGTAGTTCGCCTCTTCGGTGAACCGTTCTCCGGATCCGTCCTCGAAAGCCTTGCCCGACCTGTGGGAGATTCCACCGAGCACGGCAAACCGGTCGGTGCCGTAGCTGACGGTTGCGGACGGGTGGACCATGTCCCAGCTCCCGGCAGCGGCCGAAACGTCTGCGTGCAGCCCGGAGCCTGGTTTCTTGGTCACGATGTTGACCATTCCGCCGAGGCTTCCCTGGGCTGCCATGCGTCCGGTCGAAGGTCTCACCTCGACCCGGTCCACCTCCGCGAAGTCGAGGTGGAATGCCGGCGGGTCCATCCGGTTGGGACAGGCGCCGGCCACCCTGGCGCCGTCGATGAGGACAGTGAGGTCATCCTGTTGGTAACCCCGGAGCACTATGTCGTTGGCGATGCCGCCCTTGCGGACCTTCCACACCCCCGGCTTGTTGGCGAGCGCTTCTCCGAGGTCGCGGGCCCCGCTTTCACGGATTTCGGAGGCCTCGAGTGAGTCCCGCGGTGAGGCGGAGTCCACCTGCATCGTGTCGCGGAATGTCGCCACCGCGAGCGAGAGCTCGATTCGCGAGACGCTGCCCTCATCCAGCGAGACCGATGAGGCGGAGGTGGGGTGGAATCCATAGAGCTCGCCTCCAACGGTGTAGGTCCCCGGATCGAGGCCGTCGATTCGAAAACTGCCACCCTCGCCGGTGACAGCCGACACTGTTGCATCTCTCTCATTCGAGGAGACGGAAACCGTCGCCCCGGGCAGGCCGACGCCACCCGGTCCGCGTACGGTTCCAACGATTGTGCCGGTGGCGGCCTGTGCCGTCCCGGCGGTCATTACAATTTGAAATAGCAGCGCACAGGCTGTCACGAAAATCTTCTTGCTCTGCCGTATCATCGGATCCCCCGTTCTACACCTGAGCTCCGCTGTCCGGATCAAACGGCCGCCAAAGCGGTGTCGATCCATTTTTTCGGAGATCAGTTCACTGCGCGTCCGGACCAGGCGACGTCAACTGCCGGGGGATGCGGCCGACAGACTCTGCTGCCGTCCCGCTCTACCCAGGTGGTCAAAGACGCAATGACCGGTGAGCTCAGCCTGAATATTTTCCAAGAGGTGGGTCGCGCCATCTGGGCCGGTCGCCGGTTCACCGCAGGAAAAGATACTCCCTGGTGGTCGGCCGTTGGCTTCAGGCGCGGGTGGGGATAGCCGGGGGGGCGCGGGGAGAGGAAGCTCGCAGGTAGCTTGCAGTTGACGTGACGACCGCAAAACAGGGCGGCCGCAGATTGGACCGGTCCGGGGTGGCCAGAGGCACTCCTCGCGACTCCGCGAGCAGTATCTTCGCCTCTCCCGGGGCGCGTTGCAGGGTGCCCTGCCATACGCCGCACTGATTCGGCGCCTGCCAGGCGGGCGCTCCCGCGCCCACACGCACCGAGGGAGCCTTGTCACGCTCGGTGGCGACCGGACCGTGGTTGCAGCAGTCCGCGGTGCAAAAACACTCGCCGACGCAGCAGCAATAGTAGGTGGCGGTGGACGAGCCCTGGACAGGGCTCGGCGAACCCTGAACACCGGCTATCTGCACGGCTGCAATCAGCAGTGACAGTGCGAAACGAGAGAAGGCTCGGAATACCATTTCTGAATCTACCGCAGAGAATACCCTGTCCTGCCCCCCTCGGCCCGATGCTCCGGGGAACCCGGAGCACTGAACCGACGAGAAAGGAAGGAGGCTATCGTTGATAGCAATCCTTGTGCCAGATTATTCCAGATTCAAGTAAGTAACCTATTTTGATTATTTTAGGCCGTATGACGGAATCCTTCGAAGAATCTTCTGCGGACGCACATGAGACACCGCCGCCGCCCCGATTTGACAGCGGCGAATCGCGCGTGAGATTGGTAAACATATGACATTATGAGGGTTCTGCTCAGATCACATCAGAATCTGGAGCTTCCGTTGGTGTCTCATCCGTGTCCATGAGACGGTGAGACACATGAGACAGTTTGAAGGCAGGCGGTTCTGTCTCAGAGCGCCAAGGATGGATTCGAGGCGGGGGCGCTCAAGAGCGGGTGGGTCAGTTCTTAGTTTTGAGTTCTCAGTTTTTAGTTATCGGCGCGTGGGGGCGGTCAGGTTGTTCGCAGCGTGTCGCCCGCGCTTGGGCAGGATGACAGGAGAAAAGGAGGCGTCAACGCACCCGCAGGGCGCCAGTAATTCGGAACGTGCGTCTCCGGTTTGCTCAGGTTGCGCCTTTCCTGGTTCCGAATCTCGTGGTAGCGGGCCCTGAAGGACCCGCCTACACGGACGCACCCTGCAACCGTAGGCGGGTCCTTCAG
>Ga0209013_10006160_pt1 | contig 10213 bp, 5 predicted proteins | sample Cruoilmetagenom2_FD_187291 | JGI IMG/M metagenome (GOLD analysis project Ga0209013, IMG submission 187291) | Oil polluted marine microbial communities from Coal Oil Point, Santa Barbara, California, USA - Sample 2 (SPAdes) (version 2) | ecosystem: Environmental > Aquatic > Marine > Oil seeps ...
AACCGACCTTGGAGAGTCCGGTTCGAAGCGGCGACTGGCCGGTAATGAATGAGGAGCGCCCCGCCGTGCAGCTTTGATCACCATAGTAATCCGTAAACCGCATTCCTTCTTTGGCGATGCGGTCGATGTTGGGCGTGCGGTAGCCCATCGCCCCGTCGTTGTAGACGCTGGTATTGTAGATACCGATATCGTCACCCCAGATGATCAGGATGTTGGGCTTGTCCTGGGCCAGGACTGCACCGGAGCACAATAAGCACAAGGCTAACAAAACCAGCAAAAACAAGTTTCGATTATTCATACTTTTTCTCTCAGGTAACTGCTTCACCTGATTCCAGTTTCAGTCGTGCGGAGTCGACTTCGTGTTTCCGGTATTTGGTGATCGGAAGCAGGAAATGCGCCAGTGCCGGCAACAGGATCAGTGCGCCAAACATGTTCATCACGAACATGAAGGTCAGCATCAGGCCCATATCGCCCTGGAACTTGATCGGCGACCAAACCCAGGTTGCAACGCCAATGGCCAGGGTCAGTCCGGTGAACGAAACCGCCTTGCCGGTGGTTTTCAGTGTCTGGAAATAAGCGTCCTTCAGACTGAGCCCCCGGTACAGATAGGTCTCGAGCCTGCTGAAGATATATATACCGTAATCAACACCAATGCCGACACCCAGGGCTATAACCGGCAGCGTGGCTACTTTTACGCCAATGCCAAGGTATGTCATCAGGGCCTGGCCGAGTACGGAGGTCAATGCGAGCGGCAATATGATGCATGCCACGGCCCGGGGGGAACGAAACGCCAGCAGCACCAGGAAGGCGACAACACCGTAAACCCAGGCAAGCATCTTGTACTGGGCCTTGCTGACGACATCGTTGGTCGCCGCGTCGATACCGGAATTGCCGGCCGCCATCACGAATTCGACATCCCCGGTATCGAATTCCCGGTTGAACTTCTCCACGGCAGCGATGACGCTCAGAAGCGTATCCGCCTTGTGATCCTCCAGGAACATCAGGACAGGCACCAGGTTGCAATCGGCATTCATCAATCCCGGCGGCATGTCCTTGCCGCTGACCGACCCGTTCAACACCCACTGGTTGCGGGTGACCGTGGCCCACTTGGGGCTGCCTTCGTTGTTGCCTGCTATGGATCGCTTGGAGGCGTCGATCAGGGAGAAGGTCGCCTGCACACCCGGCACGTCCGCCATCACCCATTCGAACAGGTCGACTGCGGAATAGGTGTCATAAGTGACGCATTGCATGTCCGGCGACTTGACCATAACGACGAAAACATCCGTGCTGGCCGTGTAGTTTTCGACGATAAACTTGTTATCCATGTTATATCGCGAATCCGCCCGCAGTTCCGGGGCACCGGCGTCGAGATCACCAATTTTCAGATCCTGGCCATACCAGATGCCGAAAACAAAGGCTGCGCCTGCGAGGATGACCAGTATCCTGGCCACTTTCGGATGCGTGTATATGTTCGAGAACTCGCACAGCTTGTGATAAGCGCCGCTGTTTTCAAACTTCTTCATCCGTCGAATCGCTTTGTCACCGATGCCAAGGTAGGACATCAGAACCGGAAGAAGAATGAGGTTGGTGAGGATCACGACCATCACGCCAACACTGGCGGCAATCGCCAGGTCCTGGATCACCTGGATCTGGATGACCATCAGGGTGGCAAAACCGATGCCATCGGAAATCAACGCGGTCAGGCCAGGCACATACAGCGAACGGAAGGCAAAGCGCGCCGCCTCTTCGTTGCCCCTGCCTTCAGACTTGCCATGCATGATCGCATTGATCATTTGCACGCCGTGGCTCACACCGATCGCGAACACCAGGAACGGGATCAGCATGGAGTAGGGGTCAAGGCCGTAACCCAGCACTTTTAACAGGCCGACCTGCCAGACCACCGCAATCACGGAGCAGACCACCACAGTGATCGAGGCTGGCAGACAGCGTGAATAGATGTAAAAAAGGATCAGCGTGATGGCAATGGCAATCAGGAAGAACATCGCCACCTGCCCAGCGCCGTCGATCAGGTCGCCCATGACCTTGGCGAAGCCGGTCATGTGGATCTTGATCTTGTCGTTCTGGTACTTGTCGCGCACCAGTTCCTCGAGTTGCCTGGAGATAGCGCCAAAATTGAGCGGCTCACCAGTTTCCGGATGTGTTTCCATCAAGGGAGCGAGAACTACCGTCGAGCGGAAATCGTTGGCAACCAGGTTACCCACCTGGCCGGATTTCATGATGTTGGCCCGCACCTGCGCCAGGCTGGCCTCCGAACCATCATAGTCATCGGGCACCACCGTACCGCCGGTGAAACCTTCTTCGGTCACTTCACCCCAGCGCACGTTTGGTGTCCACAGGGACTTGACACCGGATCGGCCAACACCAGGGATGAAGAACACTTCGTCACTTATCTGGCGAAGTGTTTCCATGTATTCCGCTGTGAAAATGTCACCCTCGGTTGTTTCGATCGAGATTCGCACGGCGTTGCCAAGACCCGTCAACTCGTCCCTTCGCTCCATGTAAGCCGCGATGTAGGGGTGCTTCACGGGCACCATTTTCTCGAAGCTGGCATCCGGCCTGACCTTGATCGCGGCCGAAGCCAGGTAAACGGTGACCAGCAGGAAGGCCAGCAATACCCATAAGCGCTTGCCGAAAATTATTTTTTCAACGACCGATTCGGCTTCCAGGATGGCATGCTCGACCTCATCAAAGGCGTCTTTTATTTTGTGTTCGCTCATTGTGCCTGCCTCACTGTTCTGCAGAAGTGCTTGCCAGGGGTGAACCGCTTGCATCAGCTTTACGGATTCCTCCCATCCCGACGAGAACTACGTTCCCGTCGCCACCTTGTACCAGTCCGGAGATCACCCGCCGGTCGGGGTTCTTTACCTGGCTGAAAGACTTCTGGCCCGATGCGCGGCTAAGAATTACTCCACCCTGCCCGGCCAGCAAGACTGTTCCGTCGGCAAGCAGCATGCCGCTCATTAGCGTGACCGTCGTTCCTGAATCCATTGGCTCCCAGGTCTCGCCCCGGTCGGTGGAGCGGAACAGGTTGCCGCGCAGACCGTAAGCCAGCAATTCATAGTCTCCGGACCCATCGGGAACGACTACGATGCCGTAAAATGAGCCCTCGTATCCGGGCTCCAGGCTATCCCAACTTTCGCCGCCATCGCTGGAGCGATACACGAACCCGGACTCTCCGGCGATATAAAGGTTACCATCCGGCGCCGGGGTGATTTGATTCAAGTGGAATGCCTCGGGGTTATCCATCCGGTCTGAAACGAGTGTCCAGTTCTGCCCGCCGTCATCGGTATGCAGCAACATGCCGTAGGAGCCTGTCACGAAGCCTTCGCGTTCATTGCGGAACCAGACATCGAGCAGGGGACGGACGGGGCCTGCTGTTGTGTCATCCACCGCGCCTTCGAGCATAAACTCCGCCTCTTCCAACATGAACTCGGCATCTTCGAGTTCATATTCATCCGGATCTTCCTGAGACTGCAACACTTCCAGTTCGTCCCTGACCTGCTCCACGATATGTTCAGCCACGGCCATGATTTGCTCATTCAACTGGTGCCCGTTCAGCTGTTTCTGCCAGGTCTGTCCGCCATCGTCCGAATGCAGGATCAGACCATCGTGACCCACCGCCCAGCCTTTTTCCGGAGTCGGAAAATGGATGCCGGTCAGAGACACCGAAGCAGGCACCGATGCCTGCGTCCAGCTCTCGCCGTCATCGCCGGAAACGATAATCACACCATAAGTACCCGCGGCGGCCAGCGAATGGTCTCCACGGGCGGTCACGTCCAACAAAAGCGTCCTGGTGGCCACACCACTCTGAACGGCCGGCAGTTCGAGCAAGTCGATGGCGAATGCCGGCGCAACGAATCCCATCACCGCAACCGCCAGTAGCGAGCGCAGTGGTTTGCAATTGATAGAAAACATCATGAATTCATCCTTACGGTGGCCGCCGGCAGGTGTTCGCAGCAAGCCGAAAAAAATAATGCCAGGGACCGATAATATTCCGGCCCCCGGCACTGATCAACAGAATTTAACGTTTACCAAGGCGTCTGAGAGCACCCGTGGTGTAATCCTTGCGCGACATCTTTTTACCAAACAGGACGGGGGCTTTTTCCGAATTGGTCAATCCCATCGTGATATAACGTCCGTCATTCAGGTCCATAACGGTTTCCGTTGTCAACCAGGGCACGTTTACATTGTAGTACTGGATCTCATGCGCCTGACCGATGCGCCAAAGATTCCCTTTACCGTCATACTGGTCCTTCACTGCCACCTGCCAGGTGTCCTCATCCAGGAAGTAAACGCGTTTGGCATAAATATGCCGCGAACCTTCTTTCAGAGTGGCCTCGACCTGCCACACGCGGTGGAGTTCATAGCGCGCATAGTCTGGATTCATATGACCCTTGGGATGTATGTCCTTCAAGGACAGGTCGGGCGAGTGAAGTCTGTAACTGTTATACGGGATATAAAGCTCTTTCTTACCCACGAGCTTCCAGTCAAAACGATCGGGAGAACCGTTGATCATGTCGAATTCGTCCGCTACCCGTGTACCGTCCGCACCCTGGCCGGGACCGTCATAAGCAACCTGGGGTGCCCTGCGCACGCGGCGCTGACCGGCATTGTACAACCATGCACGGCGGCCATCGGTCACCTGGTCCACGGTTTCATGCACCAGCAGCACCGTACCCGTCAACTGTGGCGGGGAGTGGATGGCGTAGGTGAAATAAAGCAACACGTTCCGGTCCTTGACAGGATCCTTGCCTTCCTGGAGAAAGTCAGGCCAGGTCATGGTATCGGTGATCTGTACCGGCACAAATGCCCCGTTGGCCTGGACCGGCACGTGTACAGAAGTCCGTTGCGCGACCCCGCCACGATAACGGGTCAGGTGGTTCCAGAATACTTCGTAAACGTTTTGCGGAATCGGGAAGGCATGGGCGACCGCGAAGTTCACCACACCATTACCGTCATTCACCAGTTCGGCGGTGGCGCCGTTTTCACGCACTTTCACATAGACGTCTTCCGGAAGTGCCGCGGTCCGGCGGGTCTGGTAGACATTCATCTTGTAAGTGTCCGGGTATTTCTTGAACAACGCGACCTGGCCTGGAGACAGGTTTTCGGCATATTGATCGACATTGTCCGCAGTGATGGAAAACAGCGGCTGATCACCCGGGAACGGATCCACCAGGTGTCCTCCCTCAGTGTAGCCGGCCGGGGCTTCGGTTAACCCGCCCGTCCACTCGGGAATGGTGCCTGCTGCATTTCCAGCCCGCTCCGAACCCATCGGTGTCAGATCTTTATCCAGTCTAGCCAGTTCCGATTCCGGCACCTTGGCGACCGCAGTGGTCACGCTCAGCGCCAGTGCTGCAGCAATTGCAGCTTTTGTGTAAATGTGTTTCATATTCCTTAACTCCTTAAGCTGAATGCGTGATCAGAAATCTGCTGCGAAAGTAAGCGAGAAGAAATCCCGGTCTGTTGCTGTATTCGCGACGCCGCCCATGAACCAGGTGTAGGCGATTTTTGCCCGGTACTTGGTCAGGTAGTTCGCTCCCAGCGAAACACCCAATGCCTTGCGGCCATCCAAAAACGTGGGGGTGGGCGATGTGCCCTTGACATCATGTGACCAGGCGAGGCCGGGTGTGAGTCCGACACCGGCAAAAACGTTGGGATAATCCGCAACGGCGCGGATGCGGTAGCCCCAGGAATTGGAGGTCACAAAGCCTTCATCGCCGATGCCCGCGGGACCGCCGGTAGTCGTATCAAAAATATTCGACGGCGCGCCAAACGTGGGATTACGCCCATAGGGCATTTCTGCAATCGACGGCAGATCACTGACACCGACCCAGGCCACTTCACCGATAAAGGTGATCCGCTGGGCTCCAAGAGCCTGGTCCCAGAAATAAAGTGCAGTAGTTTGCGCCTGGCTAACATCAAAGCGGTCCCAGCCTTTTGCCTCGCCATTGCCAGTGGTCAGAAAATCATTCCAGGCGGTGCAGACACGGTCACCGAATTGACCGTATATCGTGTATTGAGAAGGCGTTCCGCAAAGCTGGGCTCCGGTCGCCAACAAACGTAACGTCGCCGTCAGTTCCGTGGTGCCGTTCACACTTACTGGCATGTCTTTCTTGTAGCTGACTTCGCCGGACAGGGCCACCACACCGACATTTGTTGCAAAGCTCAGCCCATAGATATCGATATCTTCCGGGTATTCCATCTGGTAGTACACCGGTGCAGGCTGTCCGCCCAGAACGGAACCGGCAGCCGCGCCTTCCAGATTATAGCGCACGTTGATGGACGGCAAGCGACTGTGCAGTCTCTCGTAGTAGAGACCAAACTCGGTATCGATCTTCTCCACGTAGTTCCTGACAGACAGTCCCCACTGTCCGCTGTTACTAGGCGTCAATGTGTTGGGATCCTTACGTGCGTTCATAATGTGCAGGGCAACCTGGTCTGGAAAAAGGTTACCGAATTCGAGGTCATTACAGCCCTTGGCTGCGAAGTCTACGTTCGAGAAGTAGGTGCCGCATCCGTCGAGCACTGTTCTTTTCCATTTGAACTGGTAGAAAGCCTCGACGCTCCAACCGCCACCCAGGCCCAGGTTGGCGTACAACAGGGGGAGCGGAAGCAGACCTTCCTTGATTTCCGCGCCGGGACGCCGGAAAGCCGACACATCGATGGGATTAAGCACGTTAATGCCCTGGATAAAAGTAGCCTCACCCCAGTTCACTACCTGGTTCCCAAGCCGGACATCCAGGGGGTTATCGCCCAGGTCAAAACTGCCGTAGGCGAACAGATCCAGCAACACGAGTCCGGAAAACTTGGCAAATTTAGCGAAATCATCATCATTAAGTTCATCACCCGGGACATAGAAGTTCGGCCCATGGCCGTGTGGCATGCTGCGGTTTTCCAATGCGAAGTCATACCAGTACTTGATGCGGCCGAAGGCGCCGAACTGGCCATTGTCGATCTGGATTTCAGAGGTGCCCTTGATGATATTCGAGAAAACATCACCCTTGTCAAAGTTCAGGTTGCCATCGTCCGTATTTTGCGACCAGGACGTTCCACCGTTTGGAGGAGCGATCAGAGCAGGGTCCGGATCCTCGCCCCGCCAGGATATTCCGTAGCTGATGGTGTTGTCCCAACTGCCGTCCCAGTCTCCCCACTGAAACTGAACAGCATGTGCGGGCGAAGAAATGGCTAATGCTGTAGCGATCGCTAATGAGCAACCTCCCAACTTCAAGCCTGTGCCTAGTCTGTTTTTCATATTGGTCTCTCCTCTGGATGTTTCTGACCTCACAGACTAGCATCCTAGAAAAAGTCATGCACATTGAGAAGGCGCAAAGCGGTCATTGTGGGTGTGCGGGGCGGTCAAAATTGACATAGATCAATTTGTGTTAGCATTTTCCTACGATGAGAAAACTCTCCGCACTTGATCTTGCATTTCTTCTTACTGAGACCGAAGGCAGTTCTAAACACGTCGCGGGCCTCATGTTGTGCAAAAAACCGAAAGGGTCGCCGGGGAACTTTGCCAGGAAACTGGTCGAAGAACTCAAGACCCATGATGGCCTGACGGAGCCGTTTAACCTGGTCGTTCATTTCCTTGGCATGAAAGGCCCTCACTGGAGCGAGGCTGAAGACTTCGACATCAATCAGCATGTGTTCTATCACAAGCCCCGGAAAACGAGTAGCTGGCTTCAGGTCAAAGAGTTTGTCGCGCGCCTGCATGAACCGGTCCTGGACCGTTCCAGGCCTTTGTGGGAATACCACCTGATCGACGGAATCGAAGGTGGACGGTTCGCGGTGTATACAAAAATTCACCACTCCTATGCCGACGGCGTGACGATGGCGGATTGGCTGGGGAAAAGTCTCGCCGACTCACCGGATGACATGCAATTAAAACCACCTTGGGCCTTACCGGCGCGCAGAAAAAAGGTCCGCAAAGATAAACCTTCCTTTCTGACCGGTGCGATTCGCGGCCTGACTCAGCAGGGTTGGAACCAGGTGCTGGCGACGGGCGGTATTGCCAAACTCGCGGCACAGCAATACCTGGAGCGTGTTGGCCTGACCGATGGCGCCGCGACCGTGCCTTTCAGCGCCAACGACGACACGCCCCTGACCGGAAGTTCTTCTCCGGGCAGGAGTATCGCCACCACCTGGGTAACGATGGAAGAGGTCAAACAGCTATGCAAGGAAACACGTTCAACACTGAATCACGTTGCCCTGAGCTGTATCGACGGTGGGCTGCACAGGTACCTGGATGAGACCGGTAACGGCATTGATCACCCGATCACAATCCAGATGCCGGTCAATCTCCGTTCAGAAAAAAATAAAAAAGCAGGCAACCAGGTGGGCGCTGTCCTGGTCGAGTTGGCAAATCCGACCGACGACCCATTCGAGCGTTTGCGTGAAGTTGGCTACAACCTGCGCAACGTCAAGAAACAGATCGAAGGCGTTCCGGGTGATTCGATCGAGCAATACTCGATCCTGCTTGCTTTGACCGGAGAGGTAATCGAGCGGTTGAAACTCAGCGACAGGCTGCCTACTTATGGCCACACCCTGGTTTCCAACCTACCCGGGCCCAGGCAACAGCTCTTCATTAAAGGCGCGAAAGTAGAACAGATGTATCCCATCAGCACCCTGCTGCCAGGCCTGCACATGAATATCACCCTGTTCAGTTGCGGCGGTATCCTCAATATCGGGATCGTCGCAACCAAAGACCTGCCGGAACTGGACTTGCTGGCGCAGTACATCAGGGAAGAATTTCGCACTCTGAAAACCATGATCGCGAATTAATTTTTATGAGTGATAACCAATTCGATTACATCATTGTAGGTGGCGGTTCGGCTGGTTGTGTTCTGGCCAATCGCTTAACCGCCAACGGCAATCACCGTGTTTGCCTGCTCGAGGCAGGACCGTCCTGCAAGTCCCTTGTTGTCAGCATCCCGGGCGCTTTCGCGTATTTCATGTTCAGCAAGAAATATAACTGGATGTTCGATTCGGAAACAAAAGACGATATCCGCAACGGGCAGCCGGTCTTTTGCCCGCAAGGTCGGGGCCTGGGCGGTGGCAGCGCGATCAACGCCATGATCTATATCCGTGGGCATCACAGTGATTACGATCACTGGGCCTCGCTGGGAAACAGGGGATGGGGATTCGACGACTTACTGCCCTACTTCAGGAAAAATGAATGCAATGAACGGGGTGGTGATGATTTCCACGGCGACTCCGGCCCGCTTTATGTATCCGACTGCCGTAATTACTTCCCTGTCAATGAGACCTTCCTTAAAGCCGCCGAAGAGGCCGGATATCCCGCCACGGACGATTTTAATGGCCCGCAACACGAAGGCGTGGGTTTCTACCAGTTTACGATCAGGGATGGAAAGCGCTGTGGTGCGTCTCACGCTTACCTGTATCCTGTGATGGACCGGAAGAACCTGGAGGTACGCTGCGGCGCCCAGGCCACGCGCATTCTTTTCGACGGCAAGCGGGCCACCGGTATCGAATACCGGGTTGAGGGAAAAACCCAGCAGGTTTACGCGGACAAGGAAGTCATCGTCAGTTCCGGCGCATACAATTCGCCGAAGCTGTTGATGCTGTCGGGTATCGGTGAGAAGGCACATCTCCATGATATCGGGATCGACAGTTTTCACGACCTTCCCGGCGTGGGACAAAACCTCCAGGAACACGTCGATTCCTGTGTCCTGCAGGAGAGCAGGAAATCGGATGGCTTCACTGTTTCTCCCGTTGGCCTGCTCAAGAATGCACTGGATCCTTTTCGCTACCTGTTCCGGAAGAAAGGAAAACTCGAATCCTCCATCAGCCAGGCGGGCGCTTTTCTGAGAACGTCGGAGGATCTGGACGAGCCGGACGTGCAGTTACACTTCATTCCGCTACTCTATGATGACAGCGGCCGGGATCTGAAGCTGATGTCGAAGAATGGTTACTCCTGCCATGTATGCGTGCTGCGGCCGAAGAGTTTCGGTCGCATGACGCTGAGGTCAGCAGATCCGAACGCCCCTCCCAGCATCGACCTTAACTTTTTCGACCACCCGGATGATCGCAAAACGCTGGTCAATGGACTTCGGCTTGCCAGGAAGATCCTGGCCGCGCCGGCCTTTGACGATTATCGCGGCGCCGAATTGAATCCCGGGCCAGACGCACAGAGCGACGAAGAAATCCTGGCCAAGGCCAAGGAGCGGCTAGG
>Ga0209013_10006161_pt1 | contig 10212 bp, 8 predicted proteins | sample Cruoilmetagenom2_FD_187291 | JGI IMG/M metagenome (GOLD analysis project Ga0209013, IMG submission 187291) | Oil polluted marine microbial communities from Coal Oil Point, Santa Barbara, California, USA - Sample 2 (SPAdes) (version 2) | ecosystem: Environmental > Aquatic > Marine > Oil seeps ...
AGCTGTGACGGACATCAATGTCAGATCCCGATTATGTCCTCGGGAAGCACAGGAACCCGTGTGAGGTCCTTCCCCGTCGCGGCCCGAATGGCAGCGACGATCGCAGGCGTAGAGCTGATCGTCGGTGACTCTCCGATTCCCTTTGCCCCAAACGGTCCCCAGTGATCAGGCTCTTCGATGATGCGAGTCTCGACGTCTGGAGCATCGAGGAACGTCGGTATCAGGTAGTCCGTGAATGTCGGGTTCAGTATGACTCCCTTGTCCACAACAAGTTGCTCCATCACTGCAAGACCCATGCCCTGCATGATGCCGCCCTCAAGCTGCCCCGTGATAGCGAGGGGATTGAGAGCCTTTCCGACATCTTGTGCCGTGTCGACCCGCACAACCCGCACGAGGCCGAGCTCTGGATCGACATCAACAACCGCCCTGTGAGCAGCGATCACGAATCCAGCGTGTACGTCGCCCTGACCATTCTCATCTGGGGGGAATGTCTCTGGATGGCGGAAGCGCTCGTGGTACTCGACAGGACCATTGGTGCAGATGTCATCGATCGTCGCTACCAGTTGTCCGTCGCGATAGACGCCGTCGTCATCCAAGTCGTCGCCATTGAACTCATCCAGAATCCTGGTGCGTAGTCCCACCGACGCTGCGTGGACAGCGCCGCCGGTCATCTGTGTCTGTCGTGACGCCGAGGTCGAACCCGCAGATCCGATCTGGGAGGTGTCATCCCATACAGTGGCGACTCGTTCAATTCCGAGCACTGTCCTGGCTATCTGCTGACAGACCGTGACGAGTCCCTGCCCAACTTCCATGGCTGCTGTGTGCACTTCGACACCAGATGATGTCAAAACCACCCGTGCCTCAGCGAAGTCGTCGAAACCCTCAGAGAACGCGAGGTTCTTCAGCCCAACGGCGTAGCCGACGCCGCGTACAACCGAGGAGGCTGGCGTTGTCAGCCCCGTGCCACCTGGCAACAGCAGGGGATCATCATCAGCAAGCGGCTCAGGCAGCGGAATCAATTCCACCGCGTCGATCACGGCGACTGTTGGAAGCGAACCTTCAATGATCTGTCCCGATGTTGCCATCGGATCCCCTGGGGCTAGCGCGTTCTTCCGCCGAAGATCGAGCGGATCCATATCAAGCGCTTCGGCAAGGCGATCCATCTGCATCTCAGATCCGAAGCAAGTCTGGACCGCGCCGAAACCACGCATTGCGCCGCACGGCGGGTTGTTCGTCATGGATGCAGCCGCATCGACGAAAACATTGTCACATCGATAGGCACCAACCGTGAAGAATGCCGCATTCGCAAGTACCGCACGGCTCGTGTGTGCGTATGCCCCGCCGTCGAAGACGAGGCGAGCAGTGACTTTGACGAGGTTGCCTTCATCGTCAGCTTCGTGGCGATACCACATACGCGACGGATGACGCTTGACATGGCCCACGAATGACTCGGACCTGTCGTAGACCATCTTCACCGGACGTCCTGTGGCAAGAGAGAGCATTGCAACATGGATGTGGAGGGAGATGTCCTCGCGCGATCCGAAGGCCCCGCCGATACCGGCCGGGTGGCAGCGGATCGTATCTGGCTCCACACCGAGACATTCGACGATCTGTCGATGGTCGACGTGGATCCACTGGCTTGTCACATAGAGGTCGAGTCCGCCAGCCCCGTCAGGGATAGCGAAGCCAGCTTCCGGACCGAGCGGAGCCTGGTCCTGTGTGGCGGTTTCGTAGAAGCCCTCGACCACGACAGATCCCTCGGCGCTCTCGTCGCCTCGGCGAATCTTCAGCTCGCGAAATACAGACCCATCGGCTGCCGCTTGGTCAGGATCATCAACTGGGGGCAGTGCCTCCCACTCAACCACGATCGCTGCGGCTGCGCGTCGTGCAGTCTCCTCGTCCTCAGCGGCGACGACGGCGACAGGTTCGCCCCAATATCGTGCAACCCCGTTGCACAGTACGGGCTGATCCTGCTCTTCCTGCCCGAACATTGGATTGCCGCGAACGTCATCCTGGGTCAAGACAGACCGAACTCCCTCCATTGCGAGCGCGGGACTGATATCGATTGCGATGAGCCGAGCGTGTGCGTGCGGGCTTCGACGGGTTGCCCCCCACAGCATGTCTTCGGACGAGAGGTCAGATGCGTATGCGAAGTTGCCTGTGACCTTCGGTTCGCCATCTGGTCTCCGGACACTGACGCCGATACCGCCCTTGACGCCTGTTGTCGTTGGGGTGGTCATGTGTCCTCCCCCGTGACGGCCTCGAAGGCTCTGAGGATGGCTCCGTATCCGGTACACCTGCAGATGTTGCCGGACAGGGCTTCCTTGATCTCAAGCTCCGTCGGATGAGGATTGGATTCCAAGAGACTGGCACCCGCGACCACGATGCCGGGAGTGCAGAAGCCGCATTGCACGGCGCCTTCGGCGAGCATTGCTGATTGCACCGGGTGCAGATTGTCTCCATGGGAGAGTCCCTCCACGGTCGTGACAGACGAACCATCGGCGTCGACCGCCATGACAAGGCAGGAGCACACCGTTGCGCCGTCCATCTTCACCGTGCAGGAACCGCACTCACCCTGCTCGCATGCATCCTTTGTTCCAGGCAGGTCGAGGTTGTTGCGCAGCACGCTCAGCAGACTGTCAGGACCTGAAACATCAGCGACACGTTTCTCCCCGTTGACGACAATCGTGATCTTCATCGAAGGCTCCGTTCTACGAGTCTGCGGGCAAGGACGCCCGCAGCGTGCCTCCTATAGCTCTCCGTCGAGCGGTGATCCGTGATTGGTTGAACCTCGTCAGAAACGATCCGAGCCAACTCCTCGAGCACACTGTCCGTGATCGTTGACTCAGCGTTGATCATCTCTTCGGCTCGGGTGGCACGCAGCGGAGTCGGCGCAACTGAGCCGAGAGCGATTCGGAAACCATCATCGCCTCGCAGGACGACACAGCTCACGGTTGAGATCACCATTGCGTTGCGAGTGCCGATCTTGGCGAATTCCTGCGCTGCTGGGAGGTCTTTGGGGACGGTGACGGCGGTGATCACCTCGTCTGGTGCGAGAGAGGTACGTTTGACTCCGATGAAGAACTCCTTCCAAGGGACGATGCGTTCGCCGCGGTCCATGGATTGCACAACGATCTCGGCATCAGCGGCGGCGATCCAAGGAAGCCCATCGCCTGCGGGGCTTGCGGTACCGACGTTTCCGCCGATGGTGCCCGCAGCCCGAATCTGGGGCGATCCGACAGTACGTGCAGCTTGGGCGAGACCACGGAAACTCGACTGTTCCAAGCGGGCCCAGGTGACACCGGCACCGATACGTGCGGTTGTGACGTCGGCGAGTTCCTCGACCCGTCGAAGAGAGAGTACGCGGTCGGGTCGATGGTGGGCAAGGTTGACCTCAACCATGAGGTCGGTTCCTCCGGCGAGGAGCTGGCAATCAGGCTGTTGAGCCTTAACAGCGAGCGCTTCGTCGAGGTCGTGGGCAGCGATGAATTCCATAGCCGTACCGTAGTCTGTGCCTACGTCGGAGGCATACTCTGCCGGATCTGTTGCTACCGGACCAGACGAGCCGCGGCGGCATTGTGCTGCTCGATCAGCCGAGGCAGTTCAACGCCAACCAGTTCGCCGTTGCGTACGACTGGGCGACCGTGGACGTAGTTGTGGTCGATGTGGGTGGGTGCAGCGAAAACGACAGCGGCAACTGGGTCGTGCAGGGCGCCAGAATACTCCAAGCGATCGAGAGAGATCGCTATGAAATCCGCAGCTTTGCCAATCGCGATCGAGCCGACATCATCTCGACCGAGTGTCGCCGCCGATCCACGCGTCGCGATCCTGAGAGCTTCTCTACCTTTGAGGAGCCGCCCGCCTTCGATCGATGGCGCGGCATCGAGACGGGCAAGCAGCATCGCTTGCCGTGCCTCGGCCATGAGGTGGCTGCCATCGTTGCTTGCTGATCCGTCGACACCGAGGCCAAGCCGCATTCCTGCGGCCAGATACTTGCGCACCGGTGCAATACCAGACGCGAGCCGCATGTTCGACGACGGGCAGTGCGCCACTCCGGTTCCCGATGCCGACAACCGAGCAATCTCCTCATCGCTGACAAAGACGCCATGGGCATACCAAACGTCGTTGCCGACCCACTCGAGATCCTCCATGAGTTCGACTGGTCGCCTTCCAAACGTCTCGACGCAGAACTGCTCCTCGTCCATGGTCTCTGCCACGTGAGTGTGGAGGTGGACCCCGTATTGTCTGGCAAGCGCCGCCGATTCTCTCATGATCTGGGGCGTCACAGAGAACGGCGAGCACGGAGCTACGACGACCCTCGTCATTGCCCCGGGACTGGGATCATGGAACGCCTCGATGACCCGTTGCGTGTCGGACAAGATCGCATCTTCGTCCTCGACCACGGAATCGGGCGGTAGGCCACCGTCGCTCTCTCCGAGACTCATCGAACCGCGAGCGGCGTGGAATCGAAGGCCCACGTTGGCCGCTCCCTCGATCTGGTCATCAACGCTTGAACCGTTTGGGAAGAGGTATTGATGGTCTGACGACGTGGTGCACCCCGACAGAGCGAGTTCAGCCAACGCGATCTGGGTTGCGATCTGTACGTCCTTGGGTGTCAGGCGTGCCCAGATCGGGTAGAGCGTCCTCAGCCAGTCGAAGAGTCCTACGTCCTGAGCACCTGGCACTGCACGAGTGAGTGTCTGGTAGAAGTGGTGGTGTGTGTTGATCAGTCCGGGAAGTACAACATGGCCGCGTAGGTCAATGACCTCGTCAGCGGTGTTCGGGAGATCTTCCGTTGAACCCACTTGGGTGATAAATCCGTCGACCGCATAGAACCCCCCATCTTCGATCTCCGTACCGGGGTCGTCCATCGTGGCCAGGACCTGTGCGTGTCGTACCAGCAGTGTGCTCATGATGTGCAATGTACCACCACTGCCAGATCGTCCGTCGGCAGCCTCGTCATTGGCCCGTTGGTACAATGAGGGACCGGGTCAAAGAGGAGAAGAGACAGACATGATCACGAAGTATCACCGGCCGCTCCTGCTCGCCGACGCCATCGACTTGATCGCTCAACCCAACACGACGATCATTGCGGGAGGAACGGCGGTCAACGCCGGCACCGACTCCACACCCCTTGTGGCAGTTGACCTTCAGGCCCTTGACCTTTCGGGCATCGAGAGCGACGGAGATGTGGTCCACATCGGGGCGACCACTCGCCTCCAGGATCTGATTGATTCCGACCAGATCCCCGAGCTCCTGAGAGATCTTGCGCGTCGTGAGGCTCCCAATACGATTCGCAACGTGGCGACCGTTGGTGGCACCGTTGGTACCGCAGATCCTGAGAGCGAACTCCTTGCAGGACTCCTTGCGTACGGTGCAAAAGTGACCCTTGCCCGCTCAGGCTCGCAGACCGAGCAGGCTCTCGATGACATCCTTGATGATCCACAGGCGCTCGCCGGAGCGATCATCACCACCGTCACCATCGACACAGCTGGAGTCGCTTCGGCTGAACGCACTGGTCGCACCCCGATGGACCGGCCAATCGTCATGGCGGTGGCATTTCATGGAAATGATGGATTCACTCGCTTGGCCATGACAGGGGTTGCGGCCCGACCCGTGATCGTGGACCCGGGAGGCATCACTGATCTTCGGCCACCGTCGGACTTTCGGGGATCATCGGCGTACAGAAGGCAGATCGCATCGGTCCTTGCTGGCCGCGTGCTGGCAAACTCGAGAGGAGGTGAGTGAGCATGACAGTCGACCTCACCATCAACGGCGCCGCTCATTCGCTCGAGTGTGAGCCCCGCGAGACATTGAGAACGGTTCTGAGGCGCGCTGGCTTCTACAGCGTCCGGTACGGATCCGATACCGGCGAGACAGGGGCAGCGGCGGTGCTCGTCGACGGGAGACTCATCTCGGCCGATGTCATGCTGGCAGTTCAGGCAGATGGACACGAGATAGAGACGGTCGAAGGTCTGACCGAGCCGGGACAGATGGATCCGATCCAGCAGGCGTTCATCGATACCGGAGCAATTCAATCCGGGTACTCAACACCGGCCACGGTCCTCGCAGCGAAGGCGCTACTTGCCTCGAATCCGGACCCGACGGAGGACGAAGTTCGTGATGCACTCTCAGGAATTCTGGACCGAGAGACCGGTTACCTCAGGCCAGTCCATGCGGTGCTTCGCGTTGCGGCGATCATGCGGGGAGAGGATCCAGAGAACATCGACGTGACGCATCTCGATGAACTCGTCGGTGGCGACGGAACACACCGCGACCGAGACAATCTTGGGGCGATTGCGCCGAGGGTGGTGCTCAGCGATGACGTTCCCCGCACCCGCGTGGTCGGCCAACCAGAGCCAAAAACTGACGCAGTGAAGCTCGCCAAAGGAAATCCAGCATTCACCGATGACATCGACCTCACGGGAACGCTCATCGCAAAGGTGCTGTACAGCCCCCACGCCCACGCGCACATTCTGTCGATCGATGACACAGCAGCCAGGGCTCTACCGGGAGTGCACGCCGTCCTGCATCACGGCAATGTGGAGCGGGTGCGATATGCGTCTGGTGGTCAGAGCTATCCGAACCCACTGCCATATGACCAGGTCAGCTTCGACAACAAGGTTCGGTACGTTGGGGATCGAGTGGCAGCGGTCGCCGCTGACACCGAGGAGATCGCCAAGGCTGCCATTGAACTGCTTGATGTGACGTACGAGGTTCTTCCTGCGGTGTTCGATGAGAACGAGGCAATCGCCGATGGCGCACCCGTCATCCATGACGAACCAGACATGGAGGGTGCCGAGGATCCGTCCCGCAATCTGGTCCATCATCTCAAGGCAGACACTGGGGACATCGAGGCTGGCATAGCTGCTGCTGATCGTGTGTTCGAGCAGACCTTCCGCGTACACCAGGTGCAACAGACACCGATCGAGCCCCACATCGCGATCGCAGCTTGGGATAGTGACGAGAGGCTCGTGATCACTTCGTCGACCCAGGTACCCTTCCACGTCAGGCGCATGGTGGCGCCACTGCTCGGCATCCCTGTGAAACAGATCCGCATCATCAAGCCCCGTATCGGTGGCGGCTTTGGCGTGAAGCAGGAGATGCTCATCGAGGACATCGTCGGTCATCTCACGATCGCCACCGGTCGCCCTGTCCGTCTGGAACTCGACCGCGAGGAGGAGTTCGTTTCCAGCAGGACGAGGCATCCTCAAACGATCACGTACAGGACGGGGGTCCGAAGCGATGGCAAGCTGTTGGCACAAGAGATGCGGATCGTTGCGAATACTGGCGCGTACGGAACCCACGGACTGACCGTTCAGATGGTGAGCGGGCTGCGCGGCCTGAGTTCTTACAACTGTCCCGTGAAGAGCTTCGATTGCAGGGTTGCCTACACCAACATCCCGGTTCCTGGTGCCTATCGCGGTTACGGCGCTCCGCAGGCACTCTTCGCTCTTGAAGTCCACATGGACGACATTGCCGAGGCGCTTGGTTTGGATGCGATCGAGTTCAAACGACTCAACTGGACACAGGTTGGAGACCCACTCGACATCGCCCAGCAGCTTGGCGAAGGTGACCAGGATGCGAGCACGATGCCGCTGGTTACTTCCAGTGGCCTGGAGGAAGCCGTGCTCCAAGGCAAGCGTGCCGTGGACTGGGACCGGCGCAACGACCCATCGTGGAAGCAACCCGAGGACCGACCGAACATCAGACGAGGTATCGGGTTCGCAATGGCGATGCATGGAACGGCGATCCCAGGCCTCGACATGGGTGGGGCCAGTCTCAAGATCAACGACGACGGCTCCTTCAACCTGCTCGTAGGAGCGACAGATCTTGGTACAGGATCCGACACGGTCCTGGCTCAGATGGCTGCCGAAGTGGTTGGAGTGTCGACGAATGATGTCATCATCTATTCGTCCGATACCGACATGACACCGTTCGACACCGGCGCGTATGCGTCGAGCACCACCTATATCTCTGGCATGGCTGTCAAGCGTGCTGCCGAGCAGGTGCGAGATCAGATCTGTGATCGTGCGGCACTCGACCTCGGAGTCGACACATCGGAGATCGAGCTCCATGACAATGCGGCCTGGGCACCTGACGGGCGGAGCGTCACGCTTGAGACGATTGCGCTGTCGACATTGCATCAGGAGGGGCAGCATCAGATCATGGCGAACGCTTCGTATGTATCGCCCGAGTCCCCGCCACCTTACGCGGCCCAATTCGCTGAGGTCGAAGTCGATATCGAGACGGGTCAGGTCACAGTGATTCGGCTCGTGATGGCCGTCGATTGCGGCGTCCCTATCAACCCGGTGACGGCATCTGGTCAGGTTGAGGGCGGCATGGTTCAGGCCCTCGGATATGGCCATTGCGAGGAGATGGTCTACGACGACGATGGTCACATGGTGAACGCGGCCTTTGGGCCGTACAAGATCTACCGGGCAGACGAGATGCCTGCGCTAGAGGCGATTCTTGTGCAGACGATGGAAGCGAGCGGACCGTTTGGGGCGAAAGCAATAGCTGAGATTCCAAAGGACGGTGTCGCACCCGCCCTGAGATGTGCGATTGCTGATGCAACCGGTGTCCGGATCAACGACATCCCGTTCACGCCTGAGCGTGTCTGGCGAGCGCTGCAGGACGCGTGAGCGCCATCGGGCCGGACCGTATTGTCGCGGAGCTCTCAGATGCCATCAATGGTGGACAGCGCGTCGTCCTCGCGACGATCGTTGCCACCCAAGGATCGGTGCCTCGCCACGCTGGGACCAAGATGGTCGTCCGCTCAGACGCTTCGATCGTCGGCACGGTTGGCGGAGGCAAGGTGGAGGCGGCGATCGTGAGCGATGCCCTCGCACTCGCCCGTGGAGAGTCTGGACTGCGCCACTACACGCTCCAGGATCCCGAGCTGGGCGATCCCGGCATCTGTGGTGGCACAATGACCGTCTATCTGGAGCCATACATGACCCCTCACACAATCTTTGTCATCGGCTGCGGCCATGTTGGACAGGCTGTCGTCGACCTCGCGCACTGGCTCGGATATCGAACGGTTGCGGTCGACGGCCGTGCCGAGCTGGTTACTTCCGAGGCGCTGCCGCACGCAGATGTCAGATTCCATGGGTCGGTACAGGATGCGTTGGGGGCACATCCGATTTCTCAGGACACGTCGGTCGTGGTCGTGACCGCGAGCCATGCACTCGACGCTGAGATCACGCCGCTCCTGCTAGATACGCAAGCGAGGTATATCGGTGTAATGGGGAGTAAGAGACGGTGGAAGAGCACCAAGGAACTCCTCGATGACAATGGTGTGTCGGCGAGTGCGCTTGAGCGGATCCACAATCCGATCGGCGCAGACATCGGTGCAGAGACGGTCGAAGAGATCGCAGTTTCGATCATGTCTGAGGTCATAGCCGCCGCTGCCGACGGATCGCCATGATTGACTTCTCTGACCACCTTGTTGTGGTGCGCGGCGGAGGAGACATCGGCTCTGGTGTGATCTGGAGGCTGCGAAGGGTCGGATTCCCTGTGGTCGTTCTCGAACTTGAACGCCCTCTGACGATCCGGCGGACTGTTGCGTACTCGACGGCGGTCACCGCTGGCCACATCGTGATCGAGGGAATCGACGGCAGGCGGGTCGCAACGCCGACCGAAGCGCTTGCGACCGCATCGCACCGAACGGTTCCAGTTCTTGTTTCATCGGATATCCCAGATCTGCAGGCGTCCGTCGTGGTTGATGCGAGGCTTGCGAAGCGCAATCTTGGGACAACTGCCGAGGATGCTCCCTTTGTTGTGGCATTGGGCCCGGGGTTCCATGCCGGTAGGGATTGTCATACGGTCATTGAGACGATGCGTGGCCATAATCTGGGTCGAGTGATTTGGGATGGTGCTGCGGCTGAGAACACTGGCGTCCCGGGGTTGATCGGTGGTGCGGCCGCAGAACGAGTCATTCACGCGGTGGCCGATGGCGACGTCGCATGGGATGTCACCTTTGGCGACGCCGTCGAGAAGGGGCAGGTCCTTGGACACATCGATACAGTCGTCGTCCGAGCGAAGATCACAGGCATGGTTCGCGGGCTGATCCAGCCCGGGGCCACCGCGCACATTGAGGTGGTCAGCGACAATGCGACCCAATAGTCGATCGCTGCCACTCTCAGTAGACTGCGGTGAGGCGGCCAAGTGTTCAGATTCCACGAGGGGCAGCGCCTGTGGGTCACCCAG
>Ga0209013_10006162_pt1 | contig 10212 bp, 7 predicted proteins | sample Cruoilmetagenom2_FD_187291 | JGI IMG/M metagenome (GOLD analysis project Ga0209013, IMG submission 187291) | Oil polluted marine microbial communities from Coal Oil Point, Santa Barbara, California, USA - Sample 2 (SPAdes) (version 2) | ecosystem: Environmental > Aquatic > Marine > Oil seeps ...
CTCTATAAAGAGTAATTTAGAATTCTCTTCTTTATTTTTTGTAATTAAGGCTTGCCCTTGTTTTTTTTCGTCTATTATATTTTCGCTTGCCATTTTAGTTTTTTTCGATTGGCAAAGATACAATCTAAAATCTATTTTTCTGCCATTTTGACATAAATTTAACAGTTGTAAATCAGTGTAAATCGCTTTATTAAAAAAGGATTTCTTTACTTTTAAATTTCGATTTAAAAAATTCTATATACTTTTGCAATCTGAAAAAAGATATTTTTATTAATTGTGAATAATCATTAATTAATAATAAAAGTCAATCAAAATAATTATAATGGCGAAGAATTTAGTTATCGTAGAGTCACCTGCTAAAGCAAAAACTATAGAAAAATTTTTAGGAAAAGATTTTGTAGTAGAATCTAGTTTTGGACATATAGCCGATTTACCTTCTAAAGAATTAGGAGTAAATGTTGAGGGAGATTTTAAACCTAATTATTCCGTTTCAACGGATAAAAAAGCAGTAGTAAAAAAATTGAAATCTTTGTCTAAAAAAGCCGAAACTGTTTGGCTAGCTAGTGATGAAGATCGTGAAGGGGAGGCCATTGCATGGCATTTATATGAACAGCTAAAACTAACTGATGAAAATACAAAACGAATAGTTTTTCATGAAATCACCAAAAAAGCCATTCTAAAAGCTGTAGAGAATCCAAGAAGTATTGATACAAATTTGGTCAATGCCCAACAAGCCAGAAGAGTTCTAGACAGATTGGTGGGCTATGAACTATCGCCAGTTTTATGGAGAAAAGTTAAAGGAGGCCTTTCGGCAGGGAGAGTTCAATCCGTTGCAGTTCGATTAATTGTTGAACGTGAAAGAGAGATAGAAAATTTCACACCCATAGCATCTTATAGGGTTGTAGCAGAATTTGTTAATAGCAATTCAAAAAGATTTAAAGCTAAATTACCAAGGAATTTTGAAACAAGTAAAGAAGCTGAAGCATTTTTAAATTCATGTATTTCAGCTGAGTTTAAAGTTGATGATCTAACGACAAAACCAGCAAAAAAATCACCGGCTCCTCCATTTACAACTTCAACATTGCAGCAAGAGGCGTCAAGAAAACTGTATTTTCCGGTAGCTAAAACGATGATTATGGCTCAACGATTGTATGAGGCTGGGTTGATTACCTATATGAGAACGGATAGTGTGAATTTGTCAGAAGATGCAAAAAATGCCGCACAAGATGAAATAACTTCTACTTTTGGGAGTGAATATAGTTTTCCAAGAAATTTTGTTAATAAAGCAAAAGGAGCGCAAGAAGCGCATGAGGCCATTCGACCAACGAATATGAGTACTCGAAACGTTAGTTTAGAAAACGATCAGGCAAGATTATATGATCTAATTTGGAAAAGAACTTTAGCCTCGCAAATGAGTGATGCTAATTTAGAACGTACCAATGTTAAAATTAAAAATAATAAAAACGAAAAAGTATTTACTGCTAAAGGCGAGGTGATAACTTTTGAAGGGTTTTTAAAAGTGTATTTAGAAGGTACTGATAATGATGAGGAAGAAAATGAAGGAATGTTACCAAAATTAACGGTAAATGAAATTCTTCAAAACAATTATATAACAGCAACCGAGAGATATACAAAAGCACCTTATAGATTTACTGAAGCATCTTTAGTAAAACAATTAGAAGAATTAGGTATAGGAAGACCATCAACTTATGCTCCTACAATCTCTACAATTCAACGTAGAGAATATGTTGGTAAAGGAGCTATAGAAGGTAAAGAGAGAAATTACACTCAAATTACTTTATCTGATGGAAATGTAAATCTTAACGAATTAACTGAGAAAGTTGGTTCTGATAAGGGAAAATTAATCCCAACGGATATTGGTAAAATTGTAAATGATTTTTTAGTTGCTAATTTTTCAAATATTTTGGACTATAGTTTTACTGCCAATGTTGAAAAAGAATTTGATGAAATTGCAGAAGGAAAAGAGAATTGGACAGAAATGATTAAAGATTTTTATAATGATTTTCATCCAAAAGTTGAAGATGTTTCTGCGAATGCCGAAAGAGCGAAGGGAGAACGATTATTAGGAGTTGATCCAGATAGCGGTAAAAATGTTTATGCCAGATTGGGAAGATTTGGAGCAATGGTTCAAATCGGTGAAGCTACGGATGAAGAAAAACCAAAGTTTGCTAGTTTACAAGGTGAACAAACTTTAGGAAATATTACTTATGAAGAAGCAATGGACCTTTTTCAACTGCCTAAAACATTAGGTCAGTATGAAAGTATTGATGTTGTTGTTTCTAATGGTAGGTTTGGACCATATATTAGATTTGATAAAATGTTTGTTTCATTAGATAAAGGAGAAAATCCAATGTCTGTTAATATGGATCGAGCAATAGAGCTGATAGAAGCTAAGAGAAAAGCAGATGCTCCAATCGCAGAATATGAAAATTTACCTGTTCAAAAAGGTGTTGGTAGATTTGGTCCATTTATAAAATGGAATAACATGTTTATTAATGTGAATAAAAAATATGATTTTGATAATTTATCACAAGAGAATATTGAAGAATTGATTGAACTTAAAAAACAAAAGGAAATAGATAAGGTTGTACATAATTGGGAAGAAGAAGGAATAAGAGTTGAAAAAGCAAGATGGGGAAGACATAATATTTTAAAAGGTAAAACAAAAATTGAAATCCCAAAAACTGTTGATGCACCAGCTCTTACTTTAGAAGAGGTTAAAGGAATAATTGAAAAAAATGCTCCAAAGAAGAAGCCTAGAAAAAAGAAAACTACAAAAAAGTAAATTTTTTTAAACTACAGATTAAACCTCTTTTGTTATGATTCAAAAGAGGTTTTTTTGTTGATAAATGGTCAATAACCCATTGTTTTTTTATTAAAGATTTAACTTTTTATTTTTTTTTAATACTTAAATTGCATTCATAAAATAATTATATATTTTTTATTATTTATGAGTTTAAATCTGCTTGTTCCGGTAGAAGATATTGCAGTAGCGCACACAGCATTACTTTCCGACTTGTCTTTTGGGAAGAATATATTAATTCACAAAAAAAATACAGGTATTCCAAATATAGAAAATGCTCAGATTGCTATTATAGGGGTTTTAGAAGGGAGAAATGCTGTTGATAATTTTGGTACGGGAAAAAATTTGGAAAATATACGTAAATATTTATACCAAATGTTTCCTGGAAATTGGCATTCTAAGATTGTTGACTTAGGAAATATTCCGCAAGGGAATGACGTTGAAGATACTTTTTTTATTACTCAAGAAATTATTTCAATATTAATTAAAAAAAATATTACACCTATTATAATAGGAGGAAGTCAAGATATAACATATGCAAATTATCGAGCCTATGATAATTTAGATCAATCGGTAAACTTGGTTGTAATTGATAATAAATTTGATTTAGGTGAGTTAGAGCAATCTATAACTTCTCAAAACTTTTTGCATAAAATAGTTATGGAAAAACCAAATAATTTATTCAATTATAGCAATATTGGTTTCCAAACATTTTTTAATTCGCAAGAAGAACTTGATTTAATTGATAAATTGTATTTCGATGCCTACCGTTTAGGAGAGGTGACAAATGATATTAAAATTGTTGAACCTGTATTACGAGATGCTGATATAGTAAGTATTGATATTAATTCTGTAAGATATAGCGATGCACCTGCAAATAATAATGCAGTGCCCAACGGTTTTTTTGGCGATCAGATTTGTTCCATTTCTAGATATGCAGGAATAAGTAGAAAAGTGTCCTCATTCGGCATTTATGAGTTTAACGCTAAATATGATTCTAATGAACAGACTGCTCATCTCATCGCACAAATGATATGGTATTTTATTGAAGGGTATAATTTAAGAATAAATGAATATCCTTTTGAATCAAAGAAGAATTATAAAAAGTATATAGCTTTAGTTGAAGATGACACAATTAACTTTTACAAAAGTGATAAAAGTGAAAGATGGTGGATGGAGATTGCGTACTTCAATAATAAAACAAAAAATTCCACGTTAATACCATGTACGTATCAAGATTATTTGACAGCAAGTAATCAGATATATCCCGAAAGATGGTTAAAAACTTTTAGAAAACTAAATTAATACACACTAAAGAAGATTTTTAAACGTTCTTAGGGAACAAAGTATAGATTCTTTGTTGTTTTTATTTCATTTTTTTGAGATAATTATATAAAGAAATAACAATTAAAGTTTATTTAACAATACCAAGACTTATAGAAAAGTAAATATTATGAAAAAGTTATCCCTAATTCTATTACTAATTACATTTACCTTATTATCTAGTTGCAAATCAGGTGATGATAGAGGTCAATTAACTGGTGCAAAAACTAGTAAAAAATTCTTTCCAGAAAAACCACATGGTATGGTTTTGATTCCAGGAGGAGCATTTACCATGGGTAAAGGCGATGAAGATGTTGCAGGATCGTTTAGTTCACCAAGCAGAACAGTTACAGTAAGACCATATTATATGGACGAAACTGAAATTACGAATACGGAATATAGAAGCTTTGTTTTTAGAGTAAGAGATTCTATATTAAGAACTAAACTTGCGATTTTAGCAGAAGAAGCTAATATGGGAGGTGGTGCACCAATAGAACAAAAGAAAGGTGATGTTAGCGGAATTTCAAAATATAAGTTCAAAGAACAAGATAGTACAAATAATGCCTATTATAAATATATGATGGATAACTACGGAAGTTTAGGTGATATTAATTCGCCAACAGAAGGTCGTTATTTAAATTGGGATGTTGATTTGGTTTGGAATACAGGTGAATTTCCAGACGAATATTATGCGGAAGCAATGGATAGTATGTATATGCCTATTGACGAAGCTTTAGATAGAAAAAGAAAACTTGACACTAAAAAATTAAAATATACCTACTTAACTTTTGATAGAGAAAATGCTGCAAAAGGAAGAGGAACAAATAAAGACTTTTTAAAAAGAGTAGAAGTTGCAATTTATCCGGATACAGCAGTTTGGGTAAAAGATTTTAACTATTCTTATAATGATCCAATGCACCAAGATTATTTTTGGCACCAGGCATATGATGATTATCCAGTTGTTGGAGTTTCATGGGATCAAGCAAAAGCATTTTGTGATTTTCGTACTAATAAAAGAAACAACTATTTAGCGGGTAAAAAGAAAAGTTCAGGTAGAGAACCAAACTTTAGATTACCAACCGAAGCTGAATGGGAATATGCTGCAAGAGGAGGTTTAGAATATGCTAAATATCCTTGGGGTGGACCATATACTACAACAGATAGAGGTTGTTTTTTAGCAAACTTTAAACCAGAAAGAGGTAATTATGCGGCGGATGGAGCTTTATATACGTTGGAAGCAAAATCATTTAACGCAAATGATTACGGACTATATAATATGGCAGGAAATGTTTCAGAATGGACAAACACTGCGTACAACCCATCATCTTATTATTTAGGTTCAACCATTAATCCTAACGTTGTAGATAATACAAACCAACGTAAAGTAATTAGAGGAGGATCTTGGAAAGATGTAGCATACTTCTTAGAGGTGGGAACACGTGATTATGAATATGGAGATTCAGCAAGAAGTTATATTGGCTTTAGAACGGTTCAAGATTATATGGGAACAAAAATGAAAAGTAAAAAATAAGAATTAACAACAAACAAACAAACAAATAAAAAACTAATTAATAATTTAAAAACTCAACAATTATGGCACAATCACACGCAAAGAAAAAAATGTTCAACATGGCTTATGGTCTAGGGGCATCAGTAGTAATATTAGGAGCACTATTTAAAATTGTCCACTGGCCGCTTGGTACAGAAATGTTAATCGTTGGTATGATTGCAGAAGCAATTGTATTCGCATTATCAGCATTCGAACCTGTTGAAGATGATCTTGATTGGGCTAGAGTATATCCAGAATTAGCTGGAGGAGAAGCTAACGAATTACAAGAAGTTCAAGATGCTGAAGGACTGTTATCTCAAAAATTGGATGATATGTTGTCACAAGCTAATTTAGATTCTGAAAAAATGGGCAGACTTGCAACCAGTATTCAAAGTTTTGCAGGAGCAGCAGAAAATATAGCACCTGCAGCAGATTCAATAACTGCAACAACCAGATACAGTGAACAATTGTCAGTTGCAGCAAGTCAAATGGAATCATTGAACAGTTTATATAAAGTTCAAATGGATAGCGCACAACGCCAAACAGAACTAAATGCAGAAACAGTTGAAAATGCACAACATTTGAAAGAACAAATGGAATCATTAGCAACAAACCTATCTTCATTAAATGGAGTATATGGTGGAATGTTATCAGCAATGTCAAATACTAATTCTTAATTAGTAGTTTTATTTAACAAATCAATTTTTAATAACCCTAAAAAAACTATTTAAGAATGGCAGGAGGTAAATTAACACCAAGGCAGAAAATGATTAACTTGATGTATTTGATTTTCATTGCGATGTTAGCATTGAATATGTCAAAAGAAGTTTTACAAGCCTTTGGACTAATGGACGAAAAGTTGGCAGCTTCTAATGAGGCGGCTACAACTAGAAATAAAAGCTCATACGAAAACCTAGCTTTAAAAGCGGTTGAGCAAAAGGAAAAATACGGTGACGAAAAAGTAAAAGCGGATAAGATTAAAAAATTATCGAATGATTACTATAACTACATCGAAGGATTAAAAGAAGAAATGAAATCTACCGTTAAAGATCCAAAGGATTACGAAACAATGGATAAAGGTAAATATTTAGATGATAATTTCTTTAAGGGAAATGATGGAGATTATAAAGAAGCTGGTCAAGAATTTTTAGGTAACATGAACAATTTTAGTTCTCAAATGAGCACTATTTTAGGAAAGGAATTTAAAGGAATTGGAGATGGTATTAATGAAAGATTTTCAACAGAAAAAGTTTTAAATAGAGAAGGTGAAGAAAGGTTTTGGTTAGATTATAATTATAAAGGATTTCCATTAATTGCTTCTTTAACCAAGTTGACACAAATTCAGGCAGATATTAAAACTAGTGAAACTGAAGTTTTGTCTGCAATGTTACAAGGGCAATTAGCCCAAGATGCTGGAATTAATGTAAACACTTATAATACTATTTTAATACCAAAAACACCAGCAACTTTACAAGGTGGAAATTTTCAAGGAAAAATCGTTTTAGGAAGATATGATTCTTCGTTAGTACCAACAAAAGTTATTGTAAACGGAAAAGAAATTACCAATATTAAAGATGGTGGCGCGGTTCTTGATTTCCCAGCAGGGAATGTTGGAGAGAATCAGATTAAGGGTAAATTCATTTTTATGCAAGATGGTGAACCAGTTGAAATTCCAATTGAAACTACCTATGCTGTAGTTGCAAAACCAAATGCAGCAGTAATTTCTGCAGATAAAATGAATGTAGTTTATAGAGGTGTTCAAAACCCAATGACTATATCTGTACCAGGTGTTGCTGATAATGTTGTAAAAGCATCAGCTCCAGGTTTGAAAAAAGTAAAAGGAGTTGGTAAATATATGATGAGTCCAGGAAAAGGTAGAGAAGTGAAAATTAATGTAAATGCTAAGTTGCCAGATGGAACGCCTATTACTTCTAGTCAAGTATTTAGAATTAACGATATACCAGCACCAGTAGCAGCAGTTAGAGGTGAATATGGGATGATTAAAATGCCAAAAAGCACTTTGCAAAAAGCGACAATAAGCTCTATGCTACCAGATTTTGTATTTGATCTTAAAATTAAAACAAATGGGTTTAGTGTAAAAGTACCAGGACAGCCAACTGTAATTGTAAAAGGTAATAAATTCAATGCCGCAGCAATTAGAGTATTAAATAAAGCTAGAAAGGGTGATGCAGTAATTATTTTTGATGTAAAACAAAAATTAGTTGGTAACTCAGGTTATTATCTTAAAAATGCTTCACCGGTAAACGTTGAAATCACAAATTAAACAATTAACAATTAAAAGTTATGAAAATTAAAAGTTTAATAATAGTAGTTATAGCATTAATATCAGTAGGATATGTAAATGCGCAGGCTAATTTACTTAATGCCAAAATTCCAGAACAAATTGGAATGAAAACACCAGAGCAATTAGCTGCAGATAATGACGAACCTCTACCATATGGTTACATTGATGATAGAGATATTTTATGGTCAAAGGTGGTTTGGGAATATGTAGATCTTAATGAAAAGATTAATATGCCATTTTACTATCCTGTAGATACAGCAAATATTAGTTCAAATAGACGTTCTTTATTTGATACGCTGTTAAGAGGAATTAAGTCAGGTGAGATTATTGATGTTTATGACGATTCATATTTTGAAGATAAACTTACATTAAAAGATATTAATGGTAGATTATCTCGTATTGATACATCTGATGCCGGATTTGAAAGATTAAATGCTGGTGAAATTATTACAGATGAGTATGTAGATAAAAGAGATATTACTGCTGGTGATATAGAAGGATTTAGAGTTAAAGGTGTTTGGTTTTTTGACAAACGTCAAGGTGAATTGAAATACCGTTTATTAGGAGTTGCTCCACTTGCACCAGATGTTAATTTTATTGATAGTGGAAGTATGGATGATGAGTTGGTTGAATTGTTTTGGGTATGGTATCCAGGAGCGAGATATTCAACACACGACATGAAAGTGTTTAATCAAAAAAATTCTGCTTATCCTTTATCGTACGATCATTTATTAAATGCTAGAAGATTTAATGCAATAATTTATAGAGAAGAGAATATTTACGGTAACCGTGATGTTGCCGAATACATTAAAGGTAATTCACTTTTTCAGGTGTTAGAATCTGATAAATTAAAAGAGGATATTCGAGATAGGGAGCTCGATATGTGGAATTACTAATAAATTTTGAGTTAATAAGAAAAAACTTCTACTGAAAAGTAGGAGTTTTTTTTATGCCTTCAAAAGAAGAAGAATTATCTTTGGAAGATGAATGTAGATTATATTATTGTTGGTTTAGGCTTGGCTGGTATTGCTTTTGCTGAGGAGCTCTCTAAACATCGAAAAACATTTGTTGTGTTTGAAGATTATTCGCAAAATTCATCTCTTGTGGCAGGTGGAATGTACAATCCTGTGGTTTTAAAGAGATTTACTGCTGTTTGGAATGCAAAGGAACAATTAGAAATTGCATTGCCTTTTTATAATAAAATAGAAAAACATTTAAATAAAAAATATAACTATAAAATTGATATTCATAGGGTATTTAAAAGTATAGTAGAACAAAACAATTGGTATGCAGCTTGTGATAAAGTTTTGTTGCAAGATTATATGATTCCGAAAATTATAAAAAACAAAAATGATTGCATAATTGCTCCTTTTGATTCTGGTAAATTATCACATACAGGTAGAATTGATGTCAATAGATTAGCAAATGATTATAATAAATTATTAAAAGGTAAAGATCTTTTGTTTGAACAGAAATTTGATTATGAAAAGATTGAATTTTTTGATAATAATGTAACGTACGAAAATGTAAAAGCTAAAACAATTGTTTTTTGTGAAGGGTTTGGTGTTAAAGAAAATCCTTATTTTAATTATTTACCAATGCGTGAAGCTAAAGGGGAGTTAATTACAATTCATGCACCCAATTTAAAAGTAAATTTTTTAATTAAATCGGCTATTTTTATTTTACCATTAGGAAATGATCATTACAAAGTTGGTGCAACTTTTAATTGGGTGGATAAAACCAAATCTCCAACTAAAGATGGTAAAAACGAATTAGAATTTAAATTGAACAAAGTAATTAATTGTGATTATAAAATTGTAGATCATGTTGCAGGAATTCGACCTACTGTAAAAGATAGAAGACCATTAATTGGAATGCATAAAAAACACAAGCAACTGGCAATACTCAACGGTTTAGGAACTAGGGGAGTAATGATTGCTCCGTTAATGGCTCAAAAATTGTTTAGAAATATAGAGAGCGATGAGCAACTGGAACATGAGATTGACATTAACCGGTTTGAATAATTTTCCCTTACTCCTTACTCCTTACTCCTTTTTCATAATGAACAAACATATTTATATATAATATCCTTGAAATCCTCATAGTTATTGGAGTCAATACAACTAAAGAAATCACAATAGCTATTAATGTTGTAATTAAACTTAAACTTACTAAATGACAAATTACAAAGATTGCAATAGCAAATGCCAC
>Ga0209013_10006163_pt1 | contig 10211 bp, 6 predicted proteins | sample Cruoilmetagenom2_FD_187291 | JGI IMG/M metagenome (GOLD analysis project Ga0209013, IMG submission 187291) | Oil polluted marine microbial communities from Coal Oil Point, Santa Barbara, California, USA - Sample 2 (SPAdes) (version 2) | ecosystem: Environmental > Aquatic > Marine > Oil seeps ...
GGTACCATAACTCCCGGTCAAAAAGAAGACCCGATTATCGAGCGGATAAAGGGCACGGGAAAGACGGGTGAAGGTCTCTCGGTGCGACTTTATCGGCATATAGTGCTCCATGCGCCCGCGGTTCTCGGTGGGATCGTTAAAGGTCTGCACCAAATTGACGTATTGAGCATAACCGCTATGGATGGTAACAAGTTCACTAATTTTAGGCATAAGATCTCCCCTAGACTAACGCTTTGATCGCATGCAAAGGCAATAAACGTTGTTGTCTTTGTGGTAGAGTAAAGTGATATTTCATGATGACTGAATCATCTTGAACCAAGAAAACAAAGGTTTTTGAAGTGATATCAGGTGATTTTAACCTCAGATCGACCATATTCATAAATCCTCGTTTCATTTGGGGTGTCCAAACGACCAATAAGAAATCGAGGTTGTCGACCACAATAACGCTTTGGGAAACATCTAAACCCAATAAAAGCTTTTCAAGATCACCAGGGCGAAAGCGATCGATTCGAGCAGCGAGTTCTTTGTTAGCAGTAAAATACTTTTGCAAATCGAAACGGTAAGCTCCAAGGGTCTTTTCCATAAGGCGAGTCAATTTAGTCTTTCCAGCCATGGCTGGCGCATGGATGATGAACGCCCGGCAGGTTTCTTGGGCTCGTAGGTTAAGGTAATGGCGCAGACCGATATCAGGCATTTGTAGTTTCAGCCTCACGCGTTTGGTAATAACCACGTACTGCATCCAGCCAAGTGAAATCCCGTTTGAAACGCACCTGGTCCAGGTTGGCTTTCGACTCGATGGTGAGCAGGCCGGCTTCATGCAGCTCATCCAAGGCCTGGCGGATGTACGTCTCCCGCTGGCGCATTAACCGGCCGGGGCTGTTATCAGCATGTATTAACATGGGAATTTCAACCCCTGAAGCCCCAGGATGGAAACGATCCCGGTGGATCAAGGCAGCAGCTAACAGGATACATGGTGGTACAAGGAGGACATCGCGCGAAGACAGGTAAGATTTATTGTCCGAGTCGATCAGATATCTTAAAGGAGCGAACATTTCCTGAGTGTAGTTGGCAAAAAAAGCATTCAGTTCTTTACGCACGTTTTTTCGGATGGATCCCTCGGACCAATGACCTGCGAACGGAAGAAACTGCTCAGCAGCTTCCGATAAGCTGATCTCAGAAATGCTGGGAAGCACAGCGTTGCACATATAGTTCCAGATGAGCAGGGTGGGATCAGAGGCAAGTATGTAATGCAAAACCCACAAGGTTCCGGGTTGATCGAAAAAGGGGTCATCGTTCAGTATCTGTCTGGATAAAAGTGTCGGCTCTAGGACGCGCGGGATTAGAAGCTGCATGGCAACCGCGTATTGAATAAACGCCTGGATTTGGGTGCGCGACATACCAGTTGCCTTCATGAGTTGCTCATAAATTGCACCATCAGACTGTCGCTCATTTATTAGATATGCAATGACCCGACTGAACTTATCCGGATGAAGATGAAAACCGCTTGTTACCTCTAATTGGGCATTAGGATGCACACCGCCTAGCCACGTATCATGAGTTGACCCGTCGCTGGCAGACAATACGGGTTGGATATCTTGCTCTAAATTCTGGGAATTGCTATCCCAAAGATTTTGTTGAACCATAAAATCACTATCGAAAAAAGTATTGTTATAAACGAACATCCCAGATTGTTGGTCATTCAATTATCGGTAGTCAAGTAATTGGCAATTGTATGTGCTATTGCCCGACCCAATCGAAGACCATCTGGAGTAATTATATTCCGTTTATCAGCGGGTTTGCGAAAATCGGGTTTTGCTTCAAGATGTAACGCAGGAATTGAAAGTTTCTGGGCTTCTATCAAAGAGTTTGTCTTTAATCCAGGTAGTTTCAAGTTGGTATCCGTCTCTGTGTCTCTTTGTTTAATCAAAACAGCTTGATCTTTACCTGGCTTTATTTGACAGGCAAGTGAATCTTTGTAATCCAGCTCTTGAGCCAGTATTCTTCCAAAACGAAGAGGGTTTGATAGCAGATTACTCCCAGCGGAGAGTTCCAGATCATGCTTTCGGCTCGAAGCTGCGCCATGGCATTCAAACAATAATTCAGATTGATCGGCCAAAATACTCTGGCAATATGGAGATCGAGTATCTTTATTAGGGTCGTGATCCGTAGAATGGGCAGCAATTACCAGCTTACAGGAGATCTCCAGGTCGCGCAAATTTGAGAACGTAGCTAACGCAAATGTTGCAACGCCTTCATCCGAGTCGCGTCCCATCTTATTCAGTTTTGTGTTTTTCCAGTTTTCCGCGATTAAGGAAATTCCATTGGCGGCCTGATGGGGCACGCCTATAACAACATGATACGGTTCGTTCCTATAAACCAGCTCTACCAAGACGTTTTTCTTGAGGATTAAGTCCAATAGCTCAGGAGGTATTTCACCCTGTTTCGGTAAATCACCATCATAAGAGACTGATTTCATCAAGTAGGTCACGCTTTCCCCTCCACAATTGCAATCTCATCCTCAGTCAGCTCAAATAATCGGTAAATAATCTGGTCAATCAGTTGGTCAGTAATTGCTAAGCGTTGCTTTATTGGTAATAATAAATCCAGTGTCTCCTGATATCGCTTCCCTAGGGATTTTCGAAAATCAAGCTCACTTGGAGCGAATGCTAATTTTAGCTTATTCTTTTTTAAAATCTCCAACATTGCATCATATTCTAAATGGGATTCCCCGCTTCGGTAATCACCAAGAAAGTTTCGTAAACCGGTTTTTCCCGTCAAGTTGTCTAGCCCAACACCAATGAAGCTTTCTAGCCATTCCAAGAATTCTTTGATTCTAGATTGTTTTTGCTTATTCATTTCGACCATCTGTAGAGCTAAAAATGAAAGGATATCATGAACGATATCAGGTTTTTTATCATTTTGACTTAAGTATATTTCAACTAAACCAAGGATTGGAGTTGGATTCGTATCATCGCAAAACTGGCCATACTGATATATTACTTCTTCTAATTCGCGTTTTCGCTCATTGATATCTACCGAAAATAAAATATTTTGTATTGGCAGCTTTTTGATACGGAAAGTTTTCACCTGTGCGAATGTTCTTCCTTCTTCTCTCGCGAAATCATTGTATACAAACGATAGCAATCTAGAATTTAATAATGCTAATATATAATAAAGTGAAAAAGAACATTTTTCGTCTATGGGGACTATTACATGTACAGTCTTATCCAATAATTGACTTCGACCATCTATTGTAGCTATTATGTCATCGGCAGTTTGTCGATAAATAATTTTTTGTGGTACCTGGAGGTATTCTGGTGAATAACGAAAAATGTCAATTTCAGGATTTAATATATCAATATAGTTATGCCTTAACCAATGACCTTTCGAAAGTGGATTATCATACCGGTAAAAATCGCGTCCCTTCAAATAAGGAATATCATTTTTGTTTTGTTGTTTTCCGTTATATAGTACTCGAGTTCCAATCGACTCCCCCCTTGTCTTTTTTCTTCCTTTAGTCCAATAATTAAATCCAACATCTTTAACATAACAAAGTTCATTCAATGGATTGCCAACATGCATTGCTTTTACTGTTAATGGCTCATAAGGTTTCCACCTTTCTAAAGGCAAATTGCTTAGACTAACACATTGTTGGGCTTTATAACTTATACTTTGAGAATCAACAAATGCATCTCGTAACGTCGTAGGTTTAGTGCATCCTAAAGCATTCCTTCTGCATAGAAAGATAGAAGAAAATACATTTGGATCAGGAAAAAGAGGTATGAATCCATAATCATCAATGAAGATTACCTGAGTATTCTCTATCCAAATCTTTTTCAATCGATTGAAATAAGGACCCATAATAAATGTATTAGGGATAATTAATGAGTAAAGTCCAGTTAGTTTTATTAGCCCGATGCATTCTTCAGCGAAAGCTATATATACGTCATTATTACGAGTAAAACTTGGCAGCTTGTGCTCAATAAAACGCTTTACTTGATCGTCAAAAATAATTCCGTAGGGTGGATTTCCAATAATAACGTCGAAACCAGCCTGCGATGATTCTTGATTAAGAAAGATTTCCGGAAACTCCAATTCCCAATGAAAAAACTTGTAATAATCGGCTATAGCTTTTGCCTTCTCTACAACTCGATATTTGGAAATCGACGTTTCAACCCCTCGCCATAAATTTGCTACAATCTTATTAATATCATTTTTCTCTAGTATCAGTCCAAAATTATTGGCTAAAAGTAAATCAACTAGATTCTTTATCTCAGAAAGATCTTCGAGGACCAGATCAAAATCTGATTCTTGCTTTTTTACATCAGAGACTGTATCTACTGCCCTTGAAGATATTTTATTCAAAACGTTTATTGCAGTATTTATATGAGAAGCAAATGCAGGGTTTTCAAACCACGAAAGTTGACCTGCGTCGATATGTTTCTTTATACTTGGGGACACTTCATCTGAGACAAAGCCGTCAAATATTGACGAAAGATTTTCTAACCGTGCACCAACCAAACTATTACCATCTCGAAGATGATGTTTTAGAAAGGAAAGTGGCTTGCCTTCTGCCATCGTTACCAACCAGAGACTGAGTTTAGCCAGCTCGACTGCCATCTCACTGATATCTACACCATACAGGCAGCGATCTGTAGTTCTCCGACGCCAATACACGGGATTACAATCTAATCCATCGTTATCCCAGTCAGTCATATAAAGCGTCTCCACAATAAAATTTGTGAATTTATGGGCAGCATTGACTAGAAAATGCCCACTACCCATAGCTGGGTCACACACTGTGAAGGTTAGTACTTGCTCTTCAACAAACTTCAGTAACTCCTCATCTACTGTGCGCTGCAAGATAAAACGCTCATCCGGATTTGATGTATGGATCTCAATCAGCCATGTTTCGAGTTTCTCTTCCAGAGGGCTTCGGCATTCTTCCAGACCTCGCACCACCGTGTTGCGGACGATGTAATCCACGATATACTCGGGCGTGTAATACGTACCAGTGGCGCGCCGCTCACCAGAGCTCTGGGCGAAGTAGACTTCGCCAGACTTGATCTCATGGTCGTTTCTGCGCAGCCCACCCCCTTCTCGCTGAGTCAAGAAATGAATGTTACCCTTCTTGTCCCGTCTGGCAAGAATCGATTCTTCTGCCACGAACAGTTTGTATTCGATCATGCCCTCATATAGACTGCCCAGGTGCCGTACCGAGAGGTCTCTAAAGTCGATCACTTGGATGTCATTCCCATTGGGTAGGAAAGCCAGGTCATATAGGGCTCGCGAAAGATATTGATCTTCAATAAAGCCATCTCGCAGGTAGGGATGATCATCATCGTCGAAGAGACCGCCGTTGTAGGCAGGGATATCGAGATCCGGGTCGCTCTCGTAGATTGCATTGCTCAGACGCTTCAACCCGGTCCATAGTTTGGTGGCTTGGGGTTTATCTAACCCTCGTTCCTGCCCTTCGCGAGCGGTAGCAACTAGGCGCTGCATACTGACCGCTGTATAGTTTGGATTCTCCACCGGCAGCAGACCGCGCGACTCGGCATACAGCAGGAACAGCATTCTGTAGAGTAAGGTGGTAGCATCCCGGTAGATAGCATCCCTTTCTTCTTCATTGAACTTCGATTTGCCGGTCGAACGCACCAATCCCAGACACAATTGTGCCATGATGCCGTCCGTGCCGCTGACGCGTTCTTTGAGGTGCTTCTCAGCTTTCTCAGTGGCATGCTCTGACGCAATTAACAGCTTCTCAAGACCATTCTTGCCATCACCATCTTGCTCAAAAGCACTCCGATGGAAGCAGCGGAAGAAGACCCGCAGTGCGGATGGGTCTTCTGCACCCCGCGCCAGCTGACCGACATCAATCTGGACATAAGCTTCATAACGCCGGAGAGTTTGAGCATCAAGCAATCTCCACAAATCACCGTTGGTAAGGATCACCCAGCGTAGAACTGGCTCGTACCGGCGAGCTGCCAGAACGGCCTGCGCCATCCAGAATTGACCTTTGGTGGTGGTATCTAAGTCAGCTTCTGGAGGAGCCACATAACACACCCCAATTGCTGTATCGCGATCGTAGTCAGTTGTAAGTTCGAAAGCGCGCTCATCGTCCGATGTAAGTTGGTGAATATCCAATTCTAGGAGCGATAGCATTGGGCGAACCCATGAATCAACCAGAACTTGGATTGATGAAGCGTCTCGAGCGTTGTACCAATCACCCAGATCGCGAGGCGAAAAAGGGATATTTGAATCGACGCTCGTATCAGCCGCAAGTTCTTTTAGATAAGTATGATTGAAGAGCAGATTATTCGTGAGGATAGCCATATATTTTCAGGGATAGCGTTTGTAGACTTCTTCAGCCAGGTGGATCGTTTCGAGCACGGTGAGAAAGGCGCGAGCAGGCGTGCAAGCTTCCAGATAATCTTCTGCATGGGAACCATCATTACCACTAATTCTTAATAAATGAAAATGAGCAGCCAAATGGCGCGGGAATTGCCTGGCTTCCGCTTTCGTGTCAAATTCTCGGCAAATGTCTATTTGTTTCCCTGCAGGCGTTATTCTAAATTCAGCTTGATAAACCATATCCATCAAGGGAGGAAGCACATCTCGACCACAAGTGCGCATGGCTTCCTGGGGACGGCCCTGCATAGCGCGTATAGCTGCCAACAAGTCTTCGCGCATATTATTGTGTATACGTAGTGAGGCATTCAGTAAATTTTCCGCCATTAGCATAAAGCTAGCACCATTAAATTCCGGATCAGAAAAAGCCTTTTCAAAATATACGTCAGTCCCTTTAGTATCCTTTACATACTGGCTGAAAGGAATCGAGAAGGGGACAACTGCACCTTTATCTCGGCGCACCAGGCTCAGCCTTTCCAGACAAAGAAATACAGGGTTTTCCAGAGACTTCGGTTGATTCCCATCGGCAATTTCGCGCAGCAAGGATTGCTCAACCTCGCTCAAACGCTGCCAGTAGTATCCAAAATCATCCCAGACGCTGGCTTGAAATGGCCCATTTTGGAGTTCCACATCTTCTTTTGTTATAATCCCTGCTTTTAAAGTCTCATGCATAAGTCCATGGCAAAGCTGGCTTATAAAGCAAGGATGTGGACCTGTGAGACGCAAAATTCCCTTAATCGCATCCGATTCCACCTTGATGTTATGGGCTTCAAGTGGATCTCGCACAAAACCCACTGCTTCTTCCTGGTTCAATAGTTCCAACTGAATACGGGTGAAAATATTAAAAAATGGGGAGTCTGGACCTAAGTGACACATCTCACCCAAACTTAGGTAAGAGGCAGTCACGCAAGTTAACGGAGAGCGTCCAAATAATGAACGTAAATGCGAAAAGAAATCTTCAGCAAATGCTTTATTCCGGGTTATTGCAGCAAATTCATCTAGGAGTAATACCACTCGGTGGTCGTCTGCCTCGAGTAATTCAAAGACTTCCCATAGAGCTTCGTCGTTATCCTCTTGTTGAGCAAAAGTTTGACATTCAGCTCTCAATTCGCCTGGCAAATAAATGAGAACCAACTCCAATAATCGCTTCAAGAATACATCTGGAGCCAGTTTAATTTCTCGTTGAAGGTCCCAGTAGATGAAAGTGTACTTATCCGGTTCGCTCAAATATTTTGCTCGCAAAGCTGGGTCCAGGGATACCACCTGCAATAACCAACTCTTGCCAATACGCCTTTGACCCACTATTTGAACATTTTGGGGGGTGGGCTTGTTCAGATAACTAAATAGATCGCTCAATTCTTTAGAACGACCATAAAACCAATCAGGATCAGTCAAGTGTGTACGAGGTTGGTAGGAAAGCGGCATATTTATTCCTTCCGAACATAAGGTGTGCTTTGCGCAAGCTTGATAGCTGATTGCAGGTCGTAATTACGCCGAATCCACTGGCGTACCAGGTCGATCTTAAAACCATACAATCGACGACCAATTTCACCTTGAATGATCAGCAAGTCCTGGTCAGCTAAATCACGTAATATGTTTTCCAATTGATAAAGCTCTAGAGGCAATTGCTGATCCTGGACAAATCTATCAATCTGGTAGCCAGGCAATGTTGGACTTTGCCCGCTTTCACCTGAAGACAGACCGCTGGCAAGGTAAACCAACAACGCTTGATGCACTGGAGAGCCGGCAGATCGGAACATAAATCGCAAATGACCATCTGCGCTGGTGAGCGTTTCTTGGGCGGCATCCTCAACAATTGACAAGGTGACAAAATTGGTCTCCGCAAAATTAATTACGTTGACAAGATCGTGGCAAAGCATCTGCATAAAATATGGTTGGCAGGTGGTCAGTTCCAGGATGCGCTCTATGGCTTCCTCTGTGTAGGTGACTTTACCCCGCAGTGGTTGAGTAACTAACCGCCGTGCAGAATCTTCATCCAGTACGCCTACATCATAGGTCAAGCCTAAGCCGAACAAGGCTGACCAGTATTCCTGAGACAGTCTCCGTAATCGGTAGGAACCGGTTAAAACCACGGCTAGGTCTTTGCGGTGTTGAAACAAATGACGCAAGTTCTCCAATATCTCGGGACTGAGCTGCTGTTTTCGAATAGCATCATCAATGACCTCAAATTCATCGATCAGCAAGATCACTCGACGGTTCTTTAGGACTTCACTTACATGATCCAAGAATTCAGTGAAATCATAAAATGGGTCATCGGCTGAAATATCATCTTTGTGAACCGTCATTGTCTCATCAACATCTTGATATTTCGACAAATTCCTAACCATCGCCCGAGCGATCTTGTAAAAGAGACCTTGATCGTCAAGCTTACCCAATCCTTGGCAGTCGATGTAAACCGGGATGTTTGGGGTGAACAGGTCATTATTGACCACTTGCTTTAGGATGGATGTCTTACCGGTGCGGCGGTTGCCTTGTAGAATGATCACATTTCTCTGATGGGCGCCAATCAGGTTGTTTTTTAGAAAGTTGAGTGCATCCTGGCGGCCGAAGAACATCTCCGGTGTATCCACGGGAAGACCAGTGATGTAGGGATTTGGATAGATTGCCGTAAAAGGAGCTTCGGCTGCTGGGAGAATCTGGAATGATAATCGCTCCTTTTGTTCCACTCGTGAACCATCACTCTCGCTAAAGCGGATAGCACAATCTACATAAGCCAAGCCTGGTTCATCAAAACGAGCGTAAGCCTGGAATGAATAAAGTTCGCTCTCTTCAAGGATGTCCAGATACCACTCAGGCTTCTCTACAAAACTACCGCTTGAAAGGGAGGGGAGTATCTCAAATTTGTGCAGGTTTTCCGGGCTATTAGCGCTTATCTACAAACTTATTAGATATGGTGTGCCAGCGGGAAAAGTATCTTGCTCTAACCAAATTTCGATATTTGCTGGAACGTATTGTGCTCTTAATAAATTGCCCAGAGTCCTAGCTAGTTCAGATAATTTTTTCCGACCGTAATTGTTACTTAAACCTAGAATTGCATCCTCAAATTCGATCAGCCTCGCTTCAATAAGTTTCTTCTGGGAAATATCATCCTTTGAGGAGGCGCGATATGTCTCTAAAGCATCAGATACTTTGTCTAAAGCAGATATGGCTCGAATCTCTTCAATCTGAGAAGCATCCTCAAATTTCATCAACAGATCTTTAATCTGCCGCACCCTCTCCATTTTTAGCCGCAGCCAATCATCAAAATCGTGCAACTGATCAATATCACTGGTGATTTCGCTTACAAAATTACTGGTCAGCTGTTCGAATTCTTCTGCAGTTAAAGAATATGCAGCCAGCTCTGTTCGTCGGTCAGAAACATCTAAATCACCACGTCCTTCAGCAAAAGCCAAAGCAAATCTGCGTTGTTCAGCGAGTGGAGGTAGGATCACCAATAATTCTTCAAATTCCTGGATTTCAATTCGACGGAAAGTTCCACTGCGCAGGATATAGCGTAACTGGTTTTGGAAATCTGATCCAAGTAAGATTGAGAGCAGGTAGTAAGAATCTACTTGTTCATGTTTTGGGCGAATGATGGACATATCCTGGTGACAAATTGAACTTTCCCATCTACTTGGGACGACACAGGCATTCACACTACCCCGACCGAGATATAACAAGATATCACCAGCCTTTAAAAACGTTAGACGCTCGCGCATCTCTCTCGGAATCAGTGCTGGTTCCCCGGTACTGGTTAATCTTTTGGATGTAATATCCTTCGGACGGATAATTGATATATATTC
>Ga0209013_10006164_pt1 | contig 10210 bp, 9 predicted proteins | sample Cruoilmetagenom2_FD_187291 | JGI IMG/M metagenome (GOLD analysis project Ga0209013, IMG submission 187291) | Oil polluted marine microbial communities from Coal Oil Point, Santa Barbara, California, USA - Sample 2 (SPAdes) (version 2) | ecosystem: Environmental > Aquatic > Marine > Oil seeps ...
GCCATTTGGGTCAGACTCGATTGATTCGAGCGTAGGATGCCGGTGAGCTTGCGAACCGCATCGTTCACGACAGATGCGGTTCGTACCTCACTACATCCTACAGCAATTTGTAAAACACCCTGGAATTGCGCTGATAGTTATACAACGACTTTTTCCGGTTGGGCAGATCAGACTTGTCGCCGGCAACAAAGCCACGTTCCCTGAACCAGTGTGCGGTGCGTGTGGTAAGCACCACGAGTTTCTTGATGCCGGCCTGCATGGCCCTGACTTCTATTGCATGCAGCAACGCTTCACCACGGCCGGCATTGTGATAGTCCACGTGTACGGCAAGACAGGCAAGTTCGGCAAGGTTCTGCTTGTCACAGGGATAGAGTGCGGCACAGGCAATAATGGTCCCGTCGCGTTCGGTTACAAAGAAATGGTTTATTTCCATCTCCAGCCGCTCACGTGAACGTTTTACCAGGATGCCCTGATCTTCCAGTGGTTTGATCAGTTCCAGTATGCCGCCAACGTCCTCGATGGTTGCTTCGCGCAGATCCTCGTAGGTATCAGCCGTTATCATTGTGCCGTAGCCATCACGGGTAAACAGCTCAAGTAGCAGGGCACCGTTGTGCGCCCGATCAAGTAGATGCACACGGCGTACGCCGTTGTGACAGGCCTGTACCGCATGTTGCAACTGACGCCGGGTGGAATCTGCCAGACGTCGCCGTGAGTCAAGCAGGGAGCTTGCTTCTTTTAATGTCAACTGGGTAATCAGGTGACGTCGGCTGTCTTTGAGCGTATCGCCTTCGGTTAACAGTATCAGTTTGTCAGCTTGTAATTCACTGGCGACTGCCGTCGCGATTTCCTCGGCACTGAGATTAAAAACCTCGCCGGTCGGGGAATACCCCAGTGGTGACAGCAGCACGATGCGTTGATCAACCAGGTGTTGCTGGATACCGGCTGCATCGACACGCCGGACTTCACCGGTGTGGCAATAATCGATTCCGTCATGTACCCCCAACGGACGTGCAGTCACAAAGTTTCCGGAGGTAACACCAATACGGGCACCGGACATGGGCGTGTTAGCCAGCCCCATGGAAAACAGTGCCTCAATTTCGACACGTACGGTTCCTGCTGCCTCCTTAACACAGATGAGCGCGGTATCGTCAGTAATCCGCAGTCCATTTGCATATTCAAAGCTGCTACCGATCGCCTTGAGTCTTTTTTCAACCTGCGGGCGTGCGCCGTGCACGAGGACCAGGCGGATGCCGAGGCTGTGCAACAGCGCAATATCATGCACGAGGTCGGCAAACTGCTCGTCGGCGACTGCCTCGCCGCCAAAGGCAAGGACAAAGGTGCGGCCGCGGTGGGCATGAATATACGGCGCCGAGTGCCGGAAGCTGTTTATGAATTGCCTGTTAGTGTCTTTATTTGACATATCTGGGGATATCCTGACACGTTTATATCAGGGGTTTTCCACTGATACAAACTGTATTCACCAGTTGTTTCAGAATATCGATCATGGGGGGGAGGCGGTCAAGTGACAGGTACTCATCCGGTTGATGGGCCTGGTCGATATCGCCGGGTCCCATGACTACGGTGTCCATGCCGAGCTGGTTTAAATAGGGGGCCTCCGTTGCAAAGGCAACCGCTTCCGGGGCATGGCCCGTGAGTTTTTCCGCCAGTTTTACAATGGGTGCATCCGCCGGTGTCTCCATGGCCGGCACGCCTTCAAAAAGGGCATTAAAGCGTACTTCTATACCGGTATCCTGCAGGCTTTTCATGATCCTGTTGTGTAGTTCGCCACGCAGTTCCTGCAGGTCCATGCCCGGTAACGGGCGCAGATCGATATGTAACTCACATTCTGGACAGATACGGTTGGGGTTGTCGCCGCCATGTATATGGCCAAGGTTGAGCGTTGGCACCGGCACGGCAAACAACGTGTCACGGTGGTTTTTCTGCAGCTCATTGCGCCATGACAACAGGGTGCCAATGACTGTGTGCATGGCCTCCAGGGCGCTATTGCCCAGTGACGGGTCACTGGAATGTCCGGAGCGGCCCTGCAGATGGATGGATTCCATCAGGATACCCTTGTGCATGCGCACCGGCCGTAACCCGGTTGGCTCACCAATAACGGCATGGCGTGCGCGTGGCCGTGCTTTATCAACCAGGACTTTGGCACCGGCCATGGACGTTTCTTCATCAGCTGTCGCCAGCAGGATGAGCGGTTCCTTCAGATTACCTGCGCGCAACTCCCGGCTGGCTTCGAGTGCCAGCGCCAGAAAGGATTTCATGTCTGACGTGCCGAGACCATACAGACGCTGATCTGCTTCGGTAAGGGAGAAGGGATCATGTGTCCATTTTCCCTCGTCATAGGGGACAGTATCTGTATGGCCGGACAGAACCAGTCCGCCGGCGCCACTACCCAGTGTTGCGATCAGGTTGGCTTTTGACGTTGAACCTGGCAGTGGCATGATTTCGACCTGGAATCCGGTGTCGTCGAGCCAGTTGGCCAGTAGTTCGATGACGGCACGATTTCCCTGGTCCAGGGACGGATCAACACTGCTAACCGAGTTTATGGCGATCAGGTCTCTGATCATGTCCAGTAGTGGAGGAAAGTTGTTCATGACGGCAGTCTAGTTCAATTACATATGTTCCTGAAGAGTGAGGTGCTCTTTATTTATCTGCGGGTTTTGCCCTGTTGGGCGAGATACTTTTCAACCCGCGGACAAAAACTGCACCTGTCTTAGGAAGACACAACAACCAGACGTGGCCCCTGGGCATGGATAAAATTGTTTAACGGCTGTGGCTTGCCATAGGCATGACCCTGCATATGATTAACACCCATATTGCGCAGTTCATCTGCCAGTTCCTGTGTTTCCACAAACTTGGCAATGATTTCCTTTCCCAGTAATTGGCCCAGTTCACTGATTGCCTTGACCATAGCGTAATCGACCGGATCCGAAAGAATATCGCGCACAAAAACGCCATCGATCTTGAGGAAATCAACCGGCAGTTTTTTCAGGTAAGTGAATGAGGACAGTCCACTGCCAAAATCATCCAGTGAGAACCGGAAGCCGCAGCCACGTAACGTCAGCATAAAGCTGGTTGCAGATGTGATGTTGGCGATTGCTGCAGTCTCGGTGATTTCAAATATAACTTGTCCGGGTGATGCGCCGGTCTCTTCTATCTTGTCGATAATGAACTTGAGCATGTCCGGGCTGCCGATGGTTTGCCCGGAAAGATTGATAGAAAGTGTAGTGAGTGCTGCATCATTATTTGTATTTTCTGCGAGCCATGTCAGTGAATGTTCTATGACCCAGCGGTCGATATTGGTAACCAGGTTGTACTTCTCCGCAGCAGGCAGGAAAGCCCCCGGCGCAATGATGGTCCCGTCATCATCAATCAGTCGTATCAGTATTTCCACGTGTTTTCCAGTGCCGGGCTTGTTGGCGCAAGGTCTGATTGGCTGGAAATACAACACAAACTGATCCTTTTCAATGGCCTTGTTCAATCGTGCTACCCACTGCATTTCACCATGACGCTCCTGCAGCCGGCGGTCACCCAAGTGTGCAATCTGCACCTGGTTGCGTCCGGATTCCTTGGCGATGTAACAGGCAGAGTCAGCAGCACTCATGGTGCTGGCAATATCGATCGTGCTGCGGTCTATGGGTACGATACCAATGCTGATACCCAGCGTGAAAGTGTTGTCAGACCAGGTAAACCTGAAATTATCAATTGCACTTAACAGGTTGTTGGCAATTTCGACGGCCTTGTCCAGCGGGCAGTTCTCAAGCAGCATTCCAAACTCATCTCCGCCCAGCCGACCCAGTGTGTCACGATAGCGTACCGAGCTAAGCAGGATTTGCGCAAGCTGTTGTAGCAACTCATCGCCTGCAGCATGCCCGCAGGTATCATTCACGACCTTGAACTGGTCAAGATCCAGGTACAGCAGGGCATGTGTTGCTGCCTGTGCGCGGGCATGAGTAATGGCGCGCTCTACCCGGTGTTCAAATTCACGCCGGTTTATCAGGCCGGTAAGCGCATCGTGTGATGCCTGGTAGGCAAGTTGCCGGTTCTTCTCCGAAACACCCTTGATTACCTTGCTTGCAACCAGTGTGGAAAATAACAATGCCAGCCCGGTGAGTATGAACAGGAGTTGTCGGGTGTTCGTATAGTGGTTTCTGCTGGTGCTGAGTGCTTTTTGCGTGTTTTCCTGCTCGAACTTTACCAGTTCATCCAGCTTGTCAAGGATCAGTGCTTGCAGTGTGGTGGCTTTTCCCATGATGGTGTCGATCTCAACACCCGGCGCGTTTCCCATCAATAGTTCGGAAGCGGTGTCATTATAGGGTTGTGAAGCTTTTGTTAATTGCTGTAGTTGTGCATTAATTTCCGTTTCTTTGTCGTCCATGCCGAGGTTGACAAGCTTTTCCCTGGCGATACGATACTTTCCTGCATGGCTGATGAATCGTTGGTGCTCTTCGTCACGCTTGAAAATATCTTCCGTGAGTCGCATTGTTTTGAGACTGTTGGAACGCAGGCGGATCGCGTCACGCATGTCATTGGCGGCTGCTGTTTTATTGTTTGTGACCTTGACCAGGTTCTCCATGCTTTTATTGATAGAGTGTAGTTGGCCAAGAGAGATTACTGCCAGGGAAAACATCAAGGCCAGTACAACGATGAAGCCAAATGTAACCAGCAGACGGATGTTGTCTTTCATTGATGGAGGTTGCCCCGGTTTATGCCCTGTTTCTGGCATGTTATGCAGTGTAATTAACTGATGCGTCGAGATGACACATCAGGAAACTCATCGGCATTTTTACGGGGTGACTTGAAGTGATTCTGGCGTGTATACAACTTGTCCAGACCGGAAATTCCGGGTGCCTGCATATGGTTCTCGGCAACGAAGCAAGAATATTTAGCAGGTTTCAGGCAGTTATACTGCCAGCAGTCTTGTTATTTCTGCGATTGGGGGTTCAGAGACTGGAAGAATGCAGCACCTCCATACTATGGGCACCACAACGCAGGTTGGATGGCAGTGCCTCGTGGATACGCTGCGGGGGATCCAGTTTGAGACCGTTCATGATTTCGATGAACTCATCACGGCTCCTGTCTTTTCCTATGCGCGGGTTGTGTAATTTTTCTTCTGTTATCGAGGAGAATGAACGTCCTTCATAGTCATGCCCCGGATAGAGGGTGGTGTCATCCGGCAGGGTAAACAATTGCTGCGTTATCGAGTCGTACAGCGTGCCGGCATCACCGGATTGGAAATCGGTACGGCCACAACCGCGAATCAGCAGCGAGTCACCGGTAAACACGGCACCCGGAATGAGGTAACTCACGTCACTGTCAGTATGCCCGGGTGTATACAGCACATGGATTCTGCTTGTACCCAGTGGAATAAAGTCACCGCCCTTGATGAGTACGTCGGCACACTTTGCGCGGCTGTTCTCATGAACCATTACAATGGAATTAAACATCTGCCTGAGTGTGTCTGATCCGGTTATATGATCAGCGTGTACGTGTGTTTCCAGCGTGTATTTCAGTTTCAGGTTCAGCTCCCTGATCAGGGTAATGTCTCTGTAAATCCGTTCCTGAACCGGGTCAATCAGCGCTGCCTCACGGCTTTCTGTATCCCATATCAGGTAACTGTAGGTCGAGCTTTCCGGGTCGAATAGTTGACGTAGTTCCATGGGGGGATCCGTTGATTTTGTGACAGCGTTTAATCGCAATGGTTAATGGCAGTATGTGATCCAAGGTTGTGCACCGTTGAGAAGCCACAGGCTTCAAGTACACGTTTGGCCGTTCCGCTACGTTGGCCGCTGGCGCAATACAGTAATACCGGGGTTTCCTTGTCCAGTTGTTTGAGCGCCTGCTGTATGACCGGGAGTGGTATGTTGACCGAGCCGGGCAGGGCGTGCTGCTGGTATTCTTGCGGCATACGCACATCCACCAATTGCGCACCTTGCTCGATGAGTGTTTTTGCCTCGCTGTATGTCAACGTTGGATAAAACATGCCATTCTCCGCTTGCCGGTCACTGTTCAGGTTGCCTATGAACGGATGTGCCTGTAAATAAGTAGTTCATAAAATAAGAGATGACTTATATACTATCATTGATATTCTGTTTGGCAAGTTTTTTATCAATCCAGAAAAATCTATAACACATTGTATTGTATAAACTAACAAAAGCATTCTGCGTCATTATTTTGGCTCTCCGGGTTCCCGGTTGATTTATACAGTAATTTGCGGGTTTTACCCGTAAACGATATTCAGACTGCGGTGGTCCCTCTGTACAATACCGAGCCCATTGATCAGCCCCGTACGGGGCGCGACTGCTGCCTGGAGAGAAACATGAGTCAGAAGCTGAATAAATACAGTTCCCGTATTACGCAACCGAAGTCACAGGGCGCATCGCAGGCGATGCTGCATGGCACCGGGCTGACAGCTGAGGACATGGACAAGGCCCAGGTGGGTATCTCCAGTGTCTGGTACGAGGGCAACACCTGCAACATGCACCTCAATGATCTCGCGGCCAAAGTCCGTGAAGGCGTGGTCGCCGCCGGTCTGGTGAGTATGCGCTTCAATACCATTGGTGTGAGTGACGGTATTTCCATGGGTACCGATGGCATGAGTTACTCGTTGCAGTCACGTGATCTGATCGCGGACTCAATCGAGACTGTGATGAGTGCGCAGTGGTATGACGCCAATATTTCCCTGCCCGGTTGTGACAAGAATATGCCCGGCTGTCTGATTGCCATGGGTCGTTTGAACCGGCCGTCACTGATGATATACGGTGGCACGATCAAGCCGGGCCACTACCATGACCAGACACTGGATATCGTGTCGGCCTTCCAGAGTTACGGTGAGTTTATCGCTGGCAAGATCGATGAGAACACACGCCACAATATTGTTAACCATGCCTGTCCGGGGGCGGGTGCCTGTGGCGGTATGTACACCGCGAATACCATGGCCTCCGCCATCGAGGCGATGGGCATGTCACTGCCCTACAGTTCATCAACACCGGCCGTGGATCCGGGCAAGCTGGCCGAGTGCCTGAATGCCGGCAGCGCTATTCGTCACTTGCTTGAGCAAGACATCAAACCGCGTGACATCATGACACGTGCAGCGTTTGAGAATGCCATGGTGATTGTTATCGCGCTGGGTGGTTCGACCAACGCGGTTTTGCATCTGCTTGCCATGGCTCGCGCTGTTGACGTGTCGTTGACCCTTGATGATTTCCAGTCCGTCAGTGACCGGGTTCCGTTTCTTGCGGACCTCAAGCCAAGTGGTCAATACGTCATGGAAGACCTGCATAATGTCGGTGGCACGCCGGCCGTAATGAAATACCTGCTTGAGCAGGGGTTGCTCAACGGTGACTGCCTGACCGTAACGGGCAAGACGGTTGCTGAAAATCTGCAGGACTTGCCAGGCCTGAAATCCGGGCAGGATGTCTTTCATGGGCTCGAAAACCCGATCAAGGAGAGCGGCCATATCCAGATACTGAAGGGCAATCTTGCGCCAGGCGGGTCTGTTGCAAAGATTACCGGCAAGGAAGGACTGCAATTTTCCGGGCCGGCCAAGGTGTATGACAGCGAGGAAGACATGCTGGCTGCTCTGGAAGAGAACCGGATTGACAAGGGTGACGTGGTCGTCATCCGCTACGAGGGGCCAAAAGGTGGTCCGGGTATGCCGGAGATGTTGACGCCCACCTCGGCCATTATGGGCGCTGGTCTGGGCAATGATGTGGCTTTGCTGACTGACGGCCGTTTCTCGGGTGGTTCTCACGGTTTTATTATCGGGCACATTGTGCCGGAAGCGCAGGAAGGTGGTCCGCTGGCACTGGTCCGTGACGGTGACGTCATTACCATTGATGCAGAAATGAAGGCCCTGTCAGTGGCTGTCAGTGACGCCGAAATGGAACAGCGTCGCCAGGCGTGGACCATGCCGGCCTACAAGGCGACACGGGGTACGCTGTACAAATATATTCAGTGCGTCAAGGATGCATCCGACGGTTGCGTGACGGACGAATAACAAAGTTCAATAGCCACGGAAGTACACGGAAGTACACGGAAGAAAAATGCATTAATGAATTATTTCTGTGTTTTTCCGTGTGCTTCCGTGGCAATAATATTTGTTTGATTCTTAAAAAGTATCCCAGCTCGACTTCTTGCGGAAGCGGATCTTCGGAATGATCAGTCCGATAATGATGCCCAGTAGCACCACGGCGGCGCCGACCATGAACCAGTCGCGGGCAGTGCGGTCTTTCAGGCTCTGGTTTTCCTGCTGCACGGTTTGCAACTGACGTTCAAGTGACACCAGCCGGCCCTTCAGGTCCTTGTTTTCTGAGTCAATGGCCAGTGCACTGGAGGCGGTGCGTTTGATTTCGGTCAGTTCCTGACTGACAGATCGGCTCTGTCCTTCCAGCTCACCCAGGTTGCTTGCCAGCACCTTCTTCTCTTCCGTCAGTGTGGACATGGCAGTCGTCAGTTTGCGATTTTCCAGCTCCAGTTCAGCCAGGCTCTTTTCGGCGGCGGCAAGCCGTTCGCGGGCTGCCCGTCCATTCATCAGGAAACGTGACAATACCCAGCCTTCCTTGCCACTCTTGGTGCGAACCTGGGTATAGCCTGATTTTTTGTCTACCTCGAGTACCTGCACCGCAGTGCCGCTGCGTAGCATGCGCGTGATGCCAAAGCTGGTGCCTTTGCCGCTGCGCAGGGTAATTTCCAGCACATCACTGACATAGCGGGTTTCGGCGGCGGCGTTGCCGGCCAGAAAAAATAAAAGAAATACCAGAAAGTATGTGTTTTTCACTGTTGCTCCAGTCTGCTGCCAGCCAGATGGCATCGGGGTATAACCGTCGGATTTTAAGGGGGTATTCTAGCTGATCAGGGTGACTGGCGGGAGTGGTGTTGCCATGGGTGGTTGTTTTGAGGTAAATACAGGAAAAACAACGGACTAATACGGCCGCCTGGCGGAAAACGGGTTACTATTCCGGGAATGCCATGACTGTATAACGAGTTAACACGTGAGAATTGATCCTTCCAGAGACTACTTGCTTGATGCCCGCCAGGTGCCATCGCCCAATTGCGATGACCGGCCGGACGGCTGTGAAATATCCCTGTTGGTCGTTCACGGGATCAGCCTGCCACCGGGCCAGTACGGTGGATCCGAGATAGACCGTTTTTTTACCAATACACTGGATGCCGGTGCGCATCCATATTTTGCGCAAATTGCAGACCTGAAAGTGTCCAGCCATCTGCTGGTCCGGCGGGACGGGGAAGTGGTCCAGTATGTCCCGTTTCGGAAACGTGCCTGGCATGCGGGTGAGTCGAACTACCAGGGGCGTGTGGCCTGCAATGATTTTTCTATTGGCATTGAGCTGGAAGGCCTGGACGATGTGCCTTATACCGATGTGCAGTACGAGGTATTGGCGGCTGTCGTTAAGGTCCTGATGGGCACATTTACCGGCCTCTCAGCTAACTGTCTGGTTGGCCATTGTGATATTGCACCGCAGCGCAAAACCGACCCGGGGTTGGCGTTTGACTGGCAGCGATTGCAACAGATAATGACTGATGTTTTATAATATTTAATGGCCACGGAAGCACACGGAAATAAGCCTATACAGGCCTTTTTCTTCCGTGTCATTCCGTGTGCTTCCGTGGCAATAATTTCTTTTCCCGGGTAAGGCCGACTAACTAATGGATAACAGTAAGTTAAGAATGGGGGTTGATCTCGGCGGCACAAAAATTGAGGGGATTGTACTGGATATCGACGGTGTAGAGCGTTGCCGTGAACGTATTCCGACACCGCAAGATGACTACGTGGCGACGCTGGATGCGGTGGCTGGTCTGGTTGCGAGCCTGGAATCCGGGGTGGACCAGGCATGTTCAGTGGGAATAGCCATGCCGGGTTCTGTATCCCGTGCGACCGGCCTGATGAAGAATTCCAATTCGGTGTGTCTTAACGGCCAACCGTTGCACCAGGATCTTGAGGCGAGGACAGGACGGCCATTGCGTTTTGCGAATGATGCCGACTGTTTCGCCTTGTCAGAAGCGACCGACGGCGCTGGCAGGGAAGCCGCCGTTGTCTTCGGTGTTATTGTTGGTACCGGTACGGGGGGCGGGGTTGTCATCGACAGGCACTTGCTTGCCGGACCCAATGGTATTGCGGGTGAATGGGGGCACAACACGCTGCCGTGGCCACAAGCGGAGGAATTGCCGGGTCCTG
>Ga0209013_10006165_pt1 | contig 10210 bp, 10 predicted proteins | sample Cruoilmetagenom2_FD_187291 | JGI IMG/M metagenome (GOLD analysis project Ga0209013, IMG submission 187291) | Oil polluted marine microbial communities from Coal Oil Point, Santa Barbara, California, USA - Sample 2 (SPAdes) (version 2) | ecosystem: Environmental > Aquatic > Marine > Oil seeps ...
AAATCTACGGTAAATCTACTTTCCTCTCCCGCGTATATCGTAAGAGCGAACGTTGCCATTGCGGAGCTCGTTGCAAATGGAGATATATCTCAATATGAATGTTACGATACCGGGAGTGTGGGGTCGCCATTGAAAATCTTCCGTTACTGTGGGTGCTGCTGCTGGTTCCAGCAACTTGAAAGCGTCCGGGCGCCTACCGTGGTGTTTCGTGCGCTGCCGGGTTACCCGGATTTTAATCCCGTCTCCGTGCAACAACATGAATTAGAACAGCACCATAATACAGTTATTGATATATAGATCATCTCCTCTTGTTTTCCGCGGACACGTAGTTAACACGTGACATTAGTGTGTGTTATTTAGTACTGTGTTGACACGATGGACACCTCTCAGCCCATTCTACAGGCTGGTCTTGACCGCCTCCAGGCGTTCCATGGCAACGGCGTCACACAAGAAATCGCTGCGCGGTTGAAGGCCATAATGGTTAACTTGGCTGGAAAGCGAAAGAGAGATGGCAGTGACAATGACGACGACGAAGATGAACGCGAAGACACGTCTAAGCGTCCTCGAATGTCGCCCAGTCGCCTTCTTTACCAAACCCTGAAGACTGCAGACAGTTCCGATTTCTGGGTTGTCTACTTTGCTACGACCGAGAAGCAGCGTGAGCTTATCGAAACCAAAGTCATGCTTCGTCGTGAAGATATCACCATCGAAAATTATCTCCAGGCGAAAGCCCTTACACGCGCATTGGGTCGCTACGACGCTGAGAAACGCGGAAACGTGAGTATCCGGTATTTTGAGATCGTTCCGACGTACGCGGACGTACGTGCAATCTACAATACCGCACTTGAAAGCGACGATTTCAATCCCGTTTTCGCGTTCAATGTGTGTCTCGTGAAGTTATTGGAAGTGTCCAGTCTCATTACTCTCAACCTACGTTGGATGTATCTGACCGAAGAAATGTTCGTGTTGATGGAGGACCACCGCGTCCTACGAGAACTTGTCTTGGAAAACGGCGTTACTGCGTCCCCGAACGTTAATGTTGGGGACTGGCTAGAAAAGCTATCGCTTACAAAACTACAGGCCCCGGTTCGGTTCTCACCATCTGTGTTCTTGTCGAACCGAATGGCAGATCCAGGGTTTTTGCAACAGGTTGTCGCTTCGAAACCGTGGATGCTTACCTCATCGGGGGAATCTAGGAAGTTTCCTTCCATCCGTAAGTTGGCCTTGGTGGAGTTAGACACGCATCATGCAGAAGAACTAATCGCTACCCTCGCGTACGCATTGCCAATTGACCGGATTATCATGCACGACAATCTGAACACACGGATCGCGGAAATATTCCCACGTCTCAAGATGTGTGTATACGACGTCGTTACTACGAAGCAAGCCGGAACCCAAGAACCCCGTGTCTTGGTTCCAGAACAACTGGAAGTATTTCCGGCATCGTGCAAAGAGGTAAATCTTTCACTTCGTGCAGCAACCGCGATTATCCAAGAGGATCGTGACACTGCAATGCTTGGCCGAAATCGTGCAGTCAAAACACTGGGACTCTTCCTCACGCCATTCGGAAATCCGGATGAAGTGGATGGAGAAGGATTGGTACTATCATTTCCACGAACCAAGGAACTGAAAGTGCATCGCCTCGAGGTAATTTCGTCGTCCCTTCGGAGGGTATCCCGATACTACTGGAGAGAGATCCGCGAAATACCCGAGTGGCTGATGGGCATGGACCTCGAGAAATCGAACATTCGAACCACCACTGGCTCTCTCATCGACTACAGAATCATGAAATTGACATCTTCCCAGCGCACCACAATCGAGGAAGCCGTCGTGAAATCATCCAAAACGCGAAAGTTAGTCATATCTAGCATCGAAGAACGAGACCCCAGGCCAACTGACCGCTTTTTAGCGAGCGAGATACCACTTCCACCTAACTTGGAGACGTTTGTCTGCATCAACGACGTCTGGTTTGCGGAAAATGCACTCGCTGGCATGAGTGACAGTACTCGAGCGAGTCTTCGAAATGTATGGCTTCATCAGATGCGTGTGTCTGACATCAACACAACTACCGTGGAGGTAGAATGGATGCTGGCTCCGTACGAACTTACCAATGGACTTATGGCATCTACTCTCGATCGCCTTCATCCGGATGCTCGTGTCAATGGGGTGCAGCTTGCTAGTATTGACCGCCGATGAGACTCCATGAACATGGTGTAATATAGTTTTTATCATTAATTTCAGTGTATTACATATTTTCAGACGGGGCAATTGCTAGCACAAGACCGAGATGGAAATGGTAAATGTATTCCGCGTCATTCTCAGGGAAGTGATCATGCGAATCCTTGTCGGCGTCTATCGCGTATTTCATTATGAGGTCGTTATCGCGTACCCAGGGATTTGCATACGTCATCTTTTCCACGCCTCTTGCATAGCAATCGGTGTCGAAATTGGAACGGTACGCTCCTTTTGAATCATACGAAAGCGACTTAAGTCCAGCGACGGACAAGTAGTGATTCACCATTCGACAATCATAGGCAACATTGTCGGAAATAACCACGGCTTCGTATTTTTTCTTATCGTCCCATTTGTCGAGAAACGCACGAAACTGACCAATCACAACCAATGGATCGATTGCGTTTTCCTGCATGACTTTTAATTTGGCCTGGTTCTGGGACCAAAATTCACGCAAACAACGAATGTCAAACGTCTGTGTGAACTTGGAGATTTGTAAGAATACCGACTCCTTCTTCCCACGTTGCTGTGGCGTTGCGTAGGTTAGCCATCTTTTCGAGTTGCAGGTATTCTGTGTACACCATTGGTTTAAGATCAAAGCGTCGTGTTTCAAGCACTGCGAGGCGATCGGTGCGTCCAACACACACGCCAATACTCACAATGCCGTTTCGCATAGCATCATCTCCTCGATATTCAACATCGATAACGAATGCGACAGGTATAGCCATGTTAGATAAGCAAGGGTGATAACAACTGAACAAACATGGCTATTATTTAACTGATATTACATGCGGTATCGGGTGTGTGCGCACATGCGTACAGCAATGGTTGTTCGGTGAGTTTGTGGGTGTACTCGTCGTATATTTAGGTGTAATGGCACTTATGGAGGTGATGTTCCATAACGTCAACGCGCTTGCGCGAAACCAGATCGCGTTCAATGCAGGTGTATTTCATGGTTTCTACAACGATGGAGACGAAGCGGGGCTTCGCGTGTTACGCTTTTTGAATACATCCAACTGGAAACTCACAGGCATTGTATATGAAATAGAAAAGCAATGTCGTCAAGAAGCAGGGTCATTCCCATGGACGATATGGTTCACCGGTTTGTCAATGGAAACATGGAAACGCGTGTAACGGGGTGATCTGTGACGCCATTACCTATGTCTGCAATAAACCCAGAGATTGGCCCATCATCGAGTTTATTCTGAGACAAGTCGTATTATCTAGAAACAGTTTGTTTATCCCACATCGACACCACTTGTTCTACACTATGGCTAGTTTTTTGGTGTATGTACTTTCCGGGTATTCTCCACAGCATTCTATCGGACACGCACAGCACGAAATACCGCGTGGCGAAAGGACGATATAGATTATTATTCCCACTGCAATTGCTACCGCCACTAGCATGCAGACAAGCATAATTACGTTTCCAGTCTCTGTGGATATTCCATTCGTGGCCGTGGTAACGTTTGTCCCATCTCTCTTCAATGTATAGTACAGTACGGTTGCCGTGGACGACACCGACATTTTTATATACACAATGACCCGCTACAACATCAACGCGACTTTGCGTTTCTGTACAGCGGGCATCTTGGGTGACGAAGTGGGTGCAGTTGGTAGTTCGTCCAGGAGTTGATCGAGGTCCTCTTCTGAGGCAAGAAGGATCTTTTCTGCGTCTGCGCCGGGGTTATCAGGGGGACGCCCGTCGTCTGCTTCGGGTGCAACGAGGCAGTCCAGAGCATGCATTAGCGATTCTTCTTCTTCGAGTGTCATCTCCTCGTAACTTGTCATCGTCGGCTCACTGAAGAGCTTGTTGAAATCATCGTTCCGGTCTGACATTTTCTGTCGGAAATCATCAAGATCCTCCTTGAGTTCGGTAATCTCATCGATATTTGGCAAATCTACCGATTGTTTATCGACAATGGTTTTTACTTGGCGCATCTGGATGGCAATATACTTCTGATTCTCAGCGATGTCAACACTTGCTTCTACTCCTTCCGTGTTGGCGAGATGCACGGTCAACGTGTTGACCTGGGTCTCGGCCCGCTTTGCTTGTTTCATGTAGTTCAACGCCTTTGCTTTTTGGTGTGGAATATTACGGTTCTTGGGGTTGTCCCAGATTTCCTTGGCGTTTTTCTGGGCGAGTTCTCGTTGTATTGTAAACCTCTCTATTCGTGCCTTGGTCTGCAGGACCAAGGTGGGAATGTTTACATCACCGTTGTCGTCTTTTCGGTTCCGGGTTCGGTTCCGACTTCGACTCGGAATGGATGGAAGGGGTCCGGGTTTCGGGGGCGGTGGCGACCCGAAGAGCCCAGCGATGTTACCCATTTTGTTAGCTAGAAGCAAATGATTCGTCTTATACGTTCTATGACCTAAGATATGCAACGAACACATCACCCCAACCAAAAAAGAAAAAGCGGGTATAATTTGTGCTGGGAGTGTTCATTTCTCACAGATTAATGTATGTAACCGGACTTGGATTCTCGGTAGCTCAGTTCTCGGCGTGTTTGGTGCTGATTCTGTACCTGACGGTAGCAAACAAGCGAGCCGGCTCTCCGTTCGCAGGAATATTCGGAATTGCATGTGTTTCCGTCTTTTTGTCTGCCGTGTTTGGTGTGGGGTTTGTCGTATCCATCGCGCCCCTTGACGCAACGACGATCTTTATGGCCACGCTTTGCTTCCCCCTTATTGCCGTCCTCGAGCTTGTGCTGGCATACACATATGGTGACCTGCTGTATTACGCAGGAGGAGCAGCGGAAGCCAAGAAACCTGACTTTTCTAAACACTCTTCGGGGCTTGGCCTTTGGATTGTTGTTCCGCTCTGGATTGTCACCAGCAGTGGTCAACTACTGATTTTGCTGACAACCGATGTCAATCCACTCGTGTTCGGGCTCGGTCTCATGATTGTAACCATGCTTGTCATCAACTTTGGTTACCTCCGGTTCAGCGATGCTGATCTGCATGAGCTTACCGCAGGAGCACATGCCACTCGCTTCTTCAAGACTGGTGCCGCAGACAAGCCCAGTCATAGCCGGGTCAGCGACCCGACATTACATAAAAACACAGCCGCCTGGGTGTTTATTATGACTGGCTTTGAGTTTATCACCATCCTCATTGGATTTATGTTGTCCTTCATACTCCCCCCCGTCGCAATTTCTGGTATAGCAATGGCAATCGCTGTGCGGTTCGTGGTTTCCCTGCCGCTTCTGCTCTGGGCTCACTTCCGGGCACACACTGAAAGTACCCGGGCATTCTTCAGGGAGGAGCGGGCGTGTATTCCCCGTACCAGACTCGCCACAACAGGGAAGGCCATAGCCACACCCGTTCAACCGGACCAAGAGGAGTTACTGGCAGTATCCAGTGAAGATGACGACACATTGTAGAGAATACACACATTTATTTATCCAGAGAGAGAGACGGGTATACCCCTAAAAGATCTTAGGGCGGCCACTGGTACGCATGATCGAACGCGTCGGGTTTTTGAACCTAAAGGAGGGAGCAGCTGTGATTTCTCTAGGTTCCAGGGACGAAGGGAGAATGGGGATACTCTCGTCACCGACGATGGACTCACCAGATGGGTCGGTGTAGTGGTCAGTGGTAAGTTTATCGGTGTAGACGTTGAGCTTGTCAGTGAAAAATTTGAGAGAGACCATCAATAGAACATAGACGGCAATAACGATATCCACGACGACATTGGCAACGGCCTCTCCGTCGGGTCCGAGCACGCTAGTGAGGAGGTGGGCATCAACGAGCAAGAAAACAAGACCGAGGATGGCGTATGCACCGAGAATGGACATCCCAAACCAAAAATAGCGGTTTCCCCAGCTGCGCCACTTGTTGCGGTAACGGTGACGACCGAGGTAGTTTCCGGGCAAGATGTAGAGGAATGCAAACGCGGTGCAAACCGCAGAGGCCACGAAGAGAATGATAACACCGTTCGTGGTGACCACAAACGTGGAGAACAGGAGCATAACGGGTGCAAGTGTTCCGAAGAGACGGACGAAGTAGTACTGCCCCTTGTGTACATAAAGGAGGTGACAGAGAACAGTCATGGCAATATTGGCAATGATGGTATAGGCAATCCAGCGACCAAAGTCAACGAGCTCACCAGAGGGGCGAAGTCCAACGCCTTCGAACGACCAGAGAAGAGCATAGTAAAAGACCATAACAACCAAGTAGCCAACGACACCCATGTACAGGGCCCGGTAGCGTTTCCAGGTGGCAAGAAATTGTGGAACATGTACCATCCCGGCATTCTTCATGCTGTCACTCCGGAAAAGCGACTGTGGGTGCAAGATGGCATGAGGGTGGCAAAGCAGCTCGCGGAAGAGCGATTCCCCGCGAGCAGCACGAATACAGAAAAGGAGAATCGCAGATACCGCGAGGATTGGGAAGACGATTAAGCCGGCGAGATGTGCATTTTCGATGACCGTCGACATTGGTGTGTGCGACAATCAACGAAGGGCGAAACGACTGACTCGGTACCGCCTCCCGTAGAACCTATGGTGTACCGGGCGTATCAGCAGAGTGATCACAGTTTCCCGACGAAATTAGAAGTGTGTTTTCGTTGCAGTTGAGCCCGGTCAATTGAACGAGTCATTTTTTCACCGATTGGTTAGTTGAAATGGCCTCTTATAACGACGATGGCTATAGTTTTGGTGGTGGAAAAGCCGCTGGAACCGGCGAGTCGTTCGGTACTAACGCTATGGGGAAGGCCAGTGACTTTACCATTCCCCTGTTCACGGCGTGGCAGAAAATACTCGGTGATATCGTGGAATCTGCGCAGATTATCGTTTCCGGAAGCCCTGTAACGAAAGGGGTGATCAATGTGTTCATGGTGCTGATTTTCGTGTACTGTATGATGGCAATCTTCTTCCCTCGGCAGTTACGCGCGGTAATGCGCGGGCTATACACCCCCGCGTAATATGAGTGGCCGGCAATGTCACGTGTATTTATACAATAAACAAAAAATACTTAGCTCCTTCGCCGGACATTAGGAGAGGGGACGATTGAGGAAGTTGATCTGGGTGAACCTACTGCTTTCTTCCGATGAAGAGACGGGCACCCGAGCGGTTGGCGGTGGGCATAGCACTCACGGGAACTTGAATGGAAGCAGCGGCCTGGTTGGCCATGCCGGATTCAACCAAGGTTTCGGTCTCGGGCTCGCACTCAACACAGGGCTTCACGGTCTTGGGGCCACACTCATCGCAGTCAATGGTGGTGAAACCAGTGAAAAAGATGATAATGGCCTTGGAGAGGGTGATCGCGATGTAGAGGAAGTGGTAACCGATGAAACGGGTCAACGTGAGAGCGGTGATAGGCGCATTGGCAAAATAAAACGTGTAGAACCCGAGGATAAACCAGGCGTTCATGACAAGCGAAGCCGAAAAGTGCCATTGATCAGAAAGAGTATGCTTGAGGAGTGACCACTTAGAAACCCAAGTAGCCTGGCTCGAAGGCATGGTGGTGTGTGAAGGTCCGAGCCAAAGCAAGGTAAGGAGAAGAGCAATAATGTCAACACCCGCGTCGATTCCAGCGAACCAGACCAAGAGATTGCCGGCGGCCCACCATTCGTTGATAGCGCCGAAGCACACGATGAGAGGAGCGATATACCAAATGGATTTGATAATCCCGAGGAAATCATGGTAAATGTAGCCGATAGAGCGACTAGGGTCGGTGTTGTAAGACATCACGACACGGTAATTGGTATTCTAAAAAATACGAGAGGCAAGCTGGATCGTTGGAGAGCCGGTGGGCTGAACTAAAGCAGAGGTGGTCTCTGAGTGCACACGAAAACAACGAGTGATCACGGCATCTCGGTGTGTCATGGGTGTGTGATCACGTGAAATACCCCAGATGTATCAACTATGTCTCGCCTGATCCGTAATCGTGCAGCACATGCAGTGGGTTTCGGAACACCCTGCAATCCCAGAATCACATTTCGGGTACACTAAACTGTATTTTTCATTTCTTTCGAAAAGGCCAAAAACTCACCAACGAATACCTTATGTGGAAGAGTATTGTCTGCAGCGGTAGCGTCTAGACACACTCCTTCCATTTTACGTGACTCCAAGAACGCACGCACGCGCTTTCCCTGATCGTTCTCTTCGGCAACACACTGGTTAAAATCTGTCTCTATCTGCTGCTCAATCAAGTCGGTCTTTCTTATGTACGAGGGAATCGCATTCCCGAGCTGTGCGATCAAAACCGCGTTACCGGCGAAGAATATTTGGTATGTTTCCATCTCTGCGATTTCCATGAGTGCCGCACTGTCTATTCCGCCTCGGCCCAAGTTGGTGCCCATTCCCCTTCGTAGACCTGCTCCAAACGGACTATACTGAACCGTGGAACCCCCTGCATCTATTGAGCTTTCTGCTATGAACACATTCGCGTATTTATCCATTAACTCCGCGTAACGAAGCGCCGTCGTAAATACGGAAAACGCAAGAATCTCCACGCCTTTCTTCATCATAGACCGTGTCATGAATTTCTCAAGATCTCCACCGAACATCCGACACCCGTCAACTTGGCCGTAAACCTTCTTCATCATGCTGCGTTTCGCGTCTTCGGAAATATAAAACTCAACGGGAAACATCGGCGATTGCGTGATCGCGTTCGCGGTCTGCTTCATGTTCTTTCGATCCGGGAGGGAGGCTAGCGTAGTTGCGGGCGGGGTAATCGGGTGTCCTTCTTCGAGGACGGGTAAAAGACAGAGCTCCGTGATGAGGTGTGCAATTTCTGTCTGCTCCGTGTCACTCTCGGCCATACGAAAACGCAGTACTAGCTGGTTGATTGTCCCAATGAGCTTGGAGAAGCCATAATTCATCGAGAGACGACCGAGCGATGCTTCGGTGTAATTCCGGATGAGGCGATTACGTGGATTGTTACTTCCCGAAACCATGGCATTCTGAATGATGACAAATCCACTATCGGTAACGGGGCTGGCGTATATGGGAAGCACCGCTTCGCCAACGGAAACATCTTTTATGTAACCCGGAATTCCAATTGCCTTGCGCTGGTACGCGTTGAATTGTACCCACGCGGCGCTCTGATAGATGAAATCCTGGTTACTCATTACACGAAAAAGAAAATGACCGTATTGCTATTATATTGATACCCATGAACACACAATCTACGTGTCACGCATATCACTCCAAATATCACCTTCTTCGTCACCTGAATCAGTTTGTAGACTCCAGTATGTATTTTCTTCCGGTGATCCTACGACAGGAGAAGTTGTTTCAACGGGTCTACCAGTGTCGAAAAACACATCGTCATCATCGTCACTTGTGAGGGATGCTGTTTGATTTCGCAGGGTTACTTTGCGTTGTAACCACTCAGCTGTTTTGGTATCTACAGTGCCGAGCGAGAGCATCATTTGGTCTAATTCATTCACGAGGGCAGACTCGTATTGCACCGTACGACTGTCGGCTATGCGCGTCTTCACAAATGCCGAGATTTCACCCATGTTAACGAAGGTTTCCAAGAGCGATTCCGCTCCCGCTGATCCATAGTCCTTGATTCGGTCCCCGGGTACATAAATGGCACTGTCTCGTTTAAACGAGAAGCTCTCTACTTCTCCGTTCAGTATCGTGAACCGCATTCGATCGTACGTGTAATGCGAAAGATGCAGATCAACACGCGCAAGCTTCTTATGGTCCGGGCATGCCTGGATGAGATCCAGAAATATACGAACCGATGCGAAGATGGAAACATCCTCGTCTCGGCGATACTCCACCGTACGTTCGTCGTAGCCACCCCAGATTGTTGCCCAGTCGCTATCGTAGGCACGCATGATCCCAGCGAGAGACGCGATGATCTGATTTTCGATATTGATGATCTTGTCCGCGGGGAACAAACGATCCATTGTCTGAATTTCCATGTAGCTAACAATTCCAGAGAGTACATCATCTAGCCGAAGCAGGTACGTCTCCTGTTCATCACTGTATACCACATATGCAATAAACCGCATCGTCTG
>Ga0209013_10006166_pt1 | contig 10209 bp, 5 predicted proteins | sample Cruoilmetagenom2_FD_187291 | JGI IMG/M metagenome (GOLD analysis project Ga0209013, IMG submission 187291) | Oil polluted marine microbial communities from Coal Oil Point, Santa Barbara, California, USA - Sample 2 (SPAdes) (version 2) | ecosystem: Environmental > Aquatic > Marine > Oil seeps ...
TATAAAGTTCTGATGCTTGACTTCTGCCTTAAATCTTCTATTCAAACCATTCTATATAACCATAAATATCGATATGAAATCATCAACTCCAAACCGTTGATACCTGCTATGTATCTTTCATTTTGGCAACGTTTCAATTGGTTGTGATATCGTTTTTCAATAGGGCAAATCCATTTCATCGGGTTTGCCTTTTTGATTTTTTATGGACATTATGCGATATATCAGTGATTATACCCAAGAAACAAACTGTAATCCGCTGTTCTTTGTATTTACCACGAACCGGTATTCTGGTGATTTTTCGATGGAATTATCAGAATGAAATGAAGTGGTTATAAGAGGGTAAAACTTATTTTCGACTTTTCTAGAAAATTTTACGTAAGAAAATCGTCATCTTCATCAAGATACATCTCATACTGCCATCGCTCTTCTATAAGCTTATCAGGCACGGTTGATAGGAAATACGCTTCTGCAGCATCTCCATATGAATATGAATAACTGCTTCGACCTTCTGAACGTGTGAGGATTAATTCATTCTTTGCCCTGGTCATGGCAACATATAAAATTCGCCGTTCTTCTTCCTCATCATCCTCAGCACCTAAGCTGCGAATGTGAGGATACATTCCCGGTTCAACCCGAATGACATAGCAAACCGGCGATTCTGTACCCTTGCCACTGTGAACTGTTATCAAAGTTACCACATCCTGGTTTTCCAATCTTGATACAACTGTTGATGTTATCGGATCCAAAGTATATGTCTCGATAAATCTCATTAGACTTCGATATCGTTCCGCGAGTCTCACCAGCAAGTCAAAGTCCTTTTTTCGCAGATCCCATTTATCGTATTTCTCAGACAGGATAGGTTTCAGGAATTCTGCACCTACACGCAATGCTTTGGTTGGTTCATCCCAGTATTTTAATATCGTTTTAGGTCCATTTACAATTTTCTGTTGATCCTTTTTAAGCTTGTTAGATAATTGGTCTAACGCTTCATTCATAGTTCCCATTTCTTTCATCGATGATATTAGGCGCGCTGCAGTGACGTCACCAATTCCTGGCCAAAGTGTCAAATATCTAATCCAGGCAAGCTCATCATGATTACTTGCTGCTGCTCTAACTAAACAAAGAAGATCTTTGACATGGGCAGCTTGCAAAAAACTTATCCCACCGATAAATATGTATGGAATATTTTTTTCAATCAACATCGCTTCCACACTTCTTGAACCCCAGGCAGTCCTTGTAAGAATCATATGATCATTCCATAAAGATCCTGTTTCATGGCGCTCGATAAGATTCTCGGCGATCCATTTGGCTTCATCAAGATCACTGTCAAAATCAACCAGAAGGGGTTTAGTGCCGGTCCCCCGCTGAGCCTTGAGATTCTTGTTATATTTCAAAGGAGATTCTTTTAGTAGCCAGTTGGAAATATCTAAGATTTCCTGTGTGGAACGGTAATTATCTTCAAGCTTAAGAATGACTGAATCAGGAATTCGCTTTTTAAAAGAATGAACGTTTCTAAAATCAGCTCCCCGGAATGCATAGATACTTTGGGCATCATCACCCACACAGAACAGTTTGGCGGGATCTTTCAGACCGTCCAGGATAATCCACTGCAGAGGATTTGTGTCCTGCGTCTCATCAACGAGGATGTGATCGTAGCGGCTCCGTAATCGATTACTGATTGAGGAATCTTCATGTAACTTTTTACCGAAGAGATAAAGAATGTCGTCAAAGTCAAGATAACGGTTTAATTGTTTCCTTTGTTTGTATTCGGTAAATACGTTCAATATTTTATTGGAAGTTTCCTCGTCAAATTCTGTATATTTATTTAAATACTCCAATACGTTCATGTTAGTATTGCGGGAATATGAGAAAACAGTTACCAACTGAGAAGCTTTGGGAAATTTTTCTCCTTTCTTTACGTATCCTACCCTTGCAAGCCTCATGAGACTATTTTGATCATCCCTGTCTATTACTGTAAAATCCTGGATTCCAAATTTATCCGCCATTCTTCGCATGGTTAATAAACAGAAATGATGAAATGTTCCCGCTGTTACTACATTAGCGGCATCACCAATACTCAAGTATAATCTATCTGTCATTTCTCTGGCGGCCCGGCGTGTAAATGTCAATAGAAGTATGCGTCTTGGATCAACGCCTTTTCGTATTAGATGCTCAGCCCGGGCGATTATTGTCAGTGTTTTACCTGTGCCGGCTCCAGCCAAAACTAAAATATGTTTATCTTTATATTCAGCTGCTATTTGCTGATTTTTATTCAAACTTATTTCGTCACTCATAGTTTTTTTCCTCGTATAACCAACAACTCAACCCGAAGAATGAGTTGTTCATTCTTTAAAACCTAAAATTTAGTTTATAAAATCAAACCTCAATTTTTACAATTCATTTTTGCCAATCTATTAACCATATATTCCAAACCATGAAGTCCCTAAGTTTTTTTAAAAGAATTGATAAGGCCTCATTATTTTAATGGCACCACACACTTCATTTATAATTTTCCCGAAAGTATCTCATAACACTCATCCGGGAAAGACTCATATCGCCAGATCCCGTTTATTGGTCGCCTGTTGGGTTGTATTAACCTATCAACCAGTTCCTTTTTCATTCGATAACGATACCCACTGACTGAATTTTTCAGGTTATTTAAAAGAGGCTCGGGATAAGATTCAGAATTTAGGATCTACTTGACCAGGCACCAGAAAAATATAATATCTGTATATTAATGGTTGTTGTGAATAGTGTCGTTACTGGCAAGATGTATGTAATATTCAAGAATTGAAGGTCAATGGGCCTCCCATTACCTAACAGCACCTAATTTATCCCATATAATTTAGTCTTGCAAATAGTGTAGTTTTTATATACATGCTCTCACAATAGACTCTCTTTTGAAATCACTCCTCTAATCTCTTCAATCAGTTACCTTTTATTCGGAGTGCATTACAATGGACAAACCCCCAAAAAAAGCAAGATACATTTTTCCGATCATTTTGATATTAGTTTTTGTGGCTTTGCTTTTCTTATTACGTTCCTCCGTAATGAAATTTTTTCTGATACATACATCTAAAAACCCAATTCTAATACATACATCTAAAATCTCAGAACTCGACGAATCTTCATTAGAAACTGAAATCTTCGATGAAATTAATCGCAAAAGGCTTGAACTGGAGAATGATCCTCTAAAATGGGATGAAAGGATTTACCAAGCTGCCAAAGCTCATAGTCTTGATCTCCAAAAACATAAAGCCTTCTCACATAAGAACTTTGAAGGAGCAAATGTGACGGACCGTTTGAAAAACGAAGATCTTTTCTTCCTAGTGGTTGCTGAAAATCTTTCTATGCTTGATGCAGGCACAAAAAATATTCCTAGCTTAGTTGTTGAGGGTTGGATGAAAAGTCCGGGCCATAGGTGGGTGATTGTAGATAGGGATCATTTCTATACTCATGGGGCAGTTGGGGTTACTTGCAATAAGTCATCTTGTTATGTGACTTTTAATTGTGCTGATTTTACAGTCAGCAAAAACGGGACATTAAAACCACATCATTACGTCTACGTTAATCTAAATGATGAGTCACTTGGTTTTCAAGAATCTTATCCTGTTAATATTAATATCAAATCATCGAGCCCAGTGGACACATATTTCTTTGATTCATTTAGCAAAATGAATACTTTTATTAAAACAGGTTCAGATATTTCGGATGACAAAATCATGAACAAAACGAATATTTCTGATAGAAGAGTTGCGGGAACAGACTCTTACATCTTAATCAGAAACAACTCTGATTCAATCACTGATGTAAGTTATGAACTAATTTATAATTAAAGAGGAGGATTGTATGAACAAAATCAGAGGTCTTCTCTTTGCACTTACAATTATAGCGATAGTTTTCAACTTTTTTACTAATTATGCTTTTTCTGCACAAGCTTATGGGATTCAGAAAAGGAAAGGTCTTATTTTCATTAATGGTGGGACGGACGAAGGATATATATTGGGAGCTAAAGTGTGTTTCATGTCCTGTTCAGGCGAAGAACTTATTTGTGGCACCGTTGTGAAGACTTCTCCTTCAGAAGCCGCGGTTAAAGTAGACAATAGAGCGACGAAAATGAGAAAGATATGCCAAAATGAAGCTTTGCTCTATGTTGAGGAAGAAGAAAATGAGGAAGTGAAAGACATTGAAGAAAAGGAAAAAGAACCAGAAAGGATAAACAAAAAAGATTGGTTTAAATAATCCATATGCTTTTTTTATTATGACACCTTTTACTGCTATGTATCCAACATCGTAACAGTGGGTTCAGAACCTGTGATATCGTTTTTCAATAGGGGCAAACTCTTCGAGGAGGATTTGCCTTTTTTTGCAATTTTGTAAGAAATAAGATATATGTAATCAGTAGAGATTGTTTTCTGATTGTCATACTGGCAAGAAATCACAAGTTTTTAAAGGCAGGGTTTTTAGCATATATTCTCAATATATCTGCAATTTTTAGGTTTTAAGTAAACCACAATATCTGGAATTCTACATAATTTTATAAAATCAACACTATCAATTGTCATCCACGCTGGTTAACTGGTATTAATCAACAAGCACTTTGGCAAGCAGAAGTCCTAAAATTTGACCGAATTCCGTCAGGCAACCATATTTTTTTGGCAATTTACCAATTAATTCGATGATTGAAAAAATGTTTTCGAAAGATTGGTGACGTCTCTGAGTACGCTCTGAAACATTGGCTTTTTCGGATAACATACTGAACCGCAATTGATATTTTATTCCATTCGGGAAGGAAAACATGAAAGATACTCCGGATGTTAATTTTGTAAATGATTACGAACCAGAAGAAAACGCTTACCTTGAATTAAAAAACGGAAGAATTGTCGATGTAATCAACGCCAATTACTTTGATGAAAACGTAAAACTTATCGTCAAAGGAGGAAGGATTGAAGCAATGCCTGGTGTTGAGGGACAATCGGCTGATATAAAGGCAGATTTTGTTGTCGATCTCAAGGGAAAAACAGTCATGCCCGGGTTGTTTAATACCCACTGCCACACAACCCTGACATCGCCTTCATTACTCCCAGATATCAAGGATGTCAAACTCTTTAAAGCCCATGCTGAAAAGCAGATCGAGAAGAATATGGCTGAATGCCTGATTCACGGAATTACAAACATTAGAGATGCCTGGGCCGCGGACCTACGGAAGGTCAGAGCCCTTCGGGAGAGAATTCAAAAAAATGAATTGGCGGGACCGCGTATCATACAAGCTGTTGTTGTTGGTCCTCCTGGAGGCTATTTGACGGAAAAATACGGTTTGATCATGAGGTGGATGAGATCCACGATGGGAGTGGCTCCTCTCGATTACGGACTTGAGTACAGCGGGACAGTTGAATTTGCCATAAACGCGACCGAACAACAGGTCAGGGACGCAGTGAACAGGGCCATTGATGAACGCGGGGCCGAAGTTATCAAAATCGGTGAACAAAAAGAGAACATGACAAATTTTAAGCCAGATTCAACCATCATGACTTTGGATCAATTGACGGCTATTGCCGATCAGTCAAGAAAACGGAACCTCAAATCCACTATCCATCATGTTTCCGTTGCTTCGTTTAGGCGGGCCTTGGAAGCCGGAGTTTCGTCATTGGCTCACATTGCGGGTGACCAACTCCTCACCGAGGAGGATATAGCATTATTTTTATCCAAAGACTGTATCATTGAGCCAACAATGTCCGTACCTTACGATACAAGCTATAAAATAAAAGGCGACCCTACGTTTGATGATCCTTACCTGACGTTATTGACCGAATTTAGGAACAGGGTTCATGACGATATTGTAGAAGAGTATTGGATACCAGAGTTTAAGGCGGGAGCACAGAACCATCATAGCAAAGCAAGCAATGGAAAAATGAAGATGTTTAGTCTATTGCCGATGAAGACAATGTTCAAAAATTTTGCATCATTTTGCTCGATTGGAGCCAGGAATTTCAGGATGTTATTTGAGAAAGGAGCCCGAATGACCACTTCAAACGACGGAGGTGTTCCTCCCTGTACATTGGCCATGATACAACATGAAATAAACTTATTTGATCTTTTCTTGAATCAGGCTTCCGGTAAGGATGTTTTCAGCGGAGGGGACACCGTAAGGATGTCTACCATAAACGGTGCGACATGCTTGGGGCTTGAAGAGGATTTCGGATCCATTGAAACCGGAAAAGTTGCCGACTTGGTCATCATAGACGGAGATCCATTCGAAGATCATCGTGTCGTTGGTAGTCGAGTTGCCGCTCTTTTCAAGGATGGGAGGTTGGTTATCAACAATTGTAAACTTCAAGTATTGGCAGCCAGTACGACAGAAGGATTAAATCTTCATTCTTGATACTTTTGAACAGGAAACGCCGAACCAGACGCTCAAGTGGGGCCGGGCGGATCGTGCCGCTTTGGTCAGCATATATTGATACAACTTTTGAGGCTTCGAGTTAGGCTGTGCTTGATACGCGCCCGGCCCCTTAGCTTACCGTTATCGAGGACTACGGCTATAAGTCTCCAGTTCAATAATTAAAGAAAAAACGTGGATTATCGTACATAGTCCACGCTTTTTAATTTGGAAGGCTATACTATATATTGTGGTGATGGGACCTGGGATGAAACCAATGCTATCTCCAACAAACATGTAACGAGTCCCGATTGCATATTTACTGCTATATATCTGGAAATCTAAAATCGATTCAATTGGTTGTGATATCATATTCCAAAAATTGAACTGTCCAGGGGTGTATTAACCAGTTTACCTAACCTGCCCAAGGACTACTTTTAAGACCTGAGATAGCATCCTTTCTGGTGAAAATATCATCCATCTCGAAAACCTGCGATATGTCTGACAGATCCGAACTTGGCCCTGATTGCATATAGCTATTGATTACCTGATCTGGACTATTTAAATATTCTCTTTCTGTCTGGGGTGCTGTGTTATTTTAACTGATAAATGGAAATAAAGGCTGTGGATGCCTTGGTTTTGTCTTCCGTAAACCCTGCCGTAATTAGAGAGTTCTTATAAATGTCCATGGTCCGAACCCGGGTTTCCCAGTCCTTATCCAAAATGACCGGTTTTGAGCAAGGGGACAAGGTGCCGGATTCGAATGCCATCTGCTGAAGAAACCCCTTCCACTTCATACGGTCATTCTGGAGGGTTTCAAGACGTCCTCCGATGATCAGACGCCCGGAAAATCCCGCGGGAAGCGCTTCCATCGCCCGCAGTCGTGTAGAACCGGCTCCGGTGAAACGGTACCGGGAAATTAGGTTCATCTCCCCGTTATGTGCTTGCCAGACGTCCAGCAGAGCATATTTTGTACGCTCCTGATCAATCCGTCCGCCAAGAACCAGTTCCGAACGTCCGTCCCCGGTTATGTCTGTAATCATGGCGTACCGGTACCGGCATTTACCGAGGTCATTCAGTTGTTTCCAAATCAGGTTCTGATCTGATAAGACGGCAAAGACGGCATGTTCGACATTGTTTTCAACAGTCCTGCCGGCAGCTACAACTTCCGACGTACCGTCTCCGTTCAGATCTCCCGCGGCCAAGGCATTTACCCTCAGCTTGAGGGTGTTAAAATGGTTTGTTGGAAACCCCTTTATTGGGGAAAGGTGTCCATTTTCCCCGATTGAAAAAAATCTGATGTCGGCATGATCTCTGTCATCACTCCCTGAAAACCCGCCGCAAACGATTTCATTTTTCCCATCTTTATTGATGTCAGCCTGAATGAGCGGATATCCATGGGTATACGACGTTTCGGGATCTGAAAATTCGATGCTGTCCTTAAGATGGAATGCGGTATCAAACACGTAGGAACGGATAAAACCGACTTCCTGATTTTCGGGGCCGGCTTTACCGTTGACAACAATAAGGTATCGATTCGTTGACGGCGCTTTGATGCAAACCAGAGAACGGATTCGGGTTTTATTGTCGGCATTTTTGGATCCGATGCAGAAAACTTCCCGGGCAAGTTCTTTGTATTTACCGTTAATTATCGAAAAAGCGACGATCAGAGCATCATTCCGATCATTCTGTTTGATCTGTCCCGCGGCAACCAGATCCATTCGACCTTTTGCCACAGGCGTAATGACTTTCACGGAGTAGAATCGCATGTCTGGAATCTGAATGGAAACAACTTCATGTACGGAAAATGCAAAGGCCGGCACATGGAAGCTTATTATCGCAACAACAAGCAAACATATCTTTTTCATTGTGTTCTCCTCTAAGAAATGAAAAAAAGACTATCCCAGAAGCCCCGTCATAACGGGATCTCCGCTGAGTTCCGACCCCGACAGGCAGGACTTTCGTTTTGCTTCAATCCGCTGTTAAAAATAAATTTTAGTTCCGGCATACAGGGTTCTGCCCGCCCGGGGAAAGCCGTAGGCCTCTTCGTAATCCTGGTCAAACAGATTGTCAAGGCCCAGATAAACATGTAACCGCTTATTTAGAAAAGCCTGGTCCAGTTTGAGGTCGACCAGGGTGTAGTCGTTCAGTTTTGCCTTTTCCAGGGGCGTATTCCGGGAATAAAAATACTGGTCGGCCACGTACATGACGCTGGCATAAGCGGAAAGCCCGAAACCAAAAACATATTGGGTTTCAAATGTCAGCTTGTGTTCCGGTCTGTACTGCAGTTCTTCCTTTTCGGTATCGGGGGACTTGTCTTTGGTATCCATAAACGTGTAACCGGCACGCAACCAGAGATTTTTAAAATACCGGGTTTCGGCAGTCAGCTCCACACCCTGAAAACGATATTCGTCGTTGTTCTCGAATCTATCCGTTGAATCTATCTTTTCAATGTAATCCTTAACATCGTTATAAAATCCGATCAGCGAAAGGGTGGTGTTTTCAAAAAACCGCTGCTCAATCCCCATTTCGTAATTGTTAGATTTTTCAGGATTTAAGTCCGGATTCCCGGTGTCTTCCTCGTAAAGCTGGCGAATGGACGGAAATCGGATTGTGCGGGCCGCGGAACCCTTGACGCGGGTGTTTTCAAAAAGATCGTAATAGACACCCACGAGAAAACCGTTACCATCGTCGCTATCGCCGTTATCTTTGTCAAACCAATGATGACTGTAGCCGAACACCAGACCCAACCGATCAAGCGGGGACACCTCGTATTCAATTGCGGCAGAATAGACCTTGACCGTCCGGTCCTCGCTGAAATTTCGGGTGGTGTAGGTCGTGGTGCCACCACCTCCGCCGCCACCTCCGCCACCGCCGCCACCGCCGCTGACCGGAACGTCCCGGATAACACCGTCGGACTCGAAGGCCTGCTCTTCTCCACTCAAAGCAAGGGTGAAGAGGCCCTTTGTATTAAGATCGGCGGAAGTTTGCAGCGTACCGCCATAGATTTTAGTAGTGATATTTTTGGCATAGGTGCCTTTAACAGTCGGATCGTCCATGGAATCGTACTGGTTGTCATCATAACGGTTCTCATCTTCATCCAGTTGATTGCCAAAGATCCAGCCGCGCATGCCAAAGGGGCCCGGCAGATTTCCGTTCACGGAAATTTGTCCGGAAAAGCCGTCGTAATTGTCAACTCGTTCATACTTGGGGCTGCTGGCGAAGGGGTCTGTTTTGTCGTTAATGGTAATCGGTGGTTTCCCGAATTCACCCCGGATCTTGTTGGCAACCAGTCCGATTTCCCAGATATCATTTGGCGCATACCCGACGTTGGCAAAAAGGTTTTTATTTTTTCTATCGCTGTTTTCCCTCAAGCCGCCGTCTTCGTCTGAAGTGGCCTCAAAATCATCGGACAACACATAACCGTCGCTGTCCAGTATGCTGCCGCTGACAAAAGCGTCAAATTGGTCTTTGGCGCCGGAGACGCTAAAGCTTCCCAGGTTTCGGTTCCGCTCTCCGGTTTCCAGCCTTACTGCTCCCTGAAGGCCCTCGGTCCCCTTTTTGGTAATGACGTTGATCACACCGCCGAGTCCGCCCTGGCCATACAACACCGAGTGAGTGCTGTAAGACACCTTGATTTTGGCGATGTTTTCCACCGGAATTAAGCTCGGATCAAACTGCCCGTCATAGGTTGAATTAAAGGGGATTCCATTCAGCAGCAGCTGGACGTGCCGTGAACGATAACCCCTCAGATCGACCCGTGTAACACCATCGGTTGCAGTTCGGATGTCCAACCCCGGAAGCAGTTCCAGGGCCTGGTCCAGAGTTTG
>Ga0209013_10006168_pt1 | contig 10208 bp, 9 predicted proteins | sample Cruoilmetagenom2_FD_187291 | JGI IMG/M metagenome (GOLD analysis project Ga0209013, IMG submission 187291) | Oil polluted marine microbial communities from Coal Oil Point, Santa Barbara, California, USA - Sample 2 (SPAdes) (version 2) | ecosystem: Environmental > Aquatic > Marine > Oil seeps ...
TTCAGGACCTGTTAAATGAACTGATAGCAAAAATGGGAGAGAATATCTCGATTAAGCGTTTTGCCCGCTTTCAGATAGGCGCTTGATTTCAGACTGGTACCAAGCAGTAATTTCAGCGGATTGAAGTAGTTTTTTTCAATACACTGAAAAATCCCGGAGGAATGAGAAGTGAAGTATAGACGCGTTCTTTTGAAGTTGAGCGGTGAGGCGCTCATGGGTGAGGGTGCTTTTGGAATCAGCCCGGAGATAATCAGACATGTGGCTCGGGAGATTAAAACGGTTCATGAGAGGAAGGTACAACTCGCTCTTGTGATTGGTGCCGGCAATATTTTCCGGGGTGTTTCCGGGGCCGCTACCGGTATGGACAGGTCAACAGCCGACAACATGGGGATGCTGGCAACGGTAATCAACAGCCTGGCCGTTCAGGATGCCCTTGAACATGAGGGTATTCCTACTCGGATTATGTCGGCGATTTCGATGCGCAGTGTCTGCGAACCCTATATCAGGCGAAGGGCGCTCAGGCATTTGGAAAAAGGAAGAGCGGTGATATTTGCCGGGGGCACCGGTAACCCGTATTTTACAACCGACACCGCAGCTGTACTTAGAGCACTGGAATCGGAAGCGGATGTAATAATCAAAGCGACCCGTGTTAATGGTGTATACGATATGGATCCGGAAAAACACCCGGAGGCTGTTCGCTACGAAACTCTGTCCTACAAACAGGTACTGCATCAGGACCTGCGGGTGATGGATGCCTCCGCTATTTCTCTTGCCCGGGAAGAAAAATTACCTATACTGGTCTTCAACATGAATGTGGACGGCAATATTGTTCAAGCTGTTGCAGGTGATGATATTGGAACGCTGATTACTGAGCAGGGTTAAGCGTTACGCGGTAGTAAAAAACAGGAAACTACGTCTTTAAGGAGTGTGATAATGTCCAGTGATGTAATTGAACAACTAAGGGAAAAGATGGGAAATAGTGTTGACGCCCTGAAGCGTGAACTGGTGAAAATCAGGACAGGCCGGGCTTCACTGTCACTTCTTGATGGGATAACCGTCGATGCCTATGGTTCGAGAATGCCCCTCAACCAGGTAGGTACTATGACTATTCCTGAAAGCCGTTTGATTGTCATTCAACCATGGGATCCACAGATGCTGCCGGTTATCGAAAAGGCTATCCTATCCTCCGATCTTGGTCTGACTCCGGCAAATGACGGTAAGGTAATCCGTTTGTCTATTCCCCAGCTGACTGAAGAACGACGAAAAGAACTCGTAAAGCAGGTTAAGAAAATTTCTGAGGAATTCAGAGTTGCGGTGCGGAATGTTCGTCGAGAGGCCAACGATCAGTTCAAGATCATGAAAAAAGATAAGGAAATATCCGAAGACGACATGTTCCGTCTGCAGGATGAGGGCCAGAAGGAAACCGATAATTTTATCAAACAAATAGACGAGATTGCTGCCGGCAAGGAAAAGGAAGTCATGGAAGTGTAAGGACGGGCTTTCACTTCTTTGTTATGTGTGCTGCTTCAATTCTGGATACGGTTCCGGTTCATGTTGCCATTGTAATGGATGGTAACGGCCGTTGGGCCGAAGAACACAATAGACCCAGGCTGTTCGGTCACAAGGCAGGGGTCAAGTCTGTCCGGACCGTTGTTGAAACGGCCAGAGAAATTGGTGTTCGGTATTTGACCCTGTATGCGTTTTCAACCGAGAACTGGTCTCGTCCATCCATGGAAGTCAAGGGTTTGATGACTCTTTTAAAGTCCTATCTGCATTCAGAGCAGGATACTATGCTGAAAAATGATATTCGTCTCAAGTGCATAGGGCAACTGAACAGTCTTCCTCCGGACGTGCAGAAAATTATGTTAAGTGTTATTGATGCTACATCCCACTGTTCTTCAATGACTCTTAATCTTGCCCTGAGTTATGGCAGTCGTAGTGAAATAGTCAGGGCTGTCCGTCTATTGGCTGATAAATGCGTTCAAGGTGAACTGAAGGTTGATCAGCTGAACGAGGAACTTATCTGTGAACATCTCTATACATCCGGACAGCCTGATCCGGATATGTTTATCAGGACGGGAGGGGAAAAGAGGTTGTCAAACTTTCTGCTGTGGCAGATGTCCTATGCCGAGCTCTATTTTATGGAAATAAAATGGCCTGATTTTGGGCGAGAGGAGTTTCTTGAAGTAGTTGCAAGTTTTGGGGGCAGGCAGCGTCGTTTTGGCAAAACCGGAGCCCAACTGCGGCAGGAGTAAGAAGAGTGAGCCGTATTTTACCCGGCATTATCATGACCGCTCTCTGGGTGTTGCTTATTGCGTTTGGGCCGGAAAGCCTGTTCTGGCTGGCGATAACCATTCTGTCCTGCGTTGGGTTGTATGAATACTTTAAGATGACAATCGGCACGTCCAGTGGAAGCCGGTTGTTCCTTATTATTCTCGTAGCCGTTATCCCTACAGCACTTTCATTGTATCAACGGCCTGAATGGGTTATGGCGGGTCTGTTTGTCAGCCTGTTCGGAACAATTTTACTCTCCCTGAAATATTATTCCAGATTCGATAATGCCCTGTATTTTTTAGGTTTAACATGTTTTGGCGTTTTGTATATCGCGTTCTGCCTTGGTCATTTGGTGTTCATTCGTTACCTGCCGCAGGGTGCTTCATGGTTGATTGTTCTTACTGTTATCACTGCAGGGGCAGACACGGGTGCATATTATATCGGCAGGAATTTCGGTAAAAGAAAACTCTGTTCGCAGATCAGTCCTGGTAAAACTGTTGAGGGGGCATTGGGCGGAATTATGGTCGGATCAGTCTCAGCCATGCTGGCAGGTCTTTTCCTGCTTCCTGAATTTCGCCCTTCGGTTATTTTTGCCGCTGCTCTTTTCCTGTCCGCTGTCAGCATATCCGGTGATCTTGCTGAATCCATCGTCAAACGTTCCGCTGATGTCAAGGATTCAGGTTCTCTTTTGTTCGGGCACGGCGGAGTTCTCGATCGGATTGACAGCCTTCTGATTGCGGCACCGGCTCTTTACTATCTTCTTGACCTCGGTCTTCTGTGATGAAAACGATTTCACTTCTCGGTTCAACCGGATCGATCGGCCGGAATGTTCTGGCTGTCATCCGCCAGTTCCCTCACCGCTATACGATTGCTGCATTGGCTGCCGGTACAAATATTGTGGAGTTGAAGCACCAGGTGGTTGAGTTCGACCCGCAGTGTATTTCAGTGGCGACAGAGCAATTGGCAGCTGAACTTGCTTCAAAGCTTCCAGTTGAATACAGGGACAGGATCGTCTGGGGCCTTGAGGGGAATCGGAAGGCAGCAACCGTTGACGATGCGGACATGATGGTTTCAGCTGTAGTTGGTGCGGTCGGTCTATTGCCTACCCTCGATGCCATTGCTGCCGGTAAGGACATAGGACTTGCAAATAAAGAAACCCTGGTGATGGCCGGGCGCCTTGTCATGGACGCAGTTCGTCGCTATGGTGTCAGACTGCTGCCCATAGACAGCGAGCACAGTGCAATATTCCAGGCGCTCGAAGCAGGCCGTAAGGAGGATGTCGGGCGTCTTATCCTGACTGCATCGGGAGGACCGTTTCGTGAGAAATTGAAGCATGAACTCATGGCTGTAACTCCTGATCAGGCCCTGGCCCATCCAAACTGGGACATGGGAAGGAAAATCTCAATTGACTCTGCCACATTGATGAACAAGGGGCTCGAGGTCATAGAAGCACGATGGCTCTTTGATGTCGAACCAGACCAGATAGGTGTCGTTGTCCATCCTCAGTCAATTGTTCACTCGCTGGTCGAATATATTGACGGTTCGGTGGTAGCTCAGCTTGGCATCCCGGATATGCGGATTCCCATAGCCTATGCATTGTCTTATCCGGAGCGGCTCGGGCTTGGACTTTCGCGCCTCAGCCTTTCCCAGTGCGGCGACCTGAGCTTTGAGAAACCGGATTATGACCGTTTTCCATCGCTTCAATTGGCTTTTGACGCCCTTGAAGAGGGTGGAGTGAAACCGGCTGTGCTGAATGCCGCTAATGAGGTGGCAGTGGACGGGTTTCTATCCGGCCGCATCGAATTTCTTGATATTGCCGGGATAGTGGCCGACACCCTGGAGAAAACCGGCAACGGTGATGATATGGATCTGCAGGCTATTCTCGAAGCTGATCAGCAAGCCCGATTGATTGCAAATGAACTCATTGACCAAAATTAACGCTTCTACTTGTTATAAAACATTATGAATTCACTTATTTCTTTTATAATTGTCCTCGGGGTCCTCGTTTTTGTCCATGAGCTCGGCCATTTCCTTTTTGCCAAGCTGTTCGGCGTCAAGGTTCTCAAATTTTCTCTTGGGTTCGGAAGTAAGATTGTTGGCCGAAAATGGGGGGAAACAGAGTATCTGCTCAGTGCCTTTCCCCTGGGAGGGTATGTGAAAATGTTCGGCGAACATCAGGGTGATGAAGAAATTCCATCGGAGGAACAACCCCGCTCTTTTTCTCATAAGCCGGTGTGGCAGCGGTTCGGTATTGTTGCCGGAGGACCTATTTTTAATATTCTTTTCGCAGTGGTTCTCTTTATTGCCATGTTTTTCCTGGCAGGTCTTCCGGAACCGATTGACACAACATCAATTGGCAAGGTAGCTCCCGATTCTGCTGCCGAAAAGGCAGGTGTTCAGGTTGGCGATACCATCCTCAGTATTAACGGCCAGGAAACAACGTCATGGCTTCAAGTATCCGACCTCATCAGGGAAAGCGGGGGTAAAGAGGTTACCCTGGTTGTTGAGCGGGACGGGGCCAGGGTGACTATCAATGCTGTTCCGGCAATGCAGAAAATTAAGAATTTGTTTGGTGAAGAGGTCGGCGAGCGCTACATGCTCGGCATTACCCGGAGTGAGGGTGTTGTGTACAAAGATACAACTTTTGTGGAAGCTGTCCAGGCAGGTTTCATCCAGACCTGGAACCTGACCTACCTGACGATTATGGGAATCATCAAGATTTTTGAACGGGTCATACCTGCATCTGAGCTTGGAGGCCCGATTAGGATAGCCGAGATTGCCGGGCAGCAGCTTGAGGCGGGATGGATGAACTTGCTCTATTTTATGGGACTGCTCAGCGTGAATCTGGGAATATTAAACCTTTTGCCCATTCCGGTTCTTGATGGCGGTCATCTGGTTTTCTTGACCATTGAGGGGGTCAGGCGCAGACCTCTCAGTGACCGGGCAATGGAAATGAGTCAGAAGGTGGGGATTTTTTTGCTTGCCTCACTGATGATATTTGTTTTTTACAATGATATTCTCAGGATAGTGCAGCGGTGGATGGGGTCCTGATACTTGCCATTGAAACCGCAAGCAGCTGTGGCAGCGTCAGCCTGACTACCGGGTTTGGGGAAAGTTTTCATCTCCTGGCAGAGTGTAGCAGCCAGCCCGATGTCACACACTCTCGCCGACTTCTCGGATCCATAGACTGGCTGATGAATACTGCCGGAGCCGGGTGGAACGACCTGGACGGTATTGCCATAAGCCTTGGTCCGGGAAGTTTCACCGGGCTGAGAATAGGTATGGCTGCTGCTAAATCAATTGTCATGGCAGCGGGTAAACCCTTGATCGGGGTGCCAACTCTTGACGCATTGGCATTAAATGTCAGTGTTAATGACCGTTTGCTTTGCTGTCTTCTGGATGCCAGGAAGCAGCAGGTTTACGCCGGTTTTTATCGGACCGACGAAAATGGCCTGCCCCGGCGTATAAGTGATCCTGTTGCTGTCAGCCCTGCCGGGCTTGCAGAGGGTCTTGATGAACCGGTAGTGTTAATTGGCTCCGGTGCACGGGTATATCGTGATATCTTGCTGGAAAACGATCTGATAAAAATCGTCCCGGAATATCTTTCCACACCAAGGGCTTCGCTGGTCGGACAACTGGCCGGTGAAATGCTTGCAGCAGGCCGGACCCTCGACCCGGCCTCAGCCGTGCCGATTTATGTCCGGGCATCCGAGGCAGAAGTCAACCTGAGGCGTCGGCAGGCAAGATGAGGTCATCACTCGTTGAAGACAGGCGGGTTTGTCCCGAACCAACCAGATTATGATTATACGAAGAAAAACTCGGCAGATTAAGATTGGCAACGTTTTTATCGGTGGAGATGCTCCCATATCGGTACAGTCCATGACTAATACCGATACTCGGGACACGGATGCCACGATCAGCCAGATCAAGGAACTTGAAAAAGCAGGCTGTGAACTCATTCGTGTTGCAGTTCCCGATCTTGAGTCAGCCGAGGCCATAAGGCTGATCCGGGACGGAATCACTATCCCGTTGATCGCCGATATTCACTTTGACTGGAGGCTGGCTGTTGCTTCTATGGAATACGGAGCCCAGGGGATTCGTATCAATCCCGGCAATCTCGGTGGGGCGGAGAAACTTGCCAGGGTTGTTGATGCCGCCAAAGTATGGAAAGTGCCGATCCGGGTGGGGGTTAACTCCGGTTCCATTGAAAAAGATCTGCTTAAAAAATATGGCTACCCAACACCGGAAAACCCCTCATCTTTGATAGAAAGTGCCCTGAGAAATGTCAGGCTGCTTGAAGAACAGGGGTTTAACGATATTAAAATATCCATTAAATCATCTGATACCTTGACGACCATTGCCGGATATCGTCTGCTTTCTGAGCAAACCGACTATCCTCTCCATATTGGCGTGACCGAGGCGGGCGGCCTGATAGCCGGGACCGTGAAATCCAGTGTTGCTCTCGGAATATTGCTTTTTGATGGTATTGGCGATACTTTTCGTATTTCCCTGACCAGAGATCCGGTCGAAGAGGTGCGGGTCGGATATGAGCTCCTTCGGTCTTTGCGCATCAGGGAGCGGGGGCCGGAAATGATATCGTGCCCTACCTGCGGCAGAACACGAATTGATCTGTTTCCCCTCGCCGAAGCAGTGGAAAAATATCTTCAGACTATGGAGACCAGGTTGAAAGTCGCTGTCATGGGTTGCGTTGTTAATGGTCCGGGAGAGGCCCGGGAAGCCGACATCGGAATTGCGGGGGGAAAAGGTGTAGGCATTATTTTCAAGAAGGGAACTATATTTAAAAAGGTCAAAGAAGAAGAATTGCTGCAGGTCTTTCTTGAAGAGCTGAAAAAGATGGAGGAAGAGGCTGGTGAATAAAGCTGGAAGGTTGTTAGGCTGAAGGTTGAAGTGTTGTAGACTTCTAAACAATATATAAATAACAGTTAAGAGATTAGGTTCATGCGATATTCACAGATGCTGCTGCCGACAACTAAGGAAACGCCATCGGAAGCAGAGGTGGTTAGTCATCAGCTCCTGCTCCGGGGCGGATTTATCCGGAAACTTACGTCCGGTGTGTATACATACCTGCCCCTCGGCCTGGCCGCCGTGCAGAAGGTGGCACGGATTGTCCGCGAGGAGATGAATAATTCCGGAGCCCAGGAGCTTCTTATGCCTATGGTGCAGCCTGCCGACCTGTGGCGGGAGTCAGGCCGCTGGAAGAAATACGGAGCGGAACTGCTTCGTTTTACGGACCGGCATGACCGGGAATCATGTCTGGGGCCAACCCACGAGGAGGTTATTACCGACCTTGCGCGAAGAGAACTGCAGTCCTACCGTCAGTTGCCCATGAATCTGTATCAGATTCAGACGAAATTCCGAGATGAAATAAGGCCCCGATTCGGTTTGATGCGGGGGCGTGAGTTCGTTATGAAGGATGCGTATTCATTTGACGTTAGTGATGAGGCTGCCGGTGTGTCGTACCAGAAAATGTATGATGCATATCATCGGATCTTTAGTCGTTGCGGTCTCGATTTCCGGGCAGTTGAGGCTGATACCGGAACCATCGGCGGATCTTTTTCACATGAATTCATGGTGTTGGCTGAAATCGGAGAAGATACCCTGGTCATCTGTGATACGTGCAGCTATGCCGCCAATGTGGAGAAGGCAAAGGTCGTTTTGCCGGAAGGGCAGGGGAACGAAAGCACAGATGACATTCAGGAGCTGCAGAAAGTAGAGACTCCGGGGATGAAGAAGGTCGAAAGAGTTGCGGAGTTCCTCAAAGTGCAGCCTGCCGACGTGATAAAAACGATGGTCTATTTTGCAGATGGCGAGCTTGTTGCCGTCCTTGTCAGGGGTGACCGTGAAGTTCAGCCGGTCAAGCTGAAGAACCTTCTGGGTGTTGTTGAAGTAGACCTGGCAGATGATGCAACAGTGTACGAGATGACAAAACTGCCGGTTGGATACCTTGGGCCGGTCAACCTGCCTATACAAGTCGTTGCGGACCAGGAAGTCATGCTGATGACGAACTGTATTTGCGGAGCCAACGAAAAACAGTACCACCTGACCGGCGTTCAGCCGGGACGGGATTATGTGCCCGCCCTGTCCGGGGATCTGCGCCAGATAACTTCTGATGATTGTTGTCCATCATGTACAGGCTCCATGAGATTAATGGAAGGAATAGAAGTTGGTCACATCTTTAAACTTGGAACCGCCTACAGTGAGACCATGAACGCTACCTTTCAGGACAGTGAAGGACATGAAAAACCTTTTGTCATGGGGTGTTACGGTATTGGAGTCAGCCGGGTTGTTGCGGCCGCAATTGAACAGAACCATGACCAAAACGGCATTATTTTTCCGCTGCCGTTGGCCCCTTTTCAGGTGGTCCTTCTCAACCTTGGTCTGAACAGTGAAAAAATAACTACAGCGGCTGAAAAGCTGTACATCGATCTGCAGAAAAGAGGTATTGAGGTCCTCTATGATGACCGGGACGAAAGACCTGGCTCCAAGTTCAAGGATGCTGATTTGATCGGCATACCCTACAGAGTAACCGTGGGTAAAACCTTTGAAAAAGAGGGCAGTATTGAAATTCGCAGACGCAGGGATGGAAAGACGGAAACAGTTCCATTCGACCTCGCCGCTTCCTCAATTGAATCGATGATTAAGAGTGAGCTGGCTTCGTTTGCAGGGAACTGAAATTTGTCAGCAGAAAAAGTAGTTAACGCATATTCCATGTCCGATATCCAGGGACTTCTTGCCATAACGTCGGGGTATCTCCATAATGAGGACCTCAGCCCGTTGACCAGGGCCTATGAGTTTGTCTGTGAACGGCACAAAGGTACCGTTCATTATTCCGGGGAATCATATGACCGGCATTTGGTTGAGGTTGCTACGACACTGGCAACAATGAAACTCGACCTGGACACGATTGTGGCCGGGCTCCTGCACGGGACGCTGAAAGAAAACGTCGCGACGTACGATGAGTTGAAGGACCGGTTTGGTAAAGAGGTTGCCTCAATTGTAGAAGGAACGACCCGGATTACGAATGTCCACTACAGCAGCAAGCTGGCCCATCAGGCTGAAAACATAAGAAAACTCTTCCTGGCTATGAGTGCCGATATCCGGGTTCTTATCGTTCGGCTGGCCGACAGACTGCAGGACATGGTCACGCTCGAGATGGCCTCGCAGGAGCGTCAGCGGCATCTGGCGCGAGAAACAATGGATCTATACGCGCCCCTGGCCAGCCGGCTCGGTATCGACTGGATGAAGCGGGAACTTGAAGATCTCTCGTTTCAGTATCTTTTTCCGGTTGAGTATCAGGACCTGGTATCCCGCCTTGAAAGTGACCTTGTTCAGCGCCAGAACTATGTCGAAGAGGTCATAGGTATTCTTCATGAGAAACTCAGGGAGAACACTGTTACCCCTATCCGGATCATAGGGCGTCCCAAGCACCTCTACTCAATTTATAAAAAGCTGGTTGCCCAGAACATCCCCCTTGAAAAGGTATATGACAAGGTGGCCTTCAGGATTATTGTTAACTCTGTGAAAGAGTGTTACGAAGCCCTGGGTACGATTCATGGCAACTGGCAGCCGGTTCCGGGCCGTATCAAGGATTTGATCAGTGTGCCGAAATCGAATAACTATCAATCCCTTCATACCACGGTTATCGGTCCTGATGACAATTTTATCGAAATACAGATACGGACAGAAGAGATGGACCGGATTGCCCAGGAGGGTATTGCCGCCCATTGGGCATATAAGGAAGGACAGAAAATAAGCGATAAGGATGTCCGGCTGTTCAGGGATCTCAAAAAGCTTATTCAGTCGTTGCAGGAGGTTGAGGATCATCGCGAATTTCTGGAATCTGTCCGGGGAGAGCTTTATGAGCCTGATGTATTTGCGCTTACCCCAACAGGCGAGGTGAGAGAGTTGCCCAG
>Ga0209013_10006169_pt1 | contig 10208 bp, 9 predicted proteins | sample Cruoilmetagenom2_FD_187291 | JGI IMG/M metagenome (GOLD analysis project Ga0209013, IMG submission 187291) | Oil polluted marine microbial communities from Coal Oil Point, Santa Barbara, California, USA - Sample 2 (SPAdes) (version 2) | ecosystem: Environmental > Aquatic > Marine > Oil seeps ...
GGAGAGTCCTACGAGGAGATCCTGGCCGCCGGTGGCGGCATCCTGTCGACCGTCGCTGCGACTCGGGTGACCTCCGAGGACGATCTCTATGACGCTGCCGCGGAGCGAGTGTGGCGGATGCTGACGAATGGCACGACCACCGTCGAGGTGAAGTCCGGGTACGGCCTCGACACCGCAACGGAAGAGAAGATGCTCCGCGTCGCTCGCCGACTCGATGAGTCACTCCCGGTCGACATCATCCCCACCTTCCTGGGAGCGCACGTGATTCCGCCCGAGTATCGCGAAGACCGCCATGCATACGTCGATCTCGTCTGCGGCGAAATGCTGGACGCCTGTGCCCCACTCGCCCAATTCTGCGACGTGTTCAATGACGAAGCTGCGTTCACGGTCGCCGAGACGCGCCGCATCCTGGAGGCGGCGAAGAGCCGGGGTCTTGAAGGCAGGGTTCATGCCGACCAACTGGGTCGCGTCGGTGCAGCCCATCTCGCAGCAGAGCTATCCGCTACAAGCGCCGATCACCTCGATCACGCCACGAACGAGGATCTGATGGCGATGAATGCCGCCGGCACGTCGGCCGTTCTGCTCCCCGCCGTCTCGTTCTCGATGAGGCTCCCATACCCAGACGGCAGGCGCATCTGGGACAGCGGGGTCACCGTGGCACTCGCCACCGACTGCAACCCTGGAACGGCCAATGTGGAATCGATGCCGTTCGTCGTTGCACTCGCCGCACTCAACATGGGGCTCACACCTGACGAGGCAATCTGGGCCGCGACCCGGGGTGGTGCTCTGTCCCTTAGACTCGGGGACCGGGGTCATCTGCTCCCCGGCGCCGTTGCCGACCTCGTCATCCTCGACGCACCGAGCCACCTCCATATTCCGTACCGTCCCGATGCAGATCTCGTCGCGGCGGTGGTCAAGGGTGGTGTGATTCTGTGAGCGACTTCTTCTCCGTGGAGCATCCGATTCGATTCGCCCACCGTGGGAGTCGGATCCTGTGGCCCGAGAACACGATGCACGCTTTCGCCGGAGCCGTCGAGGGCCTCGGCTACAACTATCTCGAGATCGACGTTCGACTCACGAGCGACCACGTCCCCGTCATTTTTCACGATGCGAAACTCAAGCGCACAACCAGCGGCGAAGGCAAGATCGCTGAACACACACTCGCGGAGGTCCAGGCGCTGGACGCCGCCTACTTGTTCGACTCGGACAACGACTACCCGCTGCGTGGCACCGGGATCGGGATCTCGACGCTCGAAGAGCTGTACGGAACTTGGCCGGATGTGCGGCTCAATATCGACCTGAAAGCGCCGGGCGAGGAGTGGGCCGTAGCCGAGGTGATCCGCGCCTTCGATGCTGAACATCGCACGCTCATCGGATCGTTCAATGACCGGCGCATCGCACGGTTCCGACGCATCACCAGAGGTCGCGTTGCCGTCTCCGCCGGACCGACGTCTGCCGCATCGATGTATGTGGCGTCGCGCCGGGGGCGGACCATCCATCGGAAGATTCAGGCCTACCAGTTGCCGTTCGACTATCGCGGTGCCAGCATCGATGACAAGATCATCGATGCTGTTCATCGGGCCGGTGCACACATCCACCTCTGGACGGTGAACGAACCCGGCGACATGAGACGGTTTATCGACATGGGGGTCGACGGGATCGTCACCGACCGGCCCGATCTGCTCAACGAGGTGCTGAATGTCTGAATTGCTCGGTCGGATCATCAGGCTCCAAATCCAGGCGGAGCCGCTGAAGGCGACAGGCCGGTACGAGCCCGGCTATCTCGTGACGGCAGACGCGGCGAGTATCGGCGAGTCCGGCATGCTGATCTGGGACGGCAGCGGCTGGATCGTGGACGCACACCACCGAGCCCATCCACGGGCCAGAGGCGGAGGAAACCGGGCCCTATCGATCGGTTTTGTCGGACACTACGAGGCGATGGCGCAGCGGTTCGACTCGGTGCCTGTGGGCATAGCGGGTGAGAACATCATCGTTGACGGCCCGGCCGTCCGGATGGCGGACATCGGCGATGGCCTGTTCATCCGGCGCCCGGACGGTCTTGAGATCGACATCGACGAACCTCGCCCTGCTGCTCCCTGTCGCCCGTTCACTTCGTTCCTTCTCGGGAGCGATGACGTTCTCCAGCGGGACACGATCCAGAGCGAATTGGCGTTCCTGTCGGATGGAACCCGCGGATTCCTCGTCTCGTGCGGCTGCTCCGACCGGTATGTGGAGATCAAGGTCGGCGACGAGGTGTTCAGCCGCTGAGCGTGCACGTGTCACCGATTCGGGTAGCGTGAACGTTATGTCCAATCAACCGAGCAGTCCGACGAAGAGTGAATCTCTGGGGCAGATCGTCCGGCTTCAGATTCATCCAGAATCGTTGAAGAGGGGTGACGTCTACGACCCGTCGTCCCTCCTGACGGTTGAACGCGGCTCGATCGACGCCTCCGGCATGCTCGGGTGGGACGGTTTCGGCTGGGCCGCTGACATCCACCATCAGGCACATCCCCGTGTGAAGGGCGGGGGGCACAAGGCTCTGTCTCTCGGTTTCGTCGGTCACTACGACCGGATGGTCGAGCGGTTCGGTGAAGCTCCAATCGGGATCGCCGGGGAGAACATCATCGTCGATGGGCCGGCGGTCTCAGCGGACGCCGTCGCAGCGGGTCTGGTGATCCGCACGCAGGACGGAGCCGTCTTCGAGCTCCGCTCCCCGACACCGGCGTTGGCATGCCCCGGATTCACCTCGTATCTGCTCAAGAGCAGCACCGTTCACTCGCGGGATGAGCTCGCCGAGCACCTCGCGTTCCTCTCAACGGGCACCAGGGGTTTCATACTGTCGGTCGACCACATCGATCGCCCGGTCGAAGTGTCGATCGGTGACGAGGTCTTCACACGCTGAACGGGATGCCGTTCAGGAGCACGAGTTCATTGATAACGACGTCCCGAGCCTCATCGAAGGAGAGGTCGGACCGCTCACGAACAGGAGTTCCGTGTTCCTGGGCATAGACCCGGAATCCTTCGGGACCTTCGAGCACGTAGAGACCGTCGCGGGGGCCGACACGGTTGAGGCCGAGGGCGAGGAGCGTCTCGCTGTCGGGGATCTCAGAGATGATGTCGACCCGCTCGAGCGTGAGCGCCTCAGCGAAGTCAGCGGCGGTCGTGGCTCGATGTCCGAGGATCCGCGAAGCAAGCCGCCGCACCTTCCGCTGAAGAATTGCCTGTGCTTGCTCCTGGCGGGTAGGGCGATGCATGCGAGAAGGGTAGGCGACGGGGGACACGTGACAGAAACAGCAAACAGAGCTGCAACCGACTGTTGTGGATGAGCAGATTCGGATGGAAGGGCGGCGGATTCCAACAACAACTCTAGATCGGAGGACCGTACGCCTGAATCCCGTCCTGCTAGATGTCGTCGGGACGAATCTCTTCGAGGACTCGGCGCGCTAGCTCCGCGGATGCGCGGAGGAACAGGTCGCGCTTGTCCGGCTCGCTGTACACGAGGTCACCGCACACTTCGAAACCGCCCATGAGGCCCTTCTCCTCTGCGTGGCTCCTCCGGGTGTCGCGGGCGAAGACGTAGGCGGTCGGCTCCTCGACGGGCCCGGCGATCAGAAGATTCACCCGGTGATGCGAGGGGTCGCGATCGATCCACTCTGCCGCAATCTCATATGCCTCCGCCCCGGTTCCGGTCATAGCAACAACACGACGAATGGCCGTCGGGTACGACGCATCTGCACCGGCGGGGAGCGACTCCACGGGGAACTCGTCGGTCGTGATCTGGAGATGCAGGTGCCACGGGATCGTCGCCCCGGCATGTGCCCCGTTGTAGAGAACACGAAAGAACCCCTCGGTACGTGCGTGCAGCTCGATCATCGCCTCGAGCACGTGCGGTGTGAATTCTTGGTCGATGTGCTCGGCGGCCATGATCGTGTAGTGGTTGCGGCTGATCCAGGCGAAGTTCGCTCCGGCGAAGTAGCGTCGACCGGCGAGTGTCAGAGGGATGAGCTCTTCCATCGGATTGCACTCCCGAACGTTCTCCTCGCAGAGGAAGCAGAACCGCCCGGATGGGTCTCGAGGGTCACGGAAGAGACCGATCTCGTCACGATCGGGGTTGAGGATGCCCCGTCGCTCCAACTCTGCGATGTCCGTTCTGATCTCGCGGTGCGGCATCCAGCGGAACCGGAACGAGACACCAGATATCGGGTCCGAGAAGCTGTGCACTTCGATGTCGGGCGCGTCGGGGTTGGAGAGCAGGAATCCATCGCGCCCTTGGGATCGCCACGTGGTGATCAGTGTGTCCATCAGGATCTCATTTCGGGGATTTGTCACGCTTCCCCGCCCCCCGGGGTGATGCCAAGATCGTTCAAGAGATCCTTCGTCCGGGCTTCCCATGTGAAGTACGGCACGGTGATATCGAGTGCCCGGCCACCCATCTCCGTGCGCAACTCATCGTTGCTGAGCAGCATGGTCAGTGCCTTGGAGAAGCCCTCGACATCGTCGGCCGATACAACGATTGCGCCCTCGCCGATAAGCAGATTGCTTTCAGGGTCTTCTCCGTTGACGGGGATCCTGTGGGGTTCGCTGCCCAGGAGATACTCAACGGCGAACGGCACGAGAGCCGAGGAAACCACTGGTCTTCCCGTCGCAGCGGCCTCCTGCGCGCTCATACCAAATCCCTCCATCACCGACGGCGTGCAATACACCGAGGTGACCGCGTACAGGCACGGCAGGTGATCCCACACCGAACCGACAACGATCACGTCGCGCTCGAGGTCGAGATCGTGTATCAGGGCCATTGCTGCGTCGTACGGTTCTCCAGCGTGATGGTCGAGAGCGACGACGAGTGTGATGTCCGGGACCTGCTCGCGGGCACGAGCGAAAGCGCGAATCAGGACATCTTTGCGTTTCGTGCGGTCCGTACGGCTGATCTCTGTGACGATCTGACGCCCTTGCAGCTCGTTTGCGGTGTGGGTCGACAGGCTCGCGAGGAAGTCCCAGGTGTGGTTGCATCCGTGGCTTCGAGGCCGATACCGTTCGGCATCGACACACGGAGGGAGGAAGTACCTCGGATGATGCCCGTAGTCCTCGATGAACGTGTCTCGAATCGCACTCGATGTTGCGACGCCGCTGTCGATCTCCTCGATCAGTAACTGCTCGTTGGCGATGCGCTCGTCGATGCGGAGGCTCTTCCATGCCGACGGATCCATGTTCCTCTTCTTGAGCGCCCCCAGGGAGTGAGGAATCCAGACATGAGGAACGCGCCGTGCCGATCGACTGTTCAAGGCGGCACCGATCTTTCCGGCGTCCCAGTAGTTCGAGATGATCAGGTCGTAGCTGCAACCTTCGACAACGAGCTTGTCTTCTAGATCAGCGATCAGGGCGGGGATCTGCTCATCCATGTCTTCCTTACGAATGAACTCGGGCGTCCCGTCCTCGATGTACACGATGCGAGCCCTCCCCGAGGGGTGGTACACCGTGCCAACTTGGGGCTCGCCGGTCTCAGGATGTGCGTATCCGCCGCGGTTGATGATCGTGACCCGGTAGCCCTGATCGATCAGCGCTTCGGTGAGTTGATTCACGTAGACGTTCTGCCCGCCCGTATCCGGCATGCCCGGAACGACTTGCCACTCGTGGACGCCATGGTTGGTGATCATCAGCACATGTGTGCCGCCGGCGGTCGAGAAGTCAGTCTTGGTCATGGCTGCAGCCCTTCGTTGTTGAAGTTCCGGTCCCATTGCAGGTCGCCTGCTCAGGGAGCCACCCGTGATGGCGGGGACCCTCCTGGACACCGGTGGAGAACGGCGCCCTCGCGTGACAGATGTTCGGGATCCGGCACTCGCACAGCTCCGGGCCGGCATTGACAACTGCGACAGATCGGAACCCGAGATCGGGATGCATCATGTCCAGGTCATTGCCGATGTCATCATCAACGATCACGATGCCGGGATCGATGCCGAGCGCTTCGACAGGAGAGCGGACTGCCCCGGTCTCCACGGGACGCGGCGGCAACAGGTCGGGGAGCTTGCCTGCCGGGCAGACGCTCCTTGTCTCGCTGCCCTGTTCCTCCAACCATTCGCGGATCCAGGCGAGTTGTGCCGCTGCGCCTTCTTCGACGATGTACCAACGCTCGGAGCGAGATCGCCAATCCTGGGGATGCATCACAGCTCTCGGGATTTCACGGAGAACCGTGCTCGAGGAGATGCTGTTGAGATCGGTCGCGAGAACACCCTGAGTAACCATATTCCATCCGAACGCTCGGGCGATCGTACCTGGTTCACGTCCCGACCCCGCTACGAAGAAGACCCTTAGGAAATCCCTTGAATCCGGGGACCTAGCGTCTCGAAGCGTGGACGAGGTGCCAACTGGTGTTGCTGTCCGGACGACTCGCGTGCTCGACGATCACCGCCAGCATCAATCCCAAGATGGCGTCAAGGAGACCGTGGTCGTAGAACCCACGGAAGGTGCTTCTTTCGAGAGATCCGAAGTCGGTGGTTCCGACACCCGACTACTCAGTGCTCGGTGCTGGCAACAGGCTCGACTTCCAACCGGGTCGGGTCGCCTCGAATGCCTCGATCTCATCTGCGTGTTCGAGGGTGAGGGCGATCGGGTCGAGTCCGTTCAACAGTCTGTGCTTGACTCCCGGATCGATCGCGAACGTTGAGCGAAGGTCACCGGAGACCACGCTCTGAGCGGCGAGATCGATTGTGACTTCGTTGTTTGGGTTCTCAGCGAGCTCCGTCAGCCGTGCGACTTCTTCATCGGTCAACACGATCGGAAGCACCCCGACGTTGTGGCAATTCCCACGGAAGATGTCGGCGAACGATGGGGCGATGATCGCCCGGAACCCGCGGTCTTCGATCGCCCACGGCGCGTGCTCTCGTGATGAGCCGGAGCCGAAGTTGGGACCGGATATCAGGACCACCGCTTCGGAGTACTCGGGCCGGTTGATCACGAACTCCGGATCCAGTTCACCTTCCGCGTCGTGGATCCACTCCCAGAAGAGGAACGGTCCGAATCCGGACCGCTCCACTCGTTTGAGGAACTGTGCGGGGATGATCTGGTCGGTATCGACGTTGGCACGGGGGAGCGGCGCCATCTGGCCCGAGATGACCGTGATCGGTTCCATCAGGACCACTCCCGCACATCGACGAAATGGCCTGCGACGGCCGCCGCGGCAGCCATGGCCGGACTGACGAGGTGGGTTCGCCCGTCCCGCCCCTGTCTGCCTTCGAAATTCCGATTGGACGTCGACGCGCAGCGCTGCCCCGGCTGAAGAACGTCGGGGTTCATTGCAAGACACATCGAACACCCGGCATCTCTCCACTCGAATCCGGCATCGAGGAAGGCTTGGTCGAGTCCTTCTTCTTCGGCCTGGAGTTTCACCAACCCGGAACCCGGCACGACGAGCGCTTCAACACCGTCGGCGATCTGCTTCCCCTCGATGACGGCGACAGCGGCACGCAGATCCTCGATCCTCGCGTTCGTGCAAGAACCGATGAACACGACGTCGATGCTGATATCGGTTACGGGTATTCCCGCATCCAGATCCATGTACGCAAGGGCCCGTTCCGCCGCGTCGCGATCGAGCGGATCTGAGAACGATGACGGGTCAGGGACCACATCCGTGACGGGGATCGTCTGGGAAGGGTTGGTGCCCCACGACACGTAGGGGGCAAAGTCTGCGGCGTCAAACCTGAACTCCGTATCGAATCTTGCATCTGGATCCGTCGTGAGCGTCTTCCAATATGCGGTTGCTTCGTCCCACTCGATTCCGGTCGGGGCGTACGGGCGACCCTTCAAGTACTCGAAGGTCGCCTCGTCGGCAGCGATCATCCCTGCTCTCGCCCCCGCCTCGATCGACATGTTGCATACCGTCATCCGTCCTTCCATCGACATCTGCTCGAACACCGATCCCCGGTACTCGATCACATGGCCACCGCCACCGTTGAACCCGATCCTGGCGATGATGCCGAGGATCACGTCCTTGGGTGTTACTCCGGGAGGGAGGTTGCCATCAACGGTGACCGACATCGACTTCGGTTTGGGCTGTGGAAGGGTCTGGGTGGCGAGGACGTGCTCGACCTGCGAGGTTCCGATTCCGAACGCAAGCGATCCGAACGCCCCGTGGGTCGCCGTGTGGGAATCGCCGCACACGATCGTGGTGCCCGGTTGTGTCAATCCCTGCTCCGGGCCGATCACGTGAACGATCCCCGATCGTGGGTCGTTGATGTCGAACAGCGCGACACCGGTGCGCTCGCAATTCGAGATCAGCGTGTCGATCTGCTTCTTGGAGAGAGGATCGAGGATGCCGAGTTCCCGATTCGCGGTGGGAACACCGTGATCGATCGTCGCGAGGGTGAGGTCGGGCCGATGAACCGGTCGTCCCGCGATCTGGAGCGCTTCGAACGCCTGGGGAGATGTCACCTCGTGGATCAGGTGGAGATCCACGAAGAGCAGGTCGGTGCCATCGGTATCGGAAAGGACGACGTGGTCGTCCCAGAGCTTCTCGAAGAGCGTACGTGGCGTTGACATGGAGATGGCAGGTTAGGGCGCGCCGAGAGGAGACCAAGCCAATCTCGTACAACGTGGCGAACCCTGGGTCCACAAGGGCACATAGGTGCTCCGCCAGTCCACAGAACGCCGCTTCCGCCCAATCGCCGATGCGCTCGGACATGAGCGGATCCGGTCCCTCAGAGACGCGGAAGGCAGCCATTCGCTTCACACCATGCGCCCGATCCGGCCAGGCCCGCTCTGACGCGCTACGCTTGCAAGTGCGATGCTGACGCCGGACCGTCCTCCGAACGCTCTCATTGCCGCATCGGTTACCCAGCCGATAGGCGTGCTGGGCGCGGCTCGCGCTCTCGGTATCGAAGCCCCCACCGCTCTCTCCGTTGTCGGATTTGGCGACGTTGAGATGAGCACATGCGCCCGTGTGGCCACCGTTCGCCGGCCCCTCGAGGAATCGGGCCGTGGGGCGACAGAGATCCCTATCAACTCGACGCAATCGCGGCACCAGATCGAGGTGCGGTCTGCGGAGAGATGCCCCTGGAGCTCGTCGTGAGCGAGACCAGCGGGAGTCCGTAGGAGAAACAAGCGAGGAAGGAAAGGAATACCATGAAGAGACGGATCAAATGGTTGATCCCTGTTGTTGGCCTACTGATGGTTGCTGCGGCATGCAGTTCGGGCGGTGGAGGTGTTGGGGCATCGTGCGATGGGACTATCGACGATGACACGATCACGGTTTGGGTTCACGAGGGTTCAGAGGCCACCGCGTATGAGGAGCTGATCGCGGACTTCAACGCAGCGGGCAAGGGGGTCACCGTCGAGATGACCCAGATCCCCGAAGGCGGTTACACGGACGCGGTCAACGCCGCGGCGGCCGCCGGAGATCTACCGGATGTGATTGACTTCGATGGACCGACTCTGGCGAACTTCGCCTGGGCCGGGAGCATCGTGCACATCGACGACTGCATCACCGACGAGGTCAAGGACAATCTGTTGCCCTCGATCATCCAGGGCGGCACGTACAACGACAATCTGTACAGCGTCGGAACGTTCGACTCCGGACTCGGGCTGTGGGCGTGGAAGTCTGCACTGGACGAAGTTGGGGCTCGGATACCTACCGGCGCAGCCGATGCGTGGACGGTGGAGGAGTTCGAGAAGATTCTCGTTGATCTGCAGGGCGCGGGGTACGCGAATCCGCTTGACATCAAGATCTTCTACGGCACACAGGGCGAGTGGATGACGTACGGATTCAGTCCAATCACCCAGTCGGTCGGAAGCGACCTCATCGATCGTGGGAGCCTCAAGGCTGAGGGCGTGCTGAATGATCAGGCCGTTGTTGACGGGCTCACGCTCTTCCAGAAGTGGGCAGCGGATGGGTTGATCAACATGGATGCAGTGGATGACACGCCGTTCCTCACGAAGGAGACGCCGATTTCGTGGGTCGGTCACTGGATGTACAACGGCTACAAGGAAGCTGCCGGTGATGATCTGATCCTGTTGCCGCTTCCGGACTTTGGCGACGGTACGCGCACAGGCATGGGTTCATGGGCCTGGGCCGTTACCTCGGCCAACACCGACGGTGATGCTGCATGGACGTTCCTCGAGTTCGCCGTGGAGGACAACACGGTCTTGAAGATCACTGAGGCAAACGGCGCTGTTCCTTCGACGGAGACGGCTCTGGCAAAGGCGCCGAACTTCGCTGA
>Ga0209013_10006170_pt1 | contig 10206 bp, 4 predicted proteins | sample Cruoilmetagenom2_FD_187291 | JGI IMG/M metagenome (GOLD analysis project Ga0209013, IMG submission 187291) | Oil polluted marine microbial communities from Coal Oil Point, Santa Barbara, California, USA - Sample 2 (SPAdes) (version 2) | ecosystem: Environmental > Aquatic > Marine > Oil seeps ...
TGTAAAGATCGAAACAGAGTTAGTTGAACCAGGCGTATTAGTATTGGCTGATGTGATGTACCCGGGTTGGAAAGTTTACGTTGATGGGATCAAGGTCCCGATTTTAACAACTAATCTAATTATGCGTGGCGTTCCTTTGGAAGAAGGCAAACACCTGGTGGAGTTCATTTATAAACCAGACCTCTATTTCCTAGGGCTAGTGGTTGCAGGTGTAACGTTGCTTCTGGTAATTGTGGTTTTAATCCTTCTCCCGCGCAAGAAGAAAATGAAATAAACTATCGAGGGAATCTGAGACATTGCATAAAGTACATCCTCGTTAAAACAACACAACATATAAACTCGATAAAAAATCAAATTTCATTGTAAAGAGAACAATAATGTTATACGTCCAGGACTTTCTTCACGATCAAAAAATCATATCATCCCCTTCTGCCCCATCCTCCCCCACCGTATCCATAATTCTTCCAACCTTTAGCCGCTGCAAATCAGGCCAGCTCGAGCGCTCGCTCAACAGTGTGCTGGCGCAGGGATTTGAAGATTTTGAGCTTTTGGTCATGGACGACGGCTCGACCGATGGTTCTAACGAGCTGATCGAACGATTCCGAGCCAAAGATCCACGCATCATTCATGTGCGGCATGAACATAACAGCGGTCTACCTGCCTTACGTGTGAACGAAGGGATTGAACTGGCCCGCGGTCGCTATCTAGCTTTTCAATTCGATGACGACATCTGGCGAAAAACCGCTTTAGCAGACCTGGTCGTTGAGGCAGAACACCATTCCGAACCAGTCGTAGTAGTGGGCCGCGCCATGTTTGCCACGAAAGCGGGTAAAAATTTGCTGCCCGAAAAAGAGGTTGACATCGTCTACCTATATGAAAACAACCGCTTTGCCAATAACAGCATTTTATTCCCACGCTCGTTGGTCGAAAAGTACGGGATGTACGATCCCCATATCGGAATGCGCCGTCTAACAGACTGGGACCTTTGGCTACGCATGATCAAGCACGTGCAATTTATCACCATCGATCAAGTCGTTTCAGAGGTATTCGAGAGCAATGTCGGCGCCATTGGCCTCACCGTACCGTGGGATTTAACACTTTTCCGTTTCTTACACAGCATTCCCCGTGATCACATGCTCACTCCATCAATATGGAGGGACTACGAAGTGGATTCTCTCAGGATAGGCGGGGTTGAACTTACAGGGGACATAAAGCGGCGTGTATACGAAGAACAAATTGTTCCCTATTATTTTAAAATACGGCATGCATTCCCAGATCTGGGCGGTTTTCCAGCAGCGTATTCCCCAACAACATTAAAAACCGTGGTCTTTACTAAGCAATCTTATGATGTGAGCAACGACGTGACCTTCAATAGCTACGACACGCTTGCCGACCAACGCGGAAGCTATAAAAGTTATTACCAACCGTTGAGTGAGATCAAGCCAGATTGGGTCAACGAGACCGAGATGCTCATATTAATGCGCACAGTGGAGGATAAGGCGCTTAGTCTCGTAAATCAAGCTATGGAGTCCCGACTGCCAGTCGGGCTGTACCTGGATGACAACCTGTTTGCATTTCACGAATATGGCTCAAACTTTGATTATCTAGCCCCCGGAACACTTTACTACAAAAACCTTGGCGACATCACCCGCCAGGTTGATGCTGTCCTGGTCACCAACGACTATATTGGCAGTGCGGTTCAACCTCTTAATCCACGTATCCTTCCTCACAACAACACAATTCCCAATGAGCACTTACCAGCAGAGCCTCATGACCGGAATAGCGATCAACTGCGCATTGGATATGTAGGGACCAGCTACAGAATAGAAGAATTTCGTTTGCTTTGGGATGCCCTGGTAAGAATTTCAGAAGAATATGGCGAGCGATTAGTATTCGAATTTTGGGGCATTGATGTGAGTTCCCTCCCCAAGTTATCATCATCACTGATACAAAAACAATTCACTTTCAGTTACGATTACTATCTTGAATCGCTCAAGACAGCCAATTTTGATATTTTGCTCTCCCCTTTGCTGGATCATCCAAGTCCACGTCTCGGGAAATCTCTGATTAAATATTACGAAACCGCCATCGCTGGCGCCCTAGGAATATTTTCAGATGTTCCCCAATACAATGCGCTACCAGATGGGCTGACATGCCTGAAAGCCAAGAACGATGCTGAAAACTGGTATCAAGTACTGCATAAGGCAATCGAGATGCAACCTGCTGAATTCGATTTGATGCGCAAACGCTGCCTGGAGCATGTGCGCGAAGAATTTACAGTCACAGGGCAAATCGATCTGCATGAAGCCGCGCTCCGGGCTATTGAATTCCACGCTAAAACGCGCTCAAAACGTTACGCAGACGGCAAACCACGCGTCATTTATGTGCTCCATTCTGCCCATCTCGGAGGCGCAGAAATCCAGCTCTTGCGTCGTCTGAGACTAGCCATGAAGTACGGCATACAGCCAGTTGTGGTCATCCCCAGCGTGCTAAAGGACAACGAAAACGCTAAATACCTGAAAAACACTTTAGAAAGGGAAGGAATTCAGCTCGAGACTGTCGAATATACCTGCTTCACCGAACCGCGCAGCCCGGCAGATTTTTTCAGCGATCTAGAAAGGAACCAGATTCGAGAACTGCTTGAGCGCTGCCAACCAACCCTTGTTCATACAGTTACATTTATCCCTTCATTCGGTCAAATCTGCCAGGAGATGAAAATCCCCCATGTGAATACGCTTTACGCGGTGGAAGATGATTTTGCCTGGGAATCCGGTCGACCAGACTTTGTGCATTGCAACGTAGTCCAATCAGATTGTCTGCGGTATGCAACACGCTGGGGTCAACTACTCGGTGTTGCCAAAATATGTTCCCGTGATATGGCGACGGAAAGCCTATTCAAATTAGGTCAACATAAATATCTACCATCTATTGGCAAAGCAGGACATGCAGACCATCATAAGCGACCTCGTCTGGTGGTCACCGGAACATTCCAAGAGAGAAAACAGCAACTCGAGACGATTGAAGCTGTTGGGCACTTGAAGCGAGAAGGGATTGATTTTGAACTGACGTTTTACGGTTACTCTCATTTTTTCCCCGAATACATGGAGCAGTGTCGCCAGGCAATCAAAACCTGGGAACTTGAGGAGCGCGTCTTTTTGAGAGATTTCTCCGAAGATATCGATCAAATACTGGCAGATGCTGATATGCTACTGAGTCTATCCACATATGAGAGTTTTCCGGGTTCCATCAAAGATGCCCTAGCAGCAAGAGTGCTGGTCGTAGCAACGCCGGTTGGTGGTGTTTCAGAACTCATTATCGACAATATATCGGGCATTCTCTGCACCGGCACTTCTGTTGAGGAATTGGCAGGTGGTATTCGCCGTGCCATCCTTCTTCCTTCTGAAAAGAGACAAAAGATCGCAGAACATGGACGGAATATTGCCCGTCTTGAACTGCACCCTTACCGAACAGCCAATGACCTGTTCCGGATGTACAATATGGCCATCGATATCAACTCTGATGGGCAAAAAACCATTACCACGTATGCAACGGCAGACGAAATCGTCCCACATGCTGCCAATGTCCGTTCTCGGGTAAAATCTCCTCCGGGCCAACCATCCAGTTTAATGCCTATTGGGGCTGGAATCATCTACGCTATTGTCTCAGAAAAAGAAGGGTGGTCTGGACTTGATGTACTTATCGAAACCAATCAAAGACCTTCTTCAGGAGAACTGATTCTAAAAGTGTCTACGCCCGCTGGTAATCTCATAAGAGTCGTATCCACCGACATGACTGCCCAACAGGCTGGATGGATAGAAATGCGCTTTTCACCCATTATTAATTCAATCAACCAACAATTTCACCTGGAATTCACTTTGAAGAACGCCAAACCGCAAACATTGCTCAGCCTCTATCAAGATTCACCACCCAAAGCAAAGGTAATCCGCATGTTCAAGCGATTCCTCCGTCTCCTTGGAATACGGTTGCGAGGCGATCAACTTTACTGTCGAGAGTGGTACAGCTGACCTATCAATTGTAGAAAAGGCAAATCAATATGTATCCTGGCACCAGACACTTTCCACCGCGCGTCCTACTTGTATTACCAGCCTTTTTGCCTTCAGCGACAATATACATCATTAAGCCACTAACTCAGCTTGACAGACAGGGGAAAATAAAATTTGACAGCATGCTGGAATCAGAAGTCACGGTTCCCCTTCTTAAATCCAGTGACCTGGTACTCTTTTGCCGCAACATGGATCCAATCCACAACTGGATCCTGGAAGAATGTCTTTCATATAATATCCCGACAGCCTATGATTTGGACGATAATTTCTGGGAAGTTCCCTTAGACCTACCTTATGCCCAACTTATCCGCTCCCCTGAGCGAATTCAGCAGCTTGAGAAATACATTACCAGTGTTGATTTATTAAGAGTATATAGTCAACATCTTCATGCTGTCGTTTCAAAATATAATACCAATGCCATCCTAGTACCTCCATGCATCGATATGAATCTGGTTCCCAAGGAACCCTTGCCCAAAAAGGATGATAAAATTCGCATCACATACGTCACAGGGCGAGGGGGAGAGGATCCTTTAATCTCGCTTTTCTCAGAAGACCTATTAAGATTACTGGATTCATTCCCTGGCATTGTTGAGATGCACTGGTGGGGTGATATCCCCAAGCCTTTCCGGAAACATCCTGCATCGTACATGCACGATATCATTCATGACTATGACAATTATTTGTATCAGCTTGCCCGTGCAGGTTACGATATCGGTCTGGCTCCCCTGACCCCCACTTCCTTCAATTTATCTAAAACCAACACAAAATACCGTGATTACGGAGCCTGTCGCATAGCCGGCATTTATTCGACTGTCGAAGTCTATACATCCTTTGTGCAACACGAACAAACTGGGGTATTGGTTGACAACCAGCCAAGCTCATGGTTTGAGGCTATGTCTCGTCTGGTAACAGACCATGAACTCCGAAATCATATTACAGCTTCAGCATTCCAATTCGTTAATGACAATTACCGGCAGGAACTGGTAGAAGTGCAATGGCTAGAGTTGATCGACTCTCTACTAAAAACTGATCACCGGTTACATCAAGTTGTGGCAAAGTTACCCTTACCTCACCCATCCAAATCCGTGAATCTGAGCCTGGGTTGTCGAGAACAACCACCAAACGGATTTATCGGTATAGACCGTAGCTATAATTCAGGTGTAAAGGTTATTGCCGACTTGAACCATCCTCTACCCCTCGCGACTGACTGTGCAAACCTGGTGTTGGCCGATCATTCCCTTGAACAATTGACCAATCTCCATGAGACGATGAAGGAAATATATCGTCTGAGCAAACATGGCTCTCAATTATGCATCAACGCCTCATATTCCTGGCCAGACCCCAAAGAAAAACTCTTGTCCCAAAAACACCACTTCAATGAAGAAACGCCAAGATTGTGGACAGATTCCACATCACCAGTTTACAAAAACTGGCTATTGTTTTCTGATCCAGTCAAAAACGAGATCGATACAAACCAATCCTTATCAAAGATCGATCTGCGCTGCGCGCGTATGGAACACTTCTACTATCCCGAGTACTTGAATCTTCGTGAGGAACAAAAACGCAGGCTCCGGAGAGAAAAGCCCCAAGTTTGCGACCAAGTACTATACCACTTTATTGTCATAAAAGAACCCATCACTGAGGATGAGGTTGATCATCTTATAAATGAGATGCGATACTTTGAACCAATAGGGGTGGTCATCCGGCGCTTAAAGGATCTCAATGAATCTTTCAAGCTGGAAATTGAACAATTCCGCTTTGAATCGAGAACATGGCGAACTGAAATCGCAGCCAAAAACGATGCATTATTCGATAAAAACAACGCGCTGGAGATCACAAAAGCCATCCTGGAAAATATAAAAACTGAATATGAACGCGCCGGAACTGAAATCACAGCCAAAAACAACGCGCTGGAGATCACAAAAGCCCATCTGGAAGATATAAAAACTGAATATGAACGCGCCGGAACCGAAACAAGTCAATTACAATCCCAATTGTCGATGATAAGTAATGAATTTGGTAAACAAATGGTCATGGCCAGGCATACAGCGAGTGAACTCGACGCCTTTCGAAACCGCAAATCGGTCATGTTTATGGAAAGAGTATTTGGAAGATTCGATGATTCGAAAGATCTTCCACCATCCTTGGAACGATTATTGGATGACAGCCTGATTTTTTCATCACCTCTGAAAGGATATCGGCTGCGACCCAGTCTCAATTTGCAAAGAGGAATGTATGTAAACTACAGGGTTGAATTCAAAAAAGCTGGTTTATGTGGCGCATTGATTGCACTGGTGCTCGATCTCATTCCAGCTACAGGTGTCATTGGGATTGAAATTGTCTCTCCTAGAAATGAAATCGTCGTCCAAGTCGAAAATCCGGCTAAGGAGGTTGAATTAGGCACCCCCGTTCACCTAACTTTTCCACCCATAAACGACACGGGTTTGAACAATTTTGAACTCCGAATCTTCGCTCGTGGCCTGGACGTTCCTCTGCGAATATACGAATGGAGGAAATACTCCCTGCTCAGCCTTGGCCATACGCATACCAAGCCTTTCTTAGGCTACGATTTCGCACCTGCGGATCACGATTAAATCGTCATGGATCCATCTAAACCCCGTGTTTTAGCAATCCTGCCTGGTATCATGCCATCAACACTGATGGATGTTGTTAAACCTTTGATCGCCTTGCAATCAACAGGTCATCTTGACTTACGCGTCGCTTTCGAGAATTATCCCATCATTTCCTCAGTCGATTGGGCAAATTTGGTCGTCTTTTGCCGAAACATAGAGCCGCGATACCAGTACATCCTGAGACATATCGTAGATAACCAAATTCCTTACATTTACGATCTCGATGATAATTTCTTTGAAGTACCACTAGATACAGAAGAAGGTCAATATTACCGTGATCCGGAGCGAATTCGTCTGTTGACCCAATATCTGATAATGGCAAGCCTGGTCCGGGTTTATTCTAAGCATTTGCTCGATCAGGTTAAGCAATTTTGCACCCATGTTCAAATTGTGGATCCTCCTTTAGACTTGAATGCACTTCATCACACGCTCAAGAAAAACAGCAGCGACCGCGTCAAAATTGTTTATGCCACCAGCAGGCGCGACGATCGCCTTTCATCAATTTTTTCACCAGCGTTATTGCGTATATTGCGGGAGTATCCCCAACAGGTCGAAATGTGCTTTTGGGGGTTCAGACCACCCATTTTTCAAAGTTGTTCAAACACCTATTATAGAAGATATAACCCTAATTACGACAAATTTATCCGACAATTCTTAAGTATGGGGTTTGAGATCGGGTTGGCGCCGCTTGCCAACGATATTTTTCACCTCTCAAAAACAAACAACAAGTTTCGAGAGTATAGTGCGTGTGGAATAGCTGGAATTTATTCGAACGTGGATGTGTATGCAGACTGTATTGAGGATGGCAAGACCGGCTTACTAGTCTCAAACGAACCAGAAGATTGGTACTCCGCAATGGTTGCGTTAATTCAAGATGCCGACCTACGTTCCAGTATTGGGCAAGCCGCAAAAATGGAAGTGGAACAGCTTTACTCTTCAGAGCGATTTAATGATGAGTGGTGGAAACAGATTCAACTTGTGCTCTCAAACTCACATAGCACAAAACCAGAAGACAAACAATCACCCGAGATGGCATACCAATCACTCAATCAAAGAAATATCAACATTCCTAAAATCTGGTTGGAAAAGATAAAACGTGCAACTATAACAACCGGTACCCTACAAAAGCTGTTAGCAAATAGCCAACTACATCTCATCAACATGTGGTGGTTACTTAAGTTAAACTTTTTCAAACGCCTTTAAGCTACATTCACGGACAAGTTGTTATATGGTGGCAGTCCCAGTTTACACAAATAAGTCAAGGATGTGTCAAACACCCAACACCGCCCGACCAACGGTTTCTATCATTATCCTGAACTGGAATGGCGCTGAGCTTCTGCCGCGTTGTTTGGATTCCGTCACAGCGCAGACATTCAAGGACTATGAAATTATCGTTGTTGATAACGCATCAACCGATAGCTCGGCAGATAAAGCTATACATCATTGGCCTCAAGCACAGGTCATGAAACTCGATCGGAACATCGGGTTTTCCGCTGCCAATAACCTCGGAGCACAGATAGCCCACGGGCGTTGGTTGGTTTTTTTAAATAATGACGCTTTCCCCATACACGACTGGCTGGAAAACCTAGTCAAAGCTGCCAAAAGCCATCCACGCTTCTCGTTCTTCGCCTCACACATAATCCAGGCCAATGATACCAACATCATCGATAGCACCGGTGATATTTGCCATATCAGTGGGCTTTCTTGGCATCGCGATCTCAACCAACCTGTTGAGCAAGCTCATCTGGAAACGGATGAGGTATTCAGTCCCTGCGCCGCTGCTGCCCTTTATGACCGAGATGCCTTCCTTCAGGTTGGTGGCTTTGACAAGGACTATTTCAGCCACCACGAGGACATTGATCTTGGATTTCGCCTGCGCTTACAAGGCTTGCGTTGCATATACGTACCTGATGCTATAGTAGCCCATATCGGTTCAGCAAGTTTCGGTGGAGAAGGGGAAACCACGATTTATCAGACACATCGCAACTTCGTGTGGACCTATTTCAAGGACATGCCAGGTTATCTTTTCTGGAAATACTTACCTGCACATATTCTTGCCAATTTGGTCTTCTTACTTCACTACACTCTGCGAGGCCAGGGAAAAGCCATCTTGCGGGCGAAACTGGACGCATTGCGAGGGCTGCCAGATGTATCGCGCAAAAGACGTGAAATTCAAAGGCAGCGTAAAGTACAACCTGCAGAAATCAACCGCGTTTTGGATCATGGCTTGCTGAGTCCCTATATGTTGGGCACGTGTGTAGATAAAATCCGACAATTGCTCAAATCCTTGGTCTGAGTCGCTCCTAATCCATCTGAGGGACCAATTTGAACTATACAAGACACGTTACATTCATCCCATGAGACTAACCTACTGCATCCCCCCCAGGGTGCATATTACGAAGGTTAAAAGCCACCCCTCGCTTACAGCTAAGGGTGGCAAAATTATAATAGATCGTGTGCTGCTTGATTTGTGGCAACAAGCAAAAAACCAGGGCCTGGAAACGATCACAACTTCATTCGAACCCGGTGAAGAGACCCAATTTCTCGTGCAAGCAACCCTGGCATGTATGGCCAAAGCCGGTCTGCTGGAGCGTAATTTACCGGTTCGGGATACAAAAACTCTGCCACCAGCATCAAATGCGCATGTATCCGTAGTTACCGTGAGCTACAACAGCCGGAAATGGTTAGAGACTTGCCTGCCTTCGATCTTAGCCCAGACTCACTCAAACCTGGATGTCATCGTAGTAGATAACGGCTCTTCCGATCATACGGTAGAGTGGGTGACAGAAAAATACTCCAACGTTAAACTGATCCAATTGGACCAACCTCATTCCTTAGCTCACGCCCTCAATGCAGGCGCTAAAGCCGTTGATGGTGAATATGTCCTGCTGCTCAACCCCGATGTGGAGCTGGAGCCCACTGCAGTCGCTCATATGGCAGCTATCGCCCAGGATAACCCCAACTGCGCTGCTGTAGCCGGAAAACTTATGCTGCAGTGGGCTCCGGCTTTCATCAACGGTATCGGAAACTACGTCGGCCCAATCTCCTGGGGCACCGATATCGCCCTCGGTCATCTCGATCTGGGGCAATTCGATGACTGGCGTGAAGTCCCCTCGGCCTGCTTCGCCACCGCTCTCATTTCCAGCGCGGCTTATATCGACGTCGGACCGTTTGACGATAAATTCCCCATGTATTACGAAGACAGCGAATGGTGCTATCGAACCCGTCTATACGGATATTCAATTCTGGCAGCTCCAGAAGCCGTCGGCTACCACGCATTTGGCAGCAGCCCAACTTCAGGGAAAGATGTTAGACTGCCCTTCCGCAAACTGAGACAGGTCATTTATGGGCGCCTGCGCTTCAGCACAAAAATACTTGGTCCGTGGTACCTGGTACGGTTCTTAGGCTTTTATATTCTCGAAGACATTACCAACATGATACTATCGATTCTGCGTGGTCAGTTGTGGAAATTGCAAGCCTATTTCCATGCTTGGAGCGATTACTGGACG
>Ga0209013_10006171_pt1 | contig 10205 bp, 7 predicted proteins | sample Cruoilmetagenom2_FD_187291 | JGI IMG/M metagenome (GOLD analysis project Ga0209013, IMG submission 187291) | Oil polluted marine microbial communities from Coal Oil Point, Santa Barbara, California, USA - Sample 2 (SPAdes) (version 2) | ecosystem: Environmental > Aquatic > Marine > Oil seeps ...
GTAACCAGGAGCGGGTTTCTTGCGGCTGGAAACTGGTGCTTTGCGGGTTGAAGGGGCAAACTCCACTCGCAGCTGATCCTTGCCGAAATAACGGTCACCAGCGACTGAGAAAAGGCCAATGATCAAGACTCGCAAAAGCCAGATCATCACGGCAACAAAAATCGGAACGATCTTGAGCAGAGTCTGGCGAGCGACCACTGCGTTGCCCAAAGTCTCGTGATTGACAATAGCGATCGAAACACCCCACCAGGTTAAGAGCGCGTTCATGGTGGCAGCGATCAACCAGGCAGCAAACAGATACCAGCTTTCAGTCTGTTCTCCAACTTTGCCTTCAGGTGTGAATAAACGGGCAATTCCGGCGAAATCGATGCCGCAGAAAGCAATCGCCAGAATAGTAGCCCAGCGCACGCCCCAGAATCGCAGATCACCAAGAAGATCAACTAACGCAAAATCAGTGGTGCTGAAGTTGAAGATCTCAAAGGCGACCAGGGCTGTAATAATCAAAAGACCAAAGACTACTCCCCGCTTGACCTGGACTCGTTCGGGTATAAAAGGAATGCTGTTGGCGGACATATGGACCTCCCGTAGTGAGGGAAAAAATGATGATGAGTGTGCTTACGAAGACAGTATAGAACATTTGTTCTATACTGTCAAGGCTTGATTCTCCTTTCTTCCCCCTGCCCTTTTCTCTGGTAGAATAGCCCTGTATGTCAGAAATCATTCCCATTGGAAATTAAAATCCTATGAAAGCTGAACAATCCTTTGCCACCTGGGTGGAAGTGGATCTCAAAGCCCTTAAGAAGAATATAAAGATCATCCATAAAGAAACTGCTGTCCCGTTAATGGCTGTGGTAAAAGCCAATGGCTATGGCCATGGGTACATGCCTATCACCAGGACCGCAGAAGAAGCCGGCGTGGATTGGTTTGGTGTTGCCCGACCGCGAATGGCTCTTAAAATGCGCGAGGAAGGAATAAAAAGCAATATTCTGGTTCTGGGATATATCGCTCCGGAACGGATTGAACAAATGATCTGCCTGGATATCTCCATAACAGTCTGGACCAAGGAACACATCAGCCTTGTAGAAAAAGCTGCCGCCAATTGCCAAAGGACCGCCAGGGTCCACCTGCTGGTTGACAGTGGTATGGGGCGATTGGGCTGCCATCCTGAAGAAACATTGGAGCTTGCTCAATTAGCAAAGAAAATAGATCGGATTGACCTGGAAGGGTTGTTCTCACATCTGGCCAAAGCTGATGAAGCTGACCCGGAGCCCACCAGGAAGCAGGAAGCGGTATTCCATAAAGTTATCAATATCCTTGACAATGAGAACCTACTACCCGGGATCGTCCATATGGCTAATTCGGCAGGCACACTGGCCCATCCTGAAACCCGCTTTCAACTGGTTCGGCCCGGCCTCATTATTTACGGATTGTCGCCTTCCACAGATGTTCAACTGCCAGCCGGCATAGAGCCAATCCTGAGCTGGAAGTCAGTGCTTGCCAGCATGAAAGAACTTCCCCCCGATCACGGCGTTAGTTACGGGCATACTTATGTGACAACTGAAAAAGAGTTAATTGGCGTGATCCCGGTTGGTTACGCAGATGGTTACCGCAGGGTCCCTGGGAATTCAGTCCTGATTAATGGCGTAAAAGCACCTATTGTAGGCAGAGTCTGCATGGACCAATTCATGGTAAAACTGGAGAATGTCCCCAACCCGCAAATTGGTGACGAGGTTGTCCTGATCGGGAAGCAGGGTGATGAGGTGATCAGCGCTAATGACGTGGCTCGCGTTTGGGAGACCATTAACTACGAAGTCACTTGCGGGATAGGTGCCCGGGTTCCGCGGGTTTACCCGGAAGACTAGTCCTTACTTTTCCCCCATATAAATTATTTAGATTGATCTGGCTGTGTCGGATAGGATTGCTGTTCCAATGGCAAAACCACATGGAACTCGCTTCCCGGCAGATGTTCGGCGTCCTTTTGGAGCCTCTCGACCCAAACGCGGCCGTTATGGGCCTCGATGATGCTGCGGACTATCGCCAATTCTTCTCCAGGTTTCTCCTCTCCGGCAGCTACTTCATCCAGGAGTGAGAAATCTGTCATCATAGGATTCATGCGTTCCTGGAAGAAACGGTCTTTAGCATCGGAATCAATACCGATACCAGTATCACAGACCACAATTTCTGCGCCTTCCCATTTCAACACATCAGACCGTGGTGGAATATGCCGGCCGGTGATGGTGATCTTCCCACCACTCGGAGTGTGGGTCATAGCGTAATTGATCAGGATCTCAAAGACTTTCTTAAGGGCCTTACTATCACCGTAAACTGGCGGAATCTCACCCAGGTTATCATGGGACAGGGTGATCTTTCGGGCTCTTACTTGTCCTCCCAGATCTCTACAGATTGAATCCACCATAGTGTAAAGGGACAGTGGAGTGGTGTCGATATTCAAGTTCTTCGGCTGGATATTGGCCGTGTCGATCATGTTCTCAATGATATTCTGCAGCTTATCAGAACCCGATACGATCCCTTTAACCAATTCACTGTAATATTCATCGCCCATCAATTTATCATCATTTGCCAGTAGTTGAGAATATCCAGTGACCACTGTCAACGGAGATCGTAGTTCATGAGCTTTGATGCTGATAATATCGGAAGATGATTTTTTGATCTGTTCGATCTTGTCCAGGGCAGTATCTTGGGATGCCTTGGCACGTCTCAACTGGCTGTCGATCTTGGTCAAGCTTTCTACCAAGCGCGCATTCTGTAGCGCAACCGAGGTCTGGTCAGCCAGGGAAGCCAGCAATTCTAGCTCCTCATCTGAGAAAGAAGCACCGGATCGTTTCTGTGACAACGCAAACAAACCGATCCATTCATCTTCAGTGTGAATGGGTACCAGGGCTTCAACATCCAGGGCTTTGATCCAGATGAGCACATTTTCGGGGATGGTCTGGAATTTAGGAATGAATTCCAGCTCCGATTGGGTTAAGGGACGTTTTTCTTCTGCAAGCACCTTAGCGATGGGACTGTGGGCGGGCAGGAAGTCGAGGTCAGGCAAGGTCACTGTAGTCCCTTGGACTGCCTTGAGATGCCAGTTAGGTGGGTCCTTTTCAGGTTCAAGCCGGTCAACCAGGAATAAGGTACCTTTTCTCAATTCCAGGGAATCACAGATCATCTCAATAGTAACTTTGGAAAGCAGCTCGATATCCAGTATGCTGCTTAGGGTTTTACTGTAGCTGCGAATTTCCAGGGTCCTTACCCTATCATTGGAAAGGGAACGATCCAGGATAGAGTTGACCAGCCGATTGATAGGCAGGAAAAATATCAGGACGACAAGTGAGAAGAAAACTCCGTTGTAAACCGGTTTGTACCAATCCAGCTCGACAAAATATCCCTCTAGGATCAAGAAGCCCAAGGCATAGATCAAGATAATGATGATCCCGGTCAGAGTATATCCCGCACCGCGGAAAGCCAGGATCTTCAAGTCAGGCAGGCGGTAGGTTAATACAAGGAAATTCAAGATGATGGTTGTGAATAAAAGCAACAGGCTGCCGACCAGTTCATGACCCATCATCATTAATACAGTACTTCCGATATAGAGAATTAACGCGGAAGTCCAGTACATCGCCCGCTGTTTGACAACACTCCGATCTGTTACTCGATATTCTTGCAGAACCTGAATGCTTGAAAGTATCACAAAGAATCCCCAACCCACAGCCTGGATCACGGTGGACAGGATCGAATGGATATATCCTTCCTGCTGTCGGCCCCAATTGAGATCACCGGGGAAGACCCCCATGCTATCAGCCACAACTGCAATGCTGATAATAACCAGGGAGATGATCAACCACGCCCAACCAGGATTTTCAGTTCTGAAAACTGCTGACGTCAGACCAAATATCACACCACTGAAAAGCAGCATGGCATACCAGGGTAAGCGCAGCCTGATTCCCTGTCCCAGGAAATTCCACCAGTTGAGTTCAGAACCAAACAGGATCACGGTGATCAATAAGAATAAACTGAGCATGAATACCAGAAGATAATCAGCGATTTTATATATGCGTAGTTTCCGGATTGCATTAGTTATCAGGCTGATGCTATATCCAGCGAGACATATGTAGAAGATAGCTGGTATGGTCAGGGTAAAATTCATAAACTTATCTCTTCTTTAGAATAATCGTACTGACACAGCTGCCCCTGCTTCCAAACCTGTTGTGGGAGAGGGAATTTTTACCAGGCCGTCCGCTTTTGCCAGCAGGAAGATCAAATTGCTGCGCCCAAAGATCGGTTCTGCCTGAAAAACCTCATTTTCCCCTTCGATCAAACGGACTGGAATCCAATCCTCCCGACCTGCCTGGGAAGGGACGTTCATAGTTAGTTTCGCCGGGATGGAAGCTGAGAACTTCCGGTTTTCCAATCCCAGATATGCCTGGATAATAGGTTTCACCAGGATAAAGGCGATCACCAAAGCGCTGACTGGGTTACCCGGCAATCCGATCATCACTTTTTCGCCAGCAAGGGCAAAGATCGTCGGTTTTCCCGGTTTTATGCTCACACCATGGACCAACACACCCGGATCGCCAAGTTCGTTCATTACATCCGCGGTCAAATCCCTTGAGCTGGCCGAAGAGCCTGCTGTTACGATCAGATGATCACACTCTTGTAACCCAATCTGGATGATTTCTCTTAAATTCTCCCGGTTATCTGGAATGATACCATAATGGATCGCCTCAGCACCCAACTCACTGATCAGCGCTCCCAGGGTATAAGAATTGATATCTCTCACCTCACCCGGTTTGGGTTTTTGATCCGGCGGGATGACCTCATCACCGCTGGATATGATCCCAATTTTCGGAGGTGTGATTGTATTTATTTTTGTAATTCCCAGCGCCAATAAACCGCCAATCTCCGCTGGCCTGAGCCGGGTCCCTTTGGGGATCACGGTCCCGCCCTCAGGAACATCCTCTCCGATCTCGATCAAATTTTCTCCTGACGCAACTGAGCGGTAGATCTCAATCTCCCCATCATCCAACACCTGTGTATCTTCCAGCATTACTACCGCGTTTGCAGCTTTCGGCAGCATTCCTCCGGTGTGGATCAGAGCGCATTCTTTATCCTCCAGATCGAATCCGGGTTCATTCCCCATCAACACTTCTCCTGCTAGTCTCAAATAGGCAGGAAGGGATTCACTTGCTCCGTGACTATCTCTTGCCATTATTGCATAACCATCAACCGTGGATCGTCTGAACTCCGGTAGATCCTGGGAAGAAATAATATTTTCAGCTGTGACCTTCCCCAGGGCTAGTTCAGTTGCTGTAAATTCATCTCTTAGAACAGGATCAAGATGGTTGAACAAGAGGGATAAGGCAGCTTCAGGGGAGACTAAGGATAAAAATTCTGGCATAGGTTTTAATATCCGGTATTAACGGATCCAGACAGTGAATGTGATCAAATAAACCGGTAAAAAGAATATTACTAAAGATAAAAGAGTAATCAGCGGCCAGCGGACTGGGGCGCCGTTCTCTAAACTGGCTAAGTACCAAATCAGGTATCCAGCCACAGGAAGCGTGAAGAACACTGGTAAGATCAACCGAAAGGGCATTCCGAAGATCAATGCTATACCGAATAATAAGAAGCCGCTCAGGACCATCAGGTTATGCAGGTACACTCCCCGCTGCCAGCCCTGGCGCACAAGCAAAGTTTTCCTATCCTTCCAGATATCGACCGGATATGTTTTTAGACGTAACACCAAGATCATAGCCAGATGCAGGGGAAATAAAGGAAAAATTCCCAGATATAAAAATCGGTGGAATTCACCGGCCTGCAAAAGATACCCGATTGCTGGAGGCAGCACTACCAGAATAATGGATGTGAAGAATTCCCCGATCCCTGAAAGGTCCAGTGACATTCCCGGAATGATCAGCAGGCAATATAACAGAAAGTAGCTGGTCATAACCAGGCCGCTGGAAAGGGATAAGGATCCGGAAATCCCAAGGATCACTGTAAGAACTGCGCCAACTGCCAGGCTTGCAACCGAGATATATAATAAAACCTCATCTCTATCTTTTTCTTGAGAGTCATTTTCGACTAGTTCTTTTCTGATCAAGCCCCAGTCGAATGGCGTCTGAAAATAATCTCCCAGGAAATTCAAACCTATCGATAAGGTCAGGATCCAAAACAATCCGAGCAGTAATGGGGCCAGATCAATTCTCTGTCCCAGATAACGACCGAATCCTACACCCAGAAAGTATAAAACGATCAGGGTCATCAGGTGTAACGGACGAATATGCTGGATCAGATCCAATTTTCTCGTCTCAGTCATTTGTCTTTGATTATAATCAGCTTTCCAAGGATGGTGATAGATTTCTCAGATTCCCGAATCCAAAAACAATTCATTTTAACGGAAAAAGTTGGAGATAAAAAACCACAGGCTTGCAGGTCTTTCAGCCAGGCGGCGCACGAAGTAGGGATACCATTCGCTGCCATAGGGCACATAAACCCGCACCGGATACCCCTGCCGGATCAAATTCTCCTGAATGTCTTCCCGGATGCCATACAGCATCTGGAATTCCAACCCTCGCTTACCGAGCCCGATTTTGTTTGCGTATGAAAGGGCATGGTCGATCCTGGTCTGATCATGAGTAGCGATAGCCGGGATAGGTGAAAAACCCCCATCCGGCGTAACACTTAATTCAAATTCCAGAGATTGATCCAGAAGCAGTTCGGTAATCCTGTCAAAGTTTTCATCTACAGATATTTTCTTCGGGAATGCAACTGTGCGCGGCTCTTTATATGCCCCCTTGCAGATCCGAACCCTACACAATCCAGACATCAACCTTTTAATATCATCCTGACTGCGGAATAGGTTGGCCTGGATTACAATGCCCGAATAGGCTTCATAACCCTTCTCTCTGACCAAATCAAAAAGATCCAGAGTTGCCTGGGTCAAGGACGAATCTTCCATATCGATCCGAACGAAGATATTCCTTTCTTTCGCGCTTTCCATGATCTTGAGTAGATTCTGCCGACAGATCTCCGGGTCAAGAACCAAACCGATCTGGCTGAGTTTGATCGATATCCCAGACGGGACTCCTTCATTGACCAAGCGATCTATGATTGTTATGATCTCATCCGCGGCCAGGAACGCTTCTTCCCGGGAAGTAACATTCTCTCCCAGGTGATCCAGTGTGGTAAAAATTCCCCGGCTGTTAAGGTCTTTAACAACAGCTATCGCTTCGTCCAACGTTTCCCCGGCCACGAACCTTGCCGCTGTCCGCTTTGCAAACCCCCACCCCTGGACAATGGACCTGGCCCAGCCAGCTTGAGATAAATAAGTTAAGATCAATTTCAACATTAAACAAGTCCTCCCGGACACACATCCGCTCAGGATACTTTAATCCTACCCATTATGAGCCTTATTTTCCATGTCAAATTTACTCCAATAAGGTGCAAAATGTCAGGCGTTGGTTGAGGATTGATTCATTCTCCGGAAAAGTATAATCCATCGATTTTTTTTATTCCCTAATTATTCACTGAACCGTAATCTTGAATTAGTAAATTATGATAAAATATACGTGAAATTTGGACGAATGTCATGCACAAGGACGGGAAATGCTTAAAAAACAATATATTAAGAGTCGAAATGCTTACAAAGTGACCTTTCGTCTCGCAAAACATGAACAACCGAAATACCCCGTTTCATCTGCCCATCTGGTAGCAGAGTTTAATGATTGGAGTTTCACAAACACACCCATGGAATCTCTCAAGAATGGGGACTTTAAGACAATAGTTGAACTGGAAGCAGGTAAAAAATATGAGTTCCGCTATCTCTTGAATAATAAAAAATGGTACAACGAATGGGAAGCGGATGAATATATCCTGGGAGATTTTGGCAAAGACAATTGTGTCATTGAACTCCCCGAAGCCTAAACCAGAACTTGATCATTTTTTCGGTGAGCAATATCTAAATCCGTCTTGGTTATTATAAGGCGGATTTCCTTCCTAATACTCCCCCCGAGCCGATTTGGCATCCACCATTTCCTGTGATAAACTACCCCAGCAGAAAGACCTTTCCTCTATAGGAGCTATTTCGTGAGAAGACGAACCAGATTATCTGCCTTAAGCTGGCTGGCTGTATTTTTCCTGATCGCTGCAGTATTCTTTTCGATCCTGCAGTTTGTTCAGTTCAGTCGTTTGCGCACGACTTATCCTGGAGGTATGACAATAGCAGAGGTGCCAGTTAGCGGATTGGATCGGCAGGAAGCTGCTCAGCGCCTGCTTGAGGCCTTTTCACTGCCTGTTGAGCTGCTTTATGAAGATCAAGCAATCCTCTTCGAGCCTTCCATCTGCGGTTTTGATCTTGACCTGGAAAGCATGCTGGCTGCAGCAGACCTGGAGCGAACCAAACAATCTTTTTGGGTTGGCTTCTGGGATTATCTATGGGGTCGGCAGATATCAAGTCTTTCCATCCCATTGCGAGCAACATATTCTGAGTTACGCTTGAGAACCTACCTGGTGGATGAGATCGCATCTCGTTATGATAAACCGCCATCTCCAGCTATCCCCCAACCCGGAACAGTGAATTTCGTTTCTGGAACTTACGGCACTGAATTGGATCTCGATACTACCGTATTGCTAATTGACACTGCTATGCAATCGATCAACAATAGATCAGTTAACTTGCCACGGAAGCAATCGAGCCCTCCCAGGCCATCACTTCAAAATCTGGAAACTCTTTTAAAACAAACCATTGACCTTACAGGTTTCGATGGCATCACAGGGTTGTATTTATTCAATGTGAGCACCCTGGAAGAGGTACATTTTGCCTATCAGGAAGGATACGAGATTTCCACCAACCCGGATATTGCGTTCACCACAGCAAGTATCGTTAAAATCCCCATCATGACTTCCATCTTCCGCCGCATCAATGAGGACGATGACCCTGAAGCCCTCAATTTACTGCAAAAGATGGTCATTGACTCCGGAAATGACCCCGCAGATTGGGTAATGGAGCGCGTGATCCATACCAGCCTTGCTCCGTTAGAAATCACAGAAGACATGAAAACACTGGGGCTGGAAAACACCTTCCTGGCTGGTGAATTCAGTTTGGGCTCCCCATTATTGAGAGTCTATAACACTCCTGCGAACCAGCGTGAGGACGTCAGCACTGAACCGGATTTGTACAATCAGAGCACACCTTCAGATATAGGCATGCTCCTGGAAGACATCTATTTATGCGCTGATAATGGGCAAGGGACCTTTAAGGCAGTTTTCGGGAATGAGATCACTCAAACAGAATGCCAGATCATGATCGATTACCTCTCCCAAAATAAGATGCCCTCTCTACTGGAAGCTGGTGTTCCTGATGTCACAGAAGTGGCTCATAAACATGGCTGGGTTACTTATCAGGGGATCATGAAAACCTTGGGAGACGCAGGTATCATATTTTCCCCCGGCGGTGATTACATTCTGGTGATATTCCTATACCACCCCGAACAGCTGATCTGGGATACTGGTTCATCACTGGTTGGACAACTTTCAGCTGCAATTTATAACTTCTACAATCAAACTTATTAATAGGAACTTAAAGGACTGAATTCCTCGTAAGGGACTTAACTCTTTTTCTATATAATCAAAAAACCCATCTTTCATTGGATTGACTCCCAAAAACAGGACACGAAATAAAAACACCTCTTGCACAATCAAGATACGAGAGGTGTTTCCTTATCTCGAAGCAGGGACTGAAGTCCCGAGAAAGGTCTTCTCTTCCATTTCTTTCGACACAGATCAGGGATGGACTACCGTTCCCTCAGGAGATGTTTTTATCACCAACTTGTCATTGCGACACTAAGCAAAGCGAAGTGGGAGAGAAGCGACTAACGAAGCAATCTCGCTTCAAACTTTCTGTCAACTTTCTAAAGTTAAATCAAGCCACTCTGGATTAAGGGTAGATCAAAATAACTTCCTTGATCACTAATCAGTATTTCTATGGGGATTTCAGTTGGATTAAGTTCAGATTGCTTCGCTTCGCTATCACTCTGGGCAGACTGTCGCCTTCAATGGAGTTTATGCTGAGCGCAGCGAAGTATTCGGGCTTCTCGCAATGACAGTGGCATTAAGGCGATAACCACCGGAGTGAATTCAATCCCTTTTTGTAAAAAACAAAACTGACGCCTATGGAATTCAGACGTCAGTTTGAATAATTA
>Ga0209013_10006173_pt1 | contig 10203 bp, 7 predicted proteins | sample Cruoilmetagenom2_FD_187291 | JGI IMG/M metagenome (GOLD analysis project Ga0209013, IMG submission 187291) | Oil polluted marine microbial communities from Coal Oil Point, Santa Barbara, California, USA - Sample 2 (SPAdes) (version 2) | ecosystem: Environmental > Aquatic > Marine > Oil seeps ...
TTACTTATGGGAATTGCTGCACAATCTCCCTGGATAAATCTGATATTGTTACAAGAATATTTTTTTTTGGCATGTAATATAGCTTCATATGCGACATCAACGCCTATAACTGAAGATGCTGCTTTAGCCAGTAAATTTGAACCATATCCTTCTCCGCATGCAATATCTAATACTTTCTTCCCTTGAGCAAAGTTTAATGCAATTTGATATCTGTGCATATGTTCAATTTTCACATTCCCATCTACTTCAGGAAGAAAACGCTCTCCAGTCCACTTTAATTCACTCAAACCTATACCCTCATCATCTTTTCACTATCCTACAATTTGTGTATTGTTTTGAGCCCATCCGGCTGTACATTTTTATAGATCAGGATAAAAGATCAACATCAAATTCACTCTCTTTAATAACAACATAGCCCAAAGAATATTTTGCATCATTATTTGAAATTTCAATAAAATAAGCATCATGAACCCAGTGATGTTGTAAATGATTTATCTGGTTTCCTTCAGCAATTGCTGTTGAAATAGAATATTTTCCATTTTTAATTTCAGGGAAAATGAATTTAATTTTACAAATTAATTCTTCCCCCTTTTTTAAAACAGGAATCTTAAAATCATACACAAAAGATGAGATAGCAAAAATGTTATTACCTAACTGGTCTGTCACACTTATTCCTACGCCAGCATTTTCTATATATTTATTAATTTTTAATCTCTGGCAAAAAACAACAGGCTCTCCACCCTTCAATATGCCGACTTTTTCAGTACTCCCCTCATGATACATTGCCACACCAGTTATTTGTGCTCCACCTTCGCCAAATGAAGAATATTCACTTACATTTTCCCATTCAATCAGTTTTCCAGTCTGTGCAATCTGCTTCTCAGCAGAGCCAGTGGGTTGCTCTTTTGCGTCCTTGTTTTCATGGTTTTCAACCGTTTTCAGACCATAAGCCATATATGATATATATTTCTTTACAACTTCACTTGATTCGCCATGTTGAAAAATTTCACCATCTTTTATCCAGTACACATAATTACAAAAATTTATTACTGTTCCTTGATCATGTGTTACAAACAATACTGTTTTGCCACTATCTTTAAATTTTTTCATCCTTCTAAAACATTTCTGCTGAAATCTCATATCCCCAACACTTAATGCTTCATCAACAATAAGAATATCAGGGTCAACCTGTACTGCTATTGCAAACGCAAGCCTTACAAACATACCGCTTGAATATATTTTTACTAGCTGGTTAATGAATTTACCTATATCTGCAAAAGCTAATATCTTATCCAGCCTTTCATCCATTTCCTGTTTTGAAAACCCAAAAAGAGCTCCATTAAAATAAACATTTTCAAGACCCGTCAGCTCAGGATTAAAACCTGCTCCCAGCTCCAGCAAAGATGACACTTTGCCATTTACAAAATAAGCACCGGAAGAAGGAGTAATAACTCCGGTTAGAATTTTCAGCAAAGTTGATTTGCCGGCGCCATTCTGTCCGATTATCCCGATGGTTTTTCCCTTTTCGATTTCAAAGGATATATTATTTAATGCATAAAAATCATTATGATATTTTTTCCTAAAAAGATGAAAAGTTTCCTTTAATCTGTCGGACGGAGTATCATACAACTTATATACTTTTGTAAGATTTTCTATTTTAATAGCTATTTTTGACATGAGAATCTTTACAATACATCCGCAAAATGAGGTTTAAGTTTTTTAAATACAAATGCACCAACTACAAATATTATAAAAGTAATTCCCCAGAAATATATTGTTAGCCCAACATGCTCAAAAAACCAAATTTTATAAATAAAAGTATCTCTGTATCCCTCAATCAAATAAAAAGCAGGGTTAAGCTTTAATATAAAATAAAATTTTTCGGGCAGCATTTTATATGACCAGATAATTGGTGTGCCCCAAAAAAACAACTGAATAGCAACTTCAATTATGTGTCCAATATCCCGGATAAAAAGATGAACTGAAGAAGAAAACCAGGAGATACCAAGTGTCAGCATAATAGAACAAAACATATAATATATAACCTGCACCCAATGCAAAGAAGGCGGATAATCATAAGCAATAGCTGTTATTATAAGAATTAGAATAAAAAAAAGATGAATCAAAGAGTTGGTTAAAATTTTAATCAAGGGGATAATGCTTGGCCTGAAACTAATATTCTTTATTAAAAAAGAATATTCCAGCAAACTATAGGTTGCACCTATTATGTTCTCTGAAACAAAAAACCAGGGAATAATTCCTATCACAAACCACATTGCAAATGGAACAGTGTTATCCACCATGCCGACCTTTAATCCATAGGTAAATGCAAACCACATCACAAAAATCATAGTCAAGGGTTTTATAAATGCCCAGGGAATGCCCATGTAGGAGCCAAGGTACCTGCTGTGAAAATCTCGTTTTGTTAGCTGTGCAACAAGAAATCTATTGTTCCAGATAGCTTGCACAAACTCTATAAACCCTTTTATTGTGTTCCTTATTGTCAAAATCAAACCCTGATTCCCACCTGAATCCCATGTCTCAGCATTATTCCCGCATGGCACGATCCACATTTTCAAGAAGCGGGTCCAGAAGATAACTGATGATACTTCGCTTGTCAGTTGTTATATAGCACGCAACCGGCATCCCCGGAGAAAGATAGGCGTTTTTATCTTCAAGATCCTTTTTGTTTACTTCGATATGTGCCACATAATAGGATACCGTGCCTCCGTATGTTTGCAGGCTTATCAAGTCCGGAGAAATATAAACTACTTTGCCTGAAACAGGAGGAGTAGACTTTCTATGAAAGGCGCTGAGCTGGACTTTTGTTTTCTGCCCCTTTTGCACACTTATAATATCCCGGGGTCTTACCTGGGCTTCTATGATCAATTTTGAATCAGCAGGAACAATCTCCAAAAGAGGCATTCCTGATTGAATTACACCACTCTCGGAATTCACACTTAAATTAATAATTTCACCGCTGATGGGCGCCTTTATTTTCAAACGCTTTCTGGCATCAAGATAGGGCTTTATTTGTTCATTGACTTCAAAAATAATGTCTTTTGCCTCGCCCAGCCTGGAAACAGCCCTTTCCCTGTATTGATTCTCTATATCAACTATGCGCAGTTTAAGCTCCTGAATCATCTGAAAAAACTCTGCAATATCCTGTTTAAGCTTGGCCTTTCGTCCTTTAAACTGTGCAAGGCTTCTCTCCAGTTCCAGTATATTGGATTTCCCCATATATTGATCTTTAAATAAAGGTCTCTTTGCCTGGAGTTCTTCATTAAGGTTGGCAATAATTTCATCCTGGGTTTTCAGCTCTTCATTGGCGCCATCAATCCTGTTACCCAATTGCTTTATCTGAGAATTATGCAACAGGATTTTACCCTGCATATCAGCAATCCGGTACTTAAAAATTTTTTGTTCCTTTGCCATAACCTGGGCAACTTCTTCATTTTCTTTTGATTCCAACAACTCTTTGGACCACTTTATTTTGGAATCCATAGTGATTTCAGCGTTCAATCGAGAGGCTTCAGCAAGTTTAGCCCATAATCTTCCCTGAAGGAGATCAACATTTGCATTTACCTGGGAACTTTTAAGTTCTATTAAAACATCTCCCTCGTTAACCTTGTCTCCCTCGCAAATATATATTTTATCAACAATACCTCCTTCCAGATGCTGAACAACCTTTTTCTCACCAAAAACCTTAACAACACCCGAGGCAATCACTGCGCCCTGAAAAGGAAAATAAACAGACCACGCCCCAATACCGCCAAAAAAGCAAAATATAACCAAAAACCCGGCTATAATGAATCTTCTCGGATTAGTGTTAATTACTTTATTGTTTTCTTTCATTTTTTATCTCCTGTCGCGGCCCTTACTGTTGCAACGGCTGTGTATTTATCACCGTCCGGGCCTGGGGTTGTTTGTTTGTCAGTTTATTTAAAACATCCTTGGTGGGACCAAACATGGCAACCTGCCCTTCCTTGATCAATAAAAGCTTGTCTGTATTTACCAATAAATTTGGTTTGTCAGTTACAAAAATTGTGGTTATTTTTTCTTTTCTTAAAATATTCAGAGCCCCGAATAATAATCTGAACCCAACATCATCCAGATTGCTCTGGGGTTCATCCATTACAACCACTTTTGGATCATCATACAGGGCGCGAGCCAAAGAAATAAGCTGTCTTTGTCCTGCAGACAGATTTTTTCCTGTATTGTCAATCCTGGTATCATATCCCTGTGGAAGCTTTAAAATCATGTCATATACCCCGGCCTTTTGGCTTGCCTTTATAATTTTATCAGAATCAACCTTTTGCAGCCGGGAAATATTTTCATCAACTTTTCCAGGAAACAGCGCTGTTTCCTGGGGTAAATATCCAACATATTTACCCAGTTCATCGTCTGACCATTGGGATATTTCAGCTCCATCAAGCAGCACCTTCCCTGCCAGCGCAGGCCAGATTCCAAGCAATACCTTGCATAAAGATGTTTTTCCGGCTGCTGATGGACCAATAATTCCAAGAGTTTCCCCTGGTTCCAGAGAAAAGGATATATTATGCAAAATATTACGACCATTTATAGCTAATACTATATTTTCTGCTTCCAGTTTTCCTTCAGGCTCAGGCAAAGCTAAAGTCTTTTTCTGCTTTTTGGTGTCTACAAAATATTCAAGACGTTTGTATGCGGCAAGGGTTTTAATTGAGATTTTCATAGAAGCAAGGCTATGCTGAAAAGGATAAAAAAGTCTGGTAATGATAACAACACTTGCAAACATTATTCCCACAGTGATTTTACCGTCAAAGAAAAGATATGCCCCTGTCCCGAAAACCGCTACTGCAAAAATTACATGCAAAGTTCCTATTACAGCTCCTATGCCTGCTTTAAAACTGTCAGCCTCGGATTGCATTGCCAAAACCTTTTGATGAAATTTTTCATGTCTGTTCAAGACACCCTTGAGCATGCCCATTTCGGAAATGAGTTCCGCGTTTTGTAAAGTTGTGTTTATAAAATTAGAACCTTTATTAAAAATAACATCCGCGGTTGTATAACGCTTTTTTACGAGTACCCGCAACAGGGTCTGAAAAAGAGAAACCACAAAAACCCCTGATATTCCGACAAGTCCCAGCATTGGATGCATAAAATAAAGCAATGCCAGATAAAGCAAAACCCATGGCAAATCCAACAGCCACAATATCCTGTAATTTATAATGGCATCCTTGAGTAACTTCAGATCTTCCAATCCCCTGGTATAACTTTGTTTTTTCAGGCTGATTGCATCTTTATACATGCTTGATAACACAAAAGGATACATTTTCTGTTCAAGATCCACACCTGCCTGCAACAACATTTTAGAACGAAAATATTCCAACAGTCCCATTACAATCAAAGAAATAAACAAACCCGCGCTTAAAGTAAAAAGGGTTGCCTGGCTGAAACTGAAAAGCACACGGTCGTAAACAATCACCATATATACCGGCACTGCCAAGTATATAAGATTGATAAATATCCCGAAAAAACACACAAAAACAAAATAGTTAAACCAGGACTTTAACATTTCTCGCATTAACTTCCTCCAAGACTTTTTAACGGGTGCAACACAAAAAAGTTGCGCTGATTAAGCGCAACCATTCAGTCTCGTTACACACTGATTTAATGTCGAATATCGAACAAGGAATGTCGAATTATGAAGTTTTAACTGCGATAAAAGTTTTGCTGTCCGAATAATTCATACAGCAAGGCCAATTAAACCCTTTTTAAAATCAAATTCGCTACATTCCTTCGACATTCATTATTCCTTGTTCGACATTCGACATTTTTTTGTTTTGCAACTTTTTTGTTTTGCACCCCTTTTTAACCTTCAGCCTCCAACCTTCAGCCTTTTTAAAACATCATCCCTGTTTCCAAACATGGCCATCTCTCCATTTTTTAGAACAAGGATTTTATCCACATTATTCAAAAGATTTGGTTTGTGTGTGATCATGATAGTTGTTGTTCCATTATTTTTAAGATTTTCCAGGGCTTGCACCAGCGCCTTTTCCCCTTGTTTATCCAGGTTGGAATCAGGCTCATCTAAAATAACAAGACCCGGATTCCCATAAAGAGCCCTGGCAAGTCCCACCCGTTGGCGCTGACCTCCTGAAAGACTTTGGCCTGCCTCTCCTATATCTGTGTCATACCCAAAAGGAAATCGCAATATAACCTCATGTGCTCCGGCTTTTTTAGCAGCCTCGACAACTTTTTTTGAATCTACTTTTCCCATGCGGACAATATTTTCAGTAACTGTGCCGGTGAATAATTCAACAGCCTGTGGTAAATAACCAAGATATGGGCCCAAAGAGTCCTGATCCAGATTGAATACATCATTCTGATCCAGAAACACATTGCCCCGGGATGGAGCCCACATACCTAAAATCATGCGGCATAGAGAAGTTTTTCCAGCGCCATTCGGCCCGATCAACCCCATTATATCTCCAGGAAAGAGTTTGAAATTTATATCGTTTAAGACTCTGTTCTCACCAATATCCAGTCCAACATTTTGTACCTGCAAATCTCCTGTCAAATCCTTAACCCGAAGCTGATCATGTTTATTGGAAGTTTCAAGCAAATTTTTAAGTCTTTTGTACGCTGATTTTGCTCCTGAAGTCTGCTTCCATGCGCCAATAGCCTGATTTACAGGAGCCAGAGCACGGCCCATAATAATTGAAGCCGCAATAATAACTCCTGAATCTGATTTATGCATCAAAACCAGAGCCGCTCCCGCTCCAAATATGATAACCTGCATTAAAGATCCGAAGCTCTGGCTTATGGATCCAAGTATCTGTGATGTATTTCCTGCTCTGTCCTGACAGGCTGACTCCTTATTATTAATTTTGTTCCAGTGCGCAACCGTTTTTTTAAGCATCCCCATACTCTGAATCACTTCTGAAGTTCTGAAACTTTTTAAAATTAATCCCCTGCTCTGAATGTTTAAAGAATTTGCTTTTTCAAGATCTTTTTTGGTAAGGGAACTTTGCAGCAATCCAAGTATGAAAAGGACAACGGCCCCGAAAGTTGCCGTCAAACCCAGAATCGGATGGATAAGATATATGATTCCAAGATAAATAAAAATCCAGGGTACATCAAAAAACGCAAAAATAGAATTCCCGCCAAAATAATTTCGCAGGGTATTAATATCCCCAAGCCCCTGGGTATATTTCAGACTGTCAGTACGGCATAAATCACGGAGCATCTCCCTTAGTACTTTTCTGCTTAAAAGCTCATCCATTTTAACACCGGCCTTAACCAGAAGCCTGGAACGTATAAAATCAAGTATTCCTAAAACAACCAGGCCAACAAGCGCCATAATAGTTGTTGCATAAAGGGTTGAAAGACTGTAGCTGTCCAAAACCCTGTCATAAACCGCAAGCATATATAAAGGAAATGTCAGATAAAGAGTATTAATAAACAGGGAGAACACACCGGCAAAAATAAAATACTTCGAACATTTGCGTAAAACAACTATCATTAATTCTCCCGACTCTCTGTCTCCTGCCCCATATTTTGTGCGTGTTGCTGATTTTGTGCCCGATACTCCTTAATTTTTGCAAACACTTCATCTCTGGTTCCAAAAATAGCAACCCGGCCATCCTTTAACAAGAGAACCTTATCCATGGATTGTAATAATTCCGGCTTATGGGTTACCATAATACAGGTACATGCATTGTCCTTTTTAATCCTCAACAATGTATTTAAAAGCTCCTGTTCGCCATGTCTATCAAGGTTTGAAGTGGGTTCATCCAAAATCAACAACTTTGGATTTCCGTAAATTGCTCTTGCCAGACCAAGTCTTTGTTTTTGGCCTCCGGAGAGCTGTATGCCTTTATCACCTTCCAATATTGTTTCATACCCCTGGGGAAAACTTTCAACCATATCGTGCAACGCGCAGAATTTCGCTGCCACCTTAACTTTTCCCATGTCAACTTCCCCCAGCCTGGCAATATTCTCTGCTACTGAAGCAGGAAACAACTCTATTTCCTGTGGTAAATATCCAATAAACTTTCCTGCTTCTTCCTTGTCCCATAAAAAGACATCTCTTCCATCAAAATATACTTTTCCTCCTATGGATGGCCAAATTCCGAGAAGAAGACGGCAGAGTGTTGTTTTTCCAGCGCCGCTTGGTCCAATAACACCTAAAAACTCACCGGCATTTAAATCAAGCGATATTCCCCTTAGAAGAAAACGCTCACCAATTCTGAAACTCACGCCAACAACATTTAAATTCCCTTGAGGTTCCGGCAGAGACATACGTTCCTGTTTCTGTTCAAGAAAGGTCGCAAACCTGTTTAACCTCTGATAGGCATCCCTTGCCTGAACTGTAAATTTCCAGGAGCCCATGACCTGCATCAGGGGAGCAAGTCCCCTTCCCATTATAATGGAAGCGGCAACCATCAGCCCTACAGAAAAACCTTCTGACATGGCATAATATGCACCAAAACAATAAATTAAAACCTGAATAACATTTTGCATGGGTTTAATAATTGACTGTATTGCTCCGGCATATTGACTGCTTTTTGTTTGATTCATAATTACTTTATTGTTGCCCTGCTCAAATCTGTCACTAATAGCAGGGATCATGCCCATACCATTAATAACCTCTGCATTACGTAAAAACGAATCCACAAAACGCTGGTTCCGACTGTTAATTATATTGGCTTGTTTCATGCTGTTGCGTATAAGGTATTCCTGTAAAACACTTAATCCTGTCATTAGAGCAACGCCTGATGTTGCTATGAGACCGAGCACAGGATGAACAGTATATATTAAAAGCAGGTAAAAAGGTGCCCAGGGAGCATCAAACAAAGAATGTACCGCGGTATTGGAAAAATAATTTTTTACAGTTTCCAGGTCACTCAAACCCTGTTGATATGACCTTCCCAGGGAAACCACATATCCCTGGACCATACCTTTATATACTTTGTCACGTAAACTTAAGTTCAAATCCCTGCCTGCTGTTGCCAGCAACCGGGATCTTAAATAAATAAAAAAACCCAAAATAATCAAAGCAAAAAATGCTGCCACAGTAATATTTGCAAGGGAGTATTCGCTATAGCTTATTATAACATTGCGGTATATGGTAAACATATAAAAAGGAAATGTAAGCTGGAGTATATTAACAAAACAGCTCAGGAGAGCAGCAAAAGTGAAATATATTTTCCATTTTTTTAGAAATTTTCCCATAGGCTTAGTGCTTCAACATCCTCATCTGATAATAACGCCGGATCTTTTTTGTCGGTTTTTGTGCCCGGTATTGTCCATGGACCAGCACCCTGCCTGCTTTGATCAAACTGATCTTTATTCCCCTGGTCAAGGGAATCAAACAAAACATATATTGCAAACAAAACCAATGGCCCCATAACAGCATATAAAAGTATAACATCAATTGCGATGAGTGGTCCAGGACCTAACATGTTTACTCCTATAAAATCCCATTAAAAAGTCAATTGTTATAATCTAAGTTGAACGATTTTTGGGGAAGAAATGTGCTGATATCTTGATGCATAAGGGTTTGCGAAAACCGCAGGCATACCTGTGGATATGTCGAGGATTTTCGCGAATCCTTGATACGCAAGAGATCAGTGCAGATCGAGCCAAAAATCGCTCAATTTAGGTATAATAACCATAAAACCACAAGATACAAGGATGTGTGCCTTTTTTCAGGAGTTTTACCTGATTTACATGCCCTTGAAGTTGTTTGTATTTATTTGATTTTTTTGGTATAGAAAATTGCATGCCTATACAAACTTGCAGATACATTATTTTCGTTTTAATTTTTTTAGCGGGTTATCTGCTTGTATTCCCTGATTGTTCCCTTTCCAGTGAAAATAATAATATCGCTGTTGTTATTTCTAAAAAGATAAGACCTTATCTAAATGTTCTGGATGGCATAGTTGATAGAGCTACTGAAAATTCAAATAAAATTGAAGTCTTTTTTCTTTCAAATTCAGACAATAATAATAAACAAATCCGGAACAAGCTGTTAAATGGACAATTTGATTTATGCGTTGCAGTTGGACCCGATGCTGCAGGGTTTGTTTGGGCTTTGAACGAAAAATTTGAACATTCAAAGATTTACACAGCAGTTCTTAACCCTGACAATATTATAAAAAACAGCTTCAAGGTATGCGGCATATCCTTAAGAATACCCGTGGAAATCCAGGTGCA
>Ga0209013_10006174_pt1 | contig 10203 bp, 9 predicted proteins | sample Cruoilmetagenom2_FD_187291 | JGI IMG/M metagenome (GOLD analysis project Ga0209013, IMG submission 187291) | Oil polluted marine microbial communities from Coal Oil Point, Santa Barbara, California, USA - Sample 2 (SPAdes) (version 2) | ecosystem: Environmental > Aquatic > Marine > Oil seeps ...
GCGCGTACCGTGTTCGTTTGGGAAAAGGGTGCGAAGCCCGGCAAGAAGGCGTAGGAAGAGGCAACGATGGACTACAACCTGTTAGACGCGTTGGAGCTCCTGGAGCGGGAGAAAGGTGTCCCAGCGGACACGATCCTCGACGCGCTCGCTAACGCGCTGGTCTCCGCGTACAAGCGCACCCCCGGCGCGGCGGAGGAAGCTCGCGTCACAATCGACCCGGACACCGGTGAGATCCTCGTCTATGGCCAGGAACTCGACGAAGAGGGCAACGTCGTCGAAGAGTGGGCTGATACGCCGGACGACTTCGGGCGGATCGCCGCTCAAACCGCGAAGCAAGTCATCATGCAGCGCCTTCGCGACGCCAAACGCGAACAGGTCTTCGACATCTACGAAGGCCGCGAAGGTGATCTCATCACCGGCATCGTGCAGCAATCCGATCACAGGTACGCCATTCTCGATCTCGGCGATGCCGAGGCGATCATGCCGTCATCTGAGCGGATCCCATACGAGCGCTTGGAGCGCGGGAACCGCGTCAAGGCGTACATTCTCGAAGTGCGTGGTGAGGGCAAGGGCCCGCAGATCGTCGTGTCGAGAAGCCATCCTGAGTTCATCCGTTCCCTGTTCGAGCTTGAGGTCCCTGAACTCGTAGACGGCGACGTGGAGATCCGCGTCATCGCCAGGGAACCGGGTCACCGTACGAAGATCGCCGTTGCGTCGAACGATCAGAACGTGGATCCCGTGGGCGCATGCGTGGGGGCGAGAGGCTCCCGCGTTCGACAGGTTGTGAACGAACTGCGCGGTGAGAAGGTGGACATCGTCGAGTGGCGCGACGACACGGAAGGCTTCATCGCTGAGGCATTGAGCCCGGCCCGTGTGAAGGAAGTCCGTCTCGACGAGGACGAACGGACGGCTGAGGTCGTTGTGCCGGATCACCAACTGTCACTGGCCATCGGCAAGGAAGGGCAGAACGCCCGGCTCGCCGCAAGGCTCTCCGGCTACCGAATCGACATTCGATCAGAGAGCCAGGACCTTGGTCTCGACATCGAAGAAGATGAAGAGCCGGCTGCCGTTGTGACCGAGACACCCGCTGAAGAGATCAGCGCCGACGAGATTGTCGCGGACAGGGCCGAGGAAGCCGTGGACGCCGATCTCGAAGTCGATACTGAAGAAGTACCCGCGCCGGCTGAGGTGGACGAGATCGTCGCCGAGGTCGCCGTTGAGGAAGAGAACGAGGAGAACTGAGTGGCGAAGCAACGGGTCTACGAGCTCGCACGGGACCTTGGCCTTGAGTCCAAGGATGTGCTCGAGCGCGCCCAGGAACTTGGAGTCGAGGTGAAGACAGCCTCGTCCGGTCTGGACGAAGACTCGGTCGCGCTCGTCCGACTGTCGTATGAGGAAGCTGCCGAAGGAGGCGCCAGTCCCCAGTCGCCGGTTGAGGAAGCTGCGAGCGACGAGCTGCCATCTGAAGAAGCTGCCAGCCCCGAAGCTGGAGTCGAGGCGGAGGTCGCGGTCGAACTCGAAGTCGAGGAGGAGGCCGCCAGCGACCAGCTGCCGGCTGCCAGCTCAGAAACCGAAGAAGCAGACGAGGGGGATCTCGAGGCGGGCGAGGACAAGGTTCTTCTAGTCGAAGCCGGTCTCACGACTCACGAGTTTGCCCGCATGATCCAGACGCGGACGGTTCTCATCGTCCAGGCCCTCATGGAGATGGGCGAGATGGTTCCTGCAGACGGGACGATCCCCACCGATGCGATCGAGGAACTCGGCCGCAAATTCGGCTACGACCTTCTTGTGTCCGAGAGCGAAGAAGAACTGGTCGAAGAAGAACAAGGGCCGACGCATCACGTCGTGGAGTACGAGGACGACCCGGCGAGTCTGAAGCCGCGACCCCCCGTTGTCACGGTGATGGGCCACGTTGATCATGGAAAGACCCAACTCCTCGACACGATCCGAAACGAGAACGTCGTTGAGGGAGAAGCCGGTGGTATCACCCAGCACATCGGTGCATACCAGGCAACAAGCGGGGGCAACCCGATCACGTTCATCGACACCCCCGGTCACGAAGCATTCACAGCGCTGCGTGCACGTGGTGCGAACGTCACCGACCTTGTCATCCTCGTGGTGGCCGCGAACGACGGCGTGATGCCTCAGACGGTCGAAGCTATCGACCATGCCCAAGCAGCGGAAGTTCCGATCATCATCGCCATCAACAAGATGGACCTCGAGACGGCCGACCCGTATGCGGTTAGAGGCGCCTTGACACAACACGGCATCGTTGTTGAGGATCTCGGCGGCGACATTCCGGCTGTCGAGGTGTCTGCGCTGAAAGGCACCGGTGTCGAGGACCTTCTCGAAATCGTCGGCCTTGTCGCAGAGGTCGAAGAACTGTCCGCCAATCCGAGTGCACCGGCGGTCGGGACCGTCATCGAAGCGCAACTCGAAGTTGGACGGGGACCGGTGGCTACCGTCGTCGTTCAGCGCGGCACCCTGAAGAAGGGTGATGCCGTTGCGTGCGGCACCGTATCGGGGCGTGTGCGAGCCATGTTCGACGAGCGAGGCAATCAGCTGAAGAGCGCCGGCCCGAGCACGCCGGTGCTCGTCTCCGGATGGGCCGAGGTTCCGCTCGCTGGAGACATGTTCCAGGTCGTGAAGAACGAGCGTGCTGCCCGCAAGTTGGCCGAAGCAGAGGTCGCCAGGAAACGTGCCGTCGAACTCTACGTACCATCCGCCACGGAGAGGCTCACCCAACTTCTCGAGACGCTGAGAACCGCCGACCACGCAGAACTGCGGATCATCGTGAAGGCAGACGCCCACGGATCGCTTGAAGCGATTCGCGAGGCCGTCGGGAACATCTCTCGCGATGATGCGTCGGTCTCGATCGTCCACGGTGCCGTCGGCGGCATTACAGCGAACGACGTCATGCTGGCCGAGGCTTCGGAAGCGGTGATCTACGGATTCAACGCTCGACCGGACGCCTCGGCACGCGCTGCGGCCAAGAAAGCCGGCATCGAGATCCGGACCTTCGCGATCATCTATGAACTCCTCGACGATATCGAATCGTTGATGGTCGGCGAACTGTCACCGGACGAAGTCGAATCGTTCCTCGGTGTCGCCGAGGTTCGAGCGACCTTCCGTGCACCGCGCTTCGGATTGATCGCCGGCTGCTACGTCACAGAAGGATCCATCAACCGCAATGCTCGGGCACGCGTCGTACGCGACGGGGTCGTCGTGCACGATGGGAACATCTCTTCGCTGCGTCGATTCAAAGAAGACGTGCAGCAGGTTCAGACCGGCTACGAGTGCGGGATCGGGATCGCGAATTTCCGGGACGTGAAGGAAGGCGACACGATCGAGTCCTACGACGTCAAGGAGATCGCCAGGACCTGACCCGGCCGTCACCGATTCGGGAGGCGCAGGATGCACGTCGGAGCTTCGCGGATCGAGCTGCGAATACGAGACATGCGGTCGCTCAAGGAGAAGCGCAAGGTGGTGAAGAGCATCATCGCCGAAATCGGGCGGGCATTCCCGGTGGCCGTGGCCGAGGTCGATCACCAGGACCTCTGGCAGCGTGCCGACCTGGGTGTCGCCGTGGTGTCCGGTTCGCCGGGTCATGTCGACAGGATGTTGACCGCCATTCAGATCGATCTCGAACGTCGTACCGAAGTTGAGATTCTCGGCGTCACCCGCTCGTATCTCGAGGAGGAAGAACGATGAGCCGTCCCGACAGCCCGCGGATGCGCAAGGTCAACGAACTGCTCAAGGAGGTCATCGCAGATGCGGTGACCGATCTCAAGGATCCCGGCATCGGATTCCTGACGATCACAGGGGTCAACGCCTCACCCGACCTGAGGAACGCCTTCGTCTTCTATTCGGTGCTCGGCTCTGACGAGGAGATGGAGGCGACGGGAGAAGCGCTCAGACGGGCCGCTCCTCATATCCAGGGCATCGTCGGGCGTCAGGTTCACATGAAGTACACACCGAAGCTCACATTCCGGGTCGACCCGTCGATCGGTGAGGGGCTCAAGATCGACCGGCTGCTCCACGAACTCGAGACCGGAGACGAGGATCCTGATGCCACCGACTGAACGGGTATGGCAACAGGCGATCGAAGAGATCAGCCGTGCACAGCGCATCGGCATCGTCGGCCACGTGCGACCGGACGGTGACGCTCTCGGTTCCATGGTCGCCCTTGCCCTCGCCGCCCGCAGCGCTGGCAAGGACGCAGTTGCATCGTTCGGAGAGCCGTTCGTCTTGGGGGACGAGTTCCGATTCCTCGATCAGACCGTTCTCGTACCCCCCTCAGAGTTCCCCGATGATCTGGATCTTGCGATCATCTGCGACACAGGAGTTCTGGATCGTGTCGGATCCGTCGGAACTGCCATCCAGGGAGCCAGCCGAGTCCTGGTGATCGACCACCACGTCACGCCGGGAACGATCGGCGACGTTCGCGTCGTCGACCCGGATGCTGCAGCCACGACACAGCTCGTGTTCGAGCTCTTGCATCGTCTCGGGTGGGAGATCAGCCGGCCGATCGCAGAAGCCCTCTACACGGGCCTGGTCACCGACACCGGGAGATTCCAGTACTCGTCCACGAGCCCCGCCGTGCATCGAATGGCAGCGGAGCTCCTCAGTGCCGGTGTTGAGCCGGCGCCGATCGGCCAGCAGCTGTATGAGGAAGCGCCCTTCGGCTACTTCACAGTCGTGTCTCGTGTCCTCGGCCGGGCTCGGCTCGTTGAAGAAGCGGGACTCGTTTGGACGACACTGCAGCGCGACGACCTCCGAGAAGCGGGGATACCGTGGGAAGCCGCCGACGCTCTGATCGATCTCGTCCGTCTCCCGAGAGAAGCGGGCGTGGCGTGCCTGCTCAAGGAGACGAAGCCCGGGGTCCTGAAGGGGAGTCTCCGCTCCCGCGGCGAGGCCGACGTCGCTGAGATCGCAGCCTCCTTCGGAGGCGGAGGGCACCGGAACGCAGCAGGGTTCACGTCCGAGTTGGGACTCGACGACACGATCGACCGGATCGTTGGCCTTCTGACATGAAAAGGCCCGGCATCGGCGACGGGTTCCTGCTCGTGGACAAGGAACAGGGATGGACCAGTCACGATGTCGTGGCGAAGGTGCGCGGCATCGTTGGCGGGAAGGTCGGCCACGCAGGAACCCTCGATCCGATGGCTACCGGTCTCCTCGTTCTCGGTCTCGGTCGAAGCACCAGATTGCTGCGCTTCGTCCAGGGGTTCGAGAAGGAGTACCAGGCCACGGCCATGTTCGGTGTGGCGACCGACTCACTCGACGCAGATGGGGCGATCATCGATCGATCCCCACTCCCTGTGGACGCGGCGGACTTGGAGTCGGTGGCCGACCGATTCCGCGGCTCGATCCTGCAGATCCCGCCGATGGTGTCGGCCAGGAAGGTCGAGGGGAAACGCCTCTACGAACTGGCGCGGGCCGGCGAGGTCGTTGAGCGTGAAGCCCGGCCTGTCGAGATCTACTCGCTCGTCTTCACCGATCTTGCGCCATCCGACTATCCCGAGGTGTCGTTCGACGTCGTCTGCAGCACCGGCACGTACGTGCGCACGCTCGCCGACGATCTTGCCAGAGCCCTCGGTGGCCGGGCCCACCTCACGAAGCTCCGCAGGGTTCGGAACGGAACCGTCACCGTCGCAGACGCAGTGAACGTCGATCAGATCGAAGCAGCCGAGACGGACGGCTCGATCGAGTCCCTCGTCATCGACCCCGCCACGGCGCTGTCAGACATCCCCGGCTTCGAGGTTGAATCGTCGTACGTCCCGGGGATCCGCAATGGCGCGGCCATTCCCACAGCCAAGCTTCTGGGTGACGCTGCGGTATCGGAGCAAGGGCTCGTGCGGTTGCTGACCGATGGAACGATGCTCGGTGTCTACCGCATCGATGGATCCACGGTGAAGCCGGAAGTCGTCACCGCATGATCATCTATCAGGGCAACCCCTCAGGGTGGGATGCGCCATCGGGCGGATCTGCGGTTGCGATAGGCGTCTTCGACGGCATGCACCTCGGGCATCGACGAGTCCTCGAATCGCTGGGCGATGTTGACACAGGTCTCGCAAGGGTCGCGATGACGTTCAGCACACATCCCGCGAGCCTGCTGTCGCAGGAAGGCGCACCCCCTCGTCTGAGCACGCTCAAGCGGCGCTTCGATCTCTTCGAGGATGCCGGCATCGATCGTGTCGCCGTGTTGGGATTCGACGAAGAGATGCGAGTCATGGAACCTGAAGAGTTCGTCCGCCAGTTCCTGGTCGAAGGCCTGGACGCACGGTTCGTGGTTGTCGGTGCTGGATTCCGATTCGGTCGAGAGGCGGCGGGGAGCACCGAGACACTCGAGGATCTTGGCCGACGGCACGGATTCGATGTCGAGGTGATCGACATCGCATGTGACGATGGCGCTGAGATTCGATCAACGATGATCAGAGAGACTCTGCGTGGTGGGGACGTCGAACGGGCAGCGAAGATGCTTGGACGGCCATACGATCTCGAAGGGATCGTCGTCCCAGGTGATGGACGCGGCAGACAGATCGGGATCCCGACGGCGAACGTGTCGTTCCCTGCGATGCTCACAGTGCCTCGTCACGGCGTGTACGCCGTCAACGCTGTCATCGACGGGGTCGACTATCCGGCCGTCGCCAACTTCGGGATCCGCCCAACGTTCGGAGGGGAAGACGAGGTCCTCGAAGTCCACGTCCTCGAGTTCAGCCGCGACCTGTACGGCAAGCACATCAGCGTCGAGTTCGTCCGGCGGATTCGCGACGAGCGGCGCTTCGAATCGGTCGACGATCTGCTTGCCCAGATCCAAGCCGACATCGCATCGGCCGTCGACGTATTGGGCGAACAGGCCTCTTGACGAAGGGCTGTCGCCCATGCATCGTGGTGGCATTGCCCGCACTCCCCGGGATCGGATCCCACCGTGCCGGGTGTCCTCATCGCCGTCGGGTTCACCGTCGCATCGCTCGTCTCCATCGGGTCCACCAACGCCGCCACAACGTTCGCCGCGCTCACGGCCGCCGATGCGATCAGCGTGTCGGATGCTCCCGGTGACGGACTCGGGCTCGCACCGTCACCGAGTTCGCGATCAGGACAATCTCCCGGACGGTCTCCGTTCGCTCCGATCGGCGGGGCCGGGCTTGGGGGAGCGGTGCTCGCCGGCTCCGTCCTCATGCGCCGACGCGGTGGGGGTTCCCGGCGCGATCCCGGGCCTCTCTACGTGTACGTTCCCGGACACGGCGGAGATCCAGACGGCTTCGATGATCTGGCAGGGCGTATCGGTGTGCGCCCCGGCGATGTGAGGGTCTTCGACTACCGGTGGGCATGGGCTTCGAGCGATCCGGTGGAGGCCTCCAGATGGGCGCCGACCGGAGACGCCGCCGACGCACTCGGCGCCTATCTCGCGGCGCTCGGATCGGACGGTAGACCGATCTACCTTGTCGGCCACAGCAAGGGTGGTGCGGTGATCACCGAGGTGGTCGGCCGCTGGGACGCCCGTCCAGAGATCGGGGTCGATGCAGTCGTCGGTGCAGCGATCCTCGATCCGCCGATCGCCTCCGGCCCGTTGGGGTTGCTTCAGAGCATCGGTTGGCTGCATGGCAACACGGCGGATGACGGTCTCTTCAATCCGGTGCGGTGTAGTTGGAGCGGCTGTGTGGACATCAGGGATGGTCTCGGGGAGCGATCGGGTGTCGAGGTCGTGATCGTCCGAAACCCGGATGCCGGCTTCACGAACTTCTGGGGTCGCCCGGACGATGTGCGTGTCTACGACCTCGACGATGGAGGTGGAAGCATGCTCGGGCGCTTCCCCGATGTGCTCGGCATGTGGCAGCGCATGGGGGAGGCTCACAACTCGGTGCTGCACAGCGACACCGTGGCCGATTGCATCGCCTCGGAGGCCCGGGCGGGTGGCTCATGCGACTGGCCAAAGCAGGCAAGCGTCGGAACCGTCTGGGGTAGGGGCACGACCGGCGCCGGACCGCTCGTTCGCTGAGGCTTGGGAACGTAGTACGAAGTACGTATGACGAAGTACGAAGTACGTATGACGAAGTACGACTCGGAGGTCTTGTATCCGTTGGTCGCACCGCACAGCGTCGATCGCGAGCAGCAATGGGCGGATGTCTCGCCCTTGATTCGGGGTCGTACCACGTCATACGTGGAACGTACTACTGCCTGCCATTTCGCCGACCCAACTCATCTTCCAAGCGCCCGCAGACGACGCCGCGATGGCATCCTGTGAAACAATCCGGGGGTGATCGCTCGTTACGCCACGGCGTTGCTATCATCCCGTTTCGGGCAATCGCCCGCGTACTCTGTCGCGAAGGAAAGAATCCTCGTGAACGACACACAAACAGTCGTTGATGAATTTGGAACGCACACTACGGACACCGGTTCGCCGGAGGTCCAGGTAGCGCTGCTCACTGAACGCATCAACCATCTCACCGAGCATCTCAAGGTCAACAAAAAGGACCACCACAGCCGTAGAGGGCTGTTGATGATGGTCGGTAAGCGCAGGCGACTCCTCCGGTACCTCAACGAACAAGACGTTGAGCGCTACCGGTCGCTCATAGCGAAACTGGGATTGCGCCGATAGCGCAGACGAGGGCGGCTTTCGGGCCGCCTTCGGCGTATTCGGCGTACCCACGCATGTAAGCGCGGAAGTTCCAGTTGTCAGTGGATGGGCCTCGGCTCCGTCGAGACCCGCCCACTGCCAATTGGCTCCGCATCAACGAAGGAGAGATCCAATTGGCTGAGACTGCCATCCGTGGGCTCATCGGTGACGTGGAAGTCGAATTCCGCGCCGGTGAATTGGCCCAACTTGCCGACGGCGCCGTTACGGTGCGCGTCGGAGACACCGAAGTCCTCGTCACCGCAACCGCATCCACGCGGCTGCGCCCGGGCGCCGACTTCTTCCCCCTGACCGTGGATGTCGAAGAGCGTATGTACGCCGTCGGCAAGATCCCCGGCTCGTTCTTCCGCCGTGAAGGACGCGCTACGGAGAAGGCCATCCTGACGTGCCGCCTCATCGACCGTCCACTCCGTCCCAACTTTCCCGACGGCTACCGCAACGACACACACGTCGTCGCAACCGTGCTGTCGGCCGACCTCATCAACGCGTATGACCTTCCTGCGCTCAACGGCGCGTCCGGCGCGTTGACGCTGAGCTCGCTTCCGTTCGATGGACCGATCGGCGCCGTCCGACTCGCCCTCATCGACGGCGCATGGATTGCGTTCCCGACCTACGAGCAGCTCGAAGACGCCGTCTTCGATCTCGTCGTCGCAGGAAAGCGCAACGAAGACGGTGACGTCGACATTGCAATGGTCGAAGCCGGAGCCACCGAGAACGGGTATCGACTCGTCCAGGACGGCCAGCAAGGCAGCGACGAAGCAACCGTTGCCCGCGGACTCGAAGAGGCGAAGGGCTACATCGGCACCCTGATCGACATGCAGCTCGAGCTGCTCGAGAAGGTCGGCGCTGCCGATCCCGTCGAGTGGCCCGTCAACGAGGCCTACTCGGCCGAGATGTACGCGCGTGTCGAAGCGATCGCCAAGCCGAAGCTCGAAGCTCTCGGCACGATCGCCGACAAGAAGGAACGGCTCGAAGCCGAGGCAGCGACGAAGGAAGCTGTCCTCGAAGAGCTCGGACTCGAAGAAGGCGACGAGGACGGCATGAAAGCCGCCAAGAACGCGTTCCGGAGCGTCCAGAAGAACGTCATGCGCTCGCGTGTCGTTGCCGACGGTGTTCGCATCGACGGTCGCGGCTTGACCGACGTGCGAGAGATCGACGTCAAGGTCGGAATGATCCCCGAGGCCCATGGGTCCGGCTTGTTCCGTCGTGGCGAGACTCAGGTTCTCAACGTCACCACGCTCGGCATGCTCAAGATGGAGCAGATGCTCGACACGATCTCCATCGAAGACTCCAAACGCTACATGCACCACTACAACATGCCGCCGTTCGCCACGGGCGAAGCCGGTTTCATGCGTGGTCCGAAGCGTCGTGAAATTGGTCACGGTGCGCTCGCCGAGAAGGCGCTGCTGCCAGTCATCCCGAATGACGAGGAGTTCCCGTACGCGTTCCGCCTCGTCTCCGAGGTTCTGATGTCGAACGGGTCATCGTCGATGGCTTCGGTCTGCGGATCGTCGCTCTCGCTGATGGACGCCGGTGTTCCGATCGCGGCTCCGGTCGCAGGAATC
>Ga0209013_10006175_pt1 | contig 10202 bp, 10 predicted proteins | sample Cruoilmetagenom2_FD_187291 | JGI IMG/M metagenome (GOLD analysis project Ga0209013, IMG submission 187291) | Oil polluted marine microbial communities from Coal Oil Point, Santa Barbara, California, USA - Sample 2 (SPAdes) (version 2) | ecosystem: Environmental > Aquatic > Marine > Oil seeps ...
TGCGGATATCATCAAGATCGCAATGATTAAAGTCGATGATTGGATTCAGTTGGATAAGCCGGGTGCACGGTTGGTGATGCAGGTGCATGATGAATTGGTGCTGGAAGTAGAAGAATCCCAACTCAATAACGTGCGCAATGCGGTGATCGAACACATGTCGGCTGCAGCCGATCTGAACGTTCCACTGCTCGTAGATGCAGGCTTCGGCCCGGACTGGGATACTGCACATTGATACGGGAATTGTCATAGCGTGTGCGCCCTGATATCCGCCCGAGCTATCTGAACTAACTCGCCGGAAACCTGTCTCAATTTGTGACTGTTCTTACAGTCGGGTCCGCAACCCTAAAGCGGGCCATGGGCTCGGTTATTTCCCCCAAGCTGAGACCCTTTTTTGACCCCGCCTGCTATGCTGGCGGGGTTTTTTTATGTTCAGGATGAACGGTATGCCGCGGGCGCAGGGATGCGCAGGAGCGGCGTGTGTCAGTATCGCACTACACATGGGAAAGGTGAGACCAGGAACTGGTCGAGAGACTGGCCTGGGCCATGAACGGTATGCCGCGGGCGCAGGGAGGAGGTGAGACCGGGAACCGGTCGAGAAGCTGGCCTGGGCCATGCGCAGGAGCGGCGTGTGTCAGTTTTGCACGGCATATCACTTAGAGCAAATGGACCCCGGATCAAGTCCGGGGTGACGGGTGGGTCCGGGGTGACGGGTGGGTCCAGGGCGACAGGTGAGAGCCCACTCTAAACTTGCCTATAAGTACGCGCCAACCCCTCAACCTCACCAGCCTCCGGTTCACGTAAATAAGGCAAAATCAGATACAGAACCCGCGCCACGGATTCAGAAAGCACCTTACCATCTACAAGACCGGGATCACCGCGCACTTCTGCGAAAGGTATCCAGTAAGTCATGATCAACAAAATGTTATCGACTAATACTTCGCTGTCGTGTTGGTTAATTTCCATAACGCCATTTTTCCGCAAACCCGAGATTTGGGTTAACAGCGCAGCCCGCTGTCTTACGAGCAGACCGCTGAACGCCCGTTGCAAATTCTTGATGCGGACATAAAGATCGTTAAGATCGCGAAACAGGAAACGGAAGCGGCCCATGGCTTCAAAAATGAGGTGTAAACGCAGCCACATATCTTCAGCTTCCGGTGCGCTGTCTTCTTCAATTTCCAGCAATGGCTGTACAAGCAACAAATACCGCTTGAACAATTCCAGGGCGATATCGTCCTTGCTGCGGAAATGGTAATAGAGGTTTCCGGGGCTGATGTCCGCCTCGTCAGCAATATGGTTGGTGCTGACGTTGGGCTCGCCGAACTCATTAAATAGCGCCAAACTAGTAGTCAGCACCAGTTCCCGTGTATTGCGGCGTGCCATGGCTAATTTATCCGGTCAGCCGCCTATCTGGCCGCCGAGTTTTTTCACAAGGTCGATGTACTGTTGCATGGCATCATCTGATGAAAGCCCTTTGATGCTTTCCCATGCTTCGTATTTCGCAGTGGCCACGAAATCAAAAAAACCGGGTTTGTCTCCGGACACATCTCCTGAAGAACCCTGTTTGTACAAGGCATAAAGCTGTAACAGTGTGTCGTTGTCGGGTCGTGCTGCCAGTGATTTGGACGCAACGACTGCCTGTTCGAACAAGGATTTGATCTCTGTCATCCGGGAAATCTCCGTGGCGGTTTATGCTGATTAATTATTACGAATTGTAACAGCATGGGAACTGTTTGTTATTCTGATAAGATTGTATGACTTGGTCACATAAAACACGAAGGGTCTGGAGGACAGCTATGAATTATTTTATTACCGGTGGGACCGGCTTTATCGGTCACAACCTGATTGGTGAATTACTGCAGAAAAAGAAGAAAGCCACCATCTATGTCCTGGTCCGTAAGGATTCAAAGAAAAAATTTGAGGCCCAGAAGAAAGAATGGGGCAATGGTGCCAAACGCGTCATTCCGGTCACCGGTGATCTGACCAAATCCATGCTGGGTATACCTGCAAAGAAGAGACGTGAGCTGGAAGGTGAAATAGACCACATGTTCCATCTCGCAGCGATTTATGACCTGATGGCAGATGCCGAAAGCCAGACCCGTGTGAACGTGGATGGCACGCAAAACACCGTCAAGTTTGCGGAGAACATCAAGGCAAAACGTTTTCACCATATGAGTTCAATTGCTTCTGCCGGTTTGTATCCGGGTATCTTCAGGGAAGATATGTTCGATGAGGCCCAGGGGCTGGATAATGCCTATTTCCGGACCAAGCATGATTCCGAAGCTGTGGTTAGAAATGAGTGCCGTGTGCCCTGGCGTATTTACCGGCCAGGCATTGTTGTCGGACATTCAGAAACCGGTGTCATCGACAAGATTGACGGCCCATATTACTTCTTCAAACTGATCCAGAAAATGCGCAAGATGATGCCATCCTGGATGCCGACCCTGGGTGTAGAAGGTGGCCGTATCAACATCGTACCGGTAGATTACGTTGTGGATGCAACCTTACACATCGCACACAAACCCAGGCTTGACGGCAAGTGTTTCCACTTGACCGATCCCAAGCCCAAGCGCATCGGCGAAGTGTTGAATATGTTTGCCAAGGCCGCGCATGCTCCGGAAATGACCATGCGTATCGATGCCAGGATATTCAATTACATCCCCACAGCAATCAAGCAGGGTCTGCGGATGTTGCCACCCGTCCGGCGTATTTCCAACCAGCTTATGAAAGACTTTGGCTTGCCGCCCGACATGATGAAATTCGTCAATTACCCGACCAGGTTTGATAGTCGCGAGACCGAGCGCGCGCTCAAGGGCAGTGGAATCATGCTGCCGAGGCTGGATGATTATGCCTGGCGTTTGTGGGATTACTGGGAACGCAACCTCGATCCTGACCTGTTTATCGATCGTAGCCTGCGTGGCCATGTACGTGGCAAGGTGGTGGTTGTTACCGGGGCATCCTCGGGAATAGGACATGCAACGGCCGTCATGATGGCAAGGGCCGGGGCCAAGGTCATACTGGTTGCCCGTGGTGTGGAAAAGCTGGCGGAAACTCTCGATGAAATCAAGGCCATGGGTGGCAAGGCCTGGACTTATCCCTGCGATGTTAGCGATCTCGCCGCCTGTGATTCCCTGATAGACCAGATTATGGAAGACCATGGCGCGATCGACATACTGGTCAATAATGCCGGGCGCTCCATTCGACGGGCCATTGCTGCTTCAACCGATCGTTTCCACGATTTTGAGCGCACCATGCAGCTTAATTACTTTGGCTGTTTGCGCCTTATCTTACGCGCATTGCCGGGAATGTCGGCACGCAGGACGGGGCAAGTAATCAATATTTCCTCCATTGGTGTACTGACGAATTCACCACGTTTTTCGGCCTATGTGTCATCGAAAGCCGCCCTGGACGCATTTTCGCGCTGTGCTTCGGCTGAATTCAGCGACACGGGAATTACGTTTACCACCATCAATATGCCGTTGGTGCGTACACCCATGATCGCCCCGACTAAGATGTACGACAACGTACCCACCATTACACCGGACGAGGCCGCTGATTTCGTCAAGCAGGCGGTTATTTACAAGCCACAGAGAATCGCCACCCGGTTGGGAATTTTCGCTCAGATGCTGCATGCGGTGGCACCCAAGATATCGGAAATCGTTATGAACAGCGCGTTCCGGATGTTTCCGGATTCATCGGCAGCCAAGGGTATTTCCGAAGACCAGCAAAAGGCATCACAGGAACAGGTGGCCTTTGCCAGCCTGATGAAGGGTATTCACTGGTAAGCTGTAATGTATCAGTGACCAGTCCTGCTGGTCTCTGGTACAGGAATATTAGATAGCCATAGAATATATTGAATACAGCATATAGTTATTTAATATGCTAGTATATAAATATGGTTAGACAATACAACTCAAGCAGACGCAAGAAAGCCGCCGAACAAACCCGCCAGGATATTCTGCAGGCCGCGTTGAAACTCCATTGGCAGGGAATCACTGAATTTGAGCCCCTGGCGCGGGAGGCGGGCTGCTCCCTGGCTACCTTACGCAAACACTTCCCGAGCAAGGAAGCGCTCTTCGGAGGCTGCACTCGGGCCTTTGCCGAAACGCTGACCATGCCGGATATGTCAGCCCTCGTCGCAATTACCGAGCCTGTGGAGCGCATTGAGAAAAATGTGTCCGAGCTCTGCCGTATGCACGAGGCCATGTTCGGATACGCCTGGTTAAGTGCGCACCAGCGCAAGGATTCCCCAACCCTGGATGCAGAGATGAATGCCTACGAGGGCCTGGCCGATGCAATCGCCGGGATTATCACACCGGCGGGATCATCAAAGGCTTCGTTGGTACGGGGTCTTCTCGACTTCCTCACCTACCGCGCACTGCGCTTATCGGGAAAACTTTCACCCGAAAAAGCCAGGGAAGAACTGATCACGACCATTCGACAACTTCTGTTGGATAACAACAAATGACCCACTCTATCACCCGCAATGAGGGCCCATAACCATGAACTCCAATGAAAAAGACGGCACAAGAATTGATGAAATTGCTGACGGTATTTTTCGTATCAGCACGCCGATACCACCGGCGATGATCCCCGGTGGCTTTACTTTTAACCAATACCTCATCAAAGACGACGCCCCGCTGCTCTATCACACGGGACCGCGTAAATTGTTTGCCCTGGTGAGTGAAGCCATTGCTTCCGTGATACCTGTGAGCTCACTTCGTTACATTGGCTTTTCCCACTACGAGGCAGATGAATGCGGTTCACTCAATGAATTTCTGGAAGTAGCGCCGGAGGCCGAACCCCTTTGCAGTCGGATAGCCAAGATGGTCAGCGTGGACGATATTGCCCTTCGACCGGCTCGCGCGCTGGGCGATGGCGAGGAACTTTCACTGGGGACCCACACTGTACGGTGGATTGATACGCCTCACTTACCTCACGGCTGGGAGTGTGGACACCTTTATGAAAGTACGACGCAAACGCTGTTCTGTGGTGATCTCTTTACCCAGGGCGGGCATGAGCACGAACCGTTAACCACGGAAGATATCCTTGAAACAAGTGAAGCGATGCGTGGCGCGCTGGACTACTTCTCTCAAACCCGAAGCGTTAATGAGTTAATGGAAAAGCTCGCGATCAACTCACCACGTGTTTTGGCCTGTATGCATGGCGCCGCCTGGAAGGGTGATGGTGCTACATTGCTGCGCCAGCTGGCCGGGCGACTGGATGCCTAGGTAGATGACATCCTGGGTGGCCAACGAGTGGCCACCCCAGCGTTTTATTGCAGCGCTTTTTGAATGCGGGCGGCCAACTCTTTGGCTTCTTTTCGAACCCGTTCGGTATCGATCGTCAGGATTTCCTTGTCCTTCATTAATACCTTTCCGTCTACCACCACGGATGTTACATCCTGCTCATCAGCGACGTACACGAGATGCGAAATTACGTTGTAAGTAGGCACAAAGTGGACGTCATCGAATGACACCTGGATAATATCGGCACGTTTGCCCACAGTCAGTGAGCCGATACTATCACCTAAGCCAATAGCCTCGGCACCGCCGCTTGTGGCCATGGTGAGTACGGAGTTGGCTGGCATGACTTCCGGGTCCATTTGATCCACTTTTTGCAACAGGGCGGCGAGGCGTATTTCCTCCCACATATCAAGATCATTGTTGCTGGCAGCACCGTCCGTACCCAGCCCGATCTGGACACCGGCCTGTAACATTTCAGTGACCGGTGCTATGCCGGCAGCGGTTTTCATATTGGATGTTGGATTATTAATCACACCAACCTTGCGCTCGACCAGGATTGGAATCTCAGCTTCCGTTGGCCATACAACATGTGCACCAATCGTGGGTACGTCAAAAAATCCGATGGAGTCCAACAATTCAATACTGGTTTTGCCGTAGTTTGCTTTCGCATGTTGGACCTCGTATGGGGACTCGGACATGTGTATGTTGATTGCCACGCCTGCTTCGATAGCCGCATCGCGAACGGCACGCAGTTGTTCGGCATTCAGTGTGTAAACTGAATGAGGACCGAATGTGGGTGTGATACGTGAGTTCTTGCCTTTCCAGCGCTCGATGAATTCCAGGCCTTTGCTTATGGAATCAGCAGCGTTCTCTGCGTCCGGACTACGCTGGTCAATCACGGTGGCTGACAGCAAAGCACGCATTCCACAGGATTCCACAACCTCGGCGGTGACGTCGGGGTAATAGTACATGTCAACGAAGGTCGTGGTGCCGCCACGGATCATTTCCCAGCAAGCCAGTTCGGTGCCGATGCGTACGAAATCAGCATCCACGAATTTGACTTCGGCGGGGAATATATATTTGCCAAGCCAGTCCATCAGCGCCATGTCTTCCGCAACGCCACGTAATAAGGTCATTGCTGCGTGCGAGTGGCCGTTGATTAAACCGGGCATGACAATTCGGTTGTCGCCATCAAGTATGTTTATCGATTGATATGAAGAAGAAATCTCACTGGCAGAGCCAATGGCTACGATAACGCCTTCATTAACAGCGATGGCCGCATCCTTATAAACAGAACCATTCGCCTGGCCCGGGCCACCCTCTCGACTGGTTCCCGCTCTCACCTTGTCCATGCTGACAATGTAGTCGCCTTCAATAATCAGGTCGACTTGCCGCCTGGAATCATTTTGTGGTGCTTCAGAGTTTTGCGCCGTGGAAGAGCAGGCCTGCAGAATCAAACAGCTGAAAATGATCAGGGGCGCATATGCGCCAAGGGTAGATTTTATGGATTTCATTGGTAAGTTCTAACCTGCCTGGTGGTCGTCCAGCAACTCATCCAGATCTCTGAGTATACTGGACAGGTTGCGTGCAACTGGCGCATGACTTGTTTGTCCCTCGCCAATACTTTTATCAAGAGTGCGGTCTTCATCTTTCAGTAAATCCATGTTCAAGGACATACCGCGTCGCTCCAGAATCGGGCGAAGTGCGTCAGCTCTTGCCAATAGGTCCCGGCGACTTGCCTGGTAGGCGTGTTCGCACAGCGCCTTGCGGTCGGCGTAACTGAAGATATTGGTGAAAAAGACCTCCTCGTCGTCGCGATCCGGTTCCATCAGCATTAGGTCGGCAACCGGATGGCTGCTGAAGTATTTTCTGAAGCCGGCTTCCATGCGCGACTGGATCATGGCACGAAACGTTTGTGACAATATCAGCGGCAAACCACCCTGGGTCAATCTCTGGTCAGAAATTTCAGCTTCCTGGCCCTTTACGCCGGCATCAAAAGGTACCAGTGGATTTACACCGATCAGAAAGTCGGCACCTTCGTCCAAGGCAACCGAAGCATGCAGTGTCCGGCGTAATGCGCCATCGACATAATAATGTCCGTTAATCTCAACCGGTGGATACAGTCCGGGCAGCGCGGCGCTGGCCTGCACGGCGCGCGAGATGGTGACATCGCGATGTTCCTCGCTGCCAAAACGAACGGCTGTGCCGCTGTCCAGATCCACCGCCACAACATATAGCTGGCAATCCAGATCGTCGAATTCATTGCTGTTGCCCGTGAGCTTGAAAGCCTGTTCCAGAAAGTCATGCAGGGTTTCATTGTCAAAGATGCCACTGGGTACCGCTTTGCCCAGTTCGCTGATCAGTTGTGAGATCACGGATTGGCCCGGGTTCCGAATCAGGCCAAACAGTGTTTCGGTCAGGATTGCAGGCAGCCTGGTGGCTCTGTGGAAATACTCACGATAGGCCGGTTGCAGGAAACGTTCGGGTTCGAACTTCAGGCTGGCATATTCCTTGCTCAGGAAAATCCGGCACAATTCCGCCGTTGTAATCCGATTGGCGAGACTTGCAGCGATGAGTGCGCCGGAGCTGACACCCACATAGATATCCAGCTCATGCAGTCTCAGTCCGTCAATGCTTTCATCAATTGCCCTTAGTGTACCCAATTCGTAAATGGCGCCAACCGGCCCACCGCCTGCAATCGCAAGACCGGTTTTAGGCTGGGATTGCGTCTGGTTAGGAGTCTGGGCCTGGTGTATTGTGAGCATCTTAAGGAGCCTGTGTGTCAGACGATAATTTTAACGGTGCCGCTTGTGATTGACCAGCTTGGTGGCATATTTAGAAGCAGGTGTTTCGGAATTAATAGCCTGGTTTGTCGACCGGGCTAACTTGAAGGATTGAATAGCAAATGACAGCAGTGAATGACAAAGCCCCTGATTTCAGCCTGCAAAGTGACAGCGGTGATGATTACCAGTTGTCAGATCACGCAGGGGAACGCGTGCTGTTGGTTTTTTATCCCGGTGACAACACGCCGGTTTGCACACGCCAGTTATGTGAATACCGCGACGGCATCGAGTCGTTTGCCGGGCTGGGTGTATCCGTGGTCGGTATCAGTTCTGATGACCTCGAATCCCACCAGGCTTTCCGTAACAAACACGATCTGCCGTTTGTACTGCTCTCTGACCCAGATCTCGAAGTGGCGAAATTATATGGCTGTAAAGGTGCTCTTGGCATGAAAAGGGCGGTATATCTAATCGATGAAAAGGGTATCGTTCGTTATGCACATGTTGAGGCGCTGGCCCTGTTCCGGCGCAGGGCGGAAGAGTTGCTGGACGCGATCCGGGAGCTCGATAACTGAATCTGCAATTATCATGTTGAAGGAGCACTAGCCGTCTTGAAGAAAAACGCCCCACTCCTGAGACAGGCCCTGAGCGATAGCCATAACCTTGCTTCCAAACTGGATGAACCTGGGTTTCCGCTGGTGGAACTGGAGTTGCTTCAGGCCTGGCAACGCGAACGCCTGGCGGAATGCTACCGGGACCTGATCAGCCAGGAGCGTTACGGTGCCGCCGGTGATTTTTTCCTGGACGAACTCTATGGTGGTCTTCATTTTCGTGAGCGGGACCAGGAGATGGAGCGCGTATTGCCGGTCATGGTGCGGATGTTGCGCGATGACATGATCCTGGTACTGGCCGAGGCTTTTGAGCTACAGGCATTGAGCCTTGAGTTCGATATGGATATGACCGCATTGTTTCAAAAGTCAGGTTGGAATGAATTAAATACGGTCCGCTATGGTGAACTTTACCGTGCCGTCGGGCGGGCACCTGAGCGTGAAAAACAGATTGAGTTGATAGGCCGCCTGGGCCTGGAGTTAAATGAACTGGTCCATCACCGCCTGGTTTTATGGTTGATCAGAACACTCAGGGGGCCGGCACGCGCGGCAGGTTTCGGCTTGCTGCAGTCATTCCTGGAAAATGGCCTGAATGCGTTTCGCATCATGGGTGATGGCACCGAGTTTGTCGAAACCATCTACCACAAGGAAAGTGAAGTCATGCACCGGCTATTGGATGCTGACAAAAACCCGTTCGCGTAAATGCTGATTTACGCGTTTTCGAAACTACAACCAAAATGCTCTTTCAGGTAACGCACGATTTCCTGCTCGATAGGCCCTTTTAACAGCATCAACATTAAACCCAGGTTGGCCTGAATTCTAAGCTCGCTGTCCGCAACCAATATCTGGCCATTCACCCCGGGCCGTTCAAAATGAATCATCTCGTCTTCCCAGCCGTAATCAATACCAAACTTTTCTGCCAGATCGATGGACAATTCGTCAGCGGCACTCAGTGCCTCTTCATGGCTGAGATTGTGATATGCATGAATGTCGATGGTTGACATATTCTTCTTATATCCTTTCGGTTTGAGGCAGTGTAAACCAGTCCCTCACGGCCTTTCCAGTCTGGTTATTAATTGATCTAGGTCAAATACAAGCAATTCAGACACTCTCAAATTTGTGCTTGTTGCATACGCTGACGTATGATTATTCGATAACCGTGTGTGGGTGGTCGTTACTGTCAGTCTAAAAAGCCCTATATAGACCAGCCCGATATCGGTTGTTGTTCCTGCCGGATTTCTCGGATAGCGACAAATTAATACCACACTCTTCACGGGGAGCTGAATAATGAATAAGCGTTTAATCCTTCTTTTACTCTCAATTTTTCTTTCACTTTGTGCCATCAGCGTCAACGCCCATCATGAGCCTGCTACCAACAAGGATGGCAGTGTTGTTACCGGTGTTTTGACGGCAAGTTGGGATCCATTTGGTCAGTCCAATCTCACAGGCACACCACATCTTCCATTTCCTTCCAGCCTTATGTATTTTAAGCCTGACTTGTCAATTAGGGACATGACACTTGAAATACCTGTCGAGGACCCGGACAACATAGCTGACCCCAAGGTAGCGCT
>Ga0209013_10006176_pt1 | contig 10202 bp, 7 predicted proteins | sample Cruoilmetagenom2_FD_187291 | JGI IMG/M metagenome (GOLD analysis project Ga0209013, IMG submission 187291) | Oil polluted marine microbial communities from Coal Oil Point, Santa Barbara, California, USA - Sample 2 (SPAdes) (version 2) | ecosystem: Environmental > Aquatic > Marine > Oil seeps ...
CAGATATCAATGCCGACGTCATCCCACCGGCATGAGCGTGCGGTATGAAGCGCCAGATCAAGGGCTTCCTTAGGCACAGATTTCAGGCTTATTTTTCCACCCACCGCCACATTGCTGCGAAATTCGTTTTTGGCTGCAATGCGCCAGTAGGCATGTACGATCCGGTTTCCGATAATGACGGCCCTTATATCACGATCAAGGTGCAAATACTCTTGAATATAGGCGATGCCGGCTACTTGCAGGTAAGCATCGAGATCTTCGGTATTCCGAATCAGATAAACCCCGCGTCCCATGGCGGAACCTCGCGCTATCTTGCCGATAAAAGGAAAAGCGAAATGGTCGCTAATGGTCTTTTTCTGACGTTTTCCATAAAATACCCGGGTGCGCGGGTGAGAAATATTCATAAGCTCAAAAAGCGCTGTTTGTTTGATCTTGTCCTGCACGTACTTGTAACAATGGTGACTGGGAAAGGTGGGTTTACCCATGGTATCAAATAATTCCGCATAGAACGGTGAGGGGTAGTAAATTTTGTTCGCGTTTCGGATTAAATCCGCTTCCCATGGCTCGTAATCCGAAAAATTGGGTCGTACACCCAGGGTGAGGATATTGCGGCATTCCCTCAGACGACCTTCCAGGGCAATGGCTTTGGAGTTAGGATTCATTATCACACCAAATTGGCTCCCCGGTTCAGAATTATATTAACTAAAAAGCTGGTTAATCCTTTCTATGCTCCGTTCAGCGTGACTTCCCCGCCAGTAAATACGATCACATTGGCTGCATTTATTAAAAATTTCCTGGGTTTCCCAGATGTAGTCAGGTACCAGACCATAGGCGTCATCCTTGCTGATTTCAACAATGGGAAGGTTGCATTGAATGCATTTTGAAAAAGGCCGGATTTCGGCCTGGTTGATACCGATTTCATCGACTACCTGTTTGAGCTGTTCATCAAGAAAGTTGGACTTGATGAAAACGGTTCGATAGGTTTTGAATTTTTCCTGGATTTTCTTTGTTCGGGTTAACAGAATACGGGTGCCTTCCAGACTATCAAAAAATAATTTGCTCGAAATTTCCAGCTCGCAAATCGTATCAAATCCGAGAATACGCAGCCATTTGGCCAAGGTCCCCAGGGTTTTATCTGCTGCGAAAAGGTGAATCATGGAATTAGGTCGATAATTCAGGGTGTTATCTAATCAATAGTTTTATCCTGGATTACATGTCAAATAACAAAACACAAGCACCAAACTATTTAAATTCCAAATTACAAGCACCAAATTACAAATGGTTCGACAGGCTCACCACCCTGAGCCTAGTCGAAGGGTAAATCTCAAATTTCAATACCCCAATTCCTAACCCGGATAAACCGGAAAATAATGTCTAAAATTCTAAATCCCTTAATTCCTCAATATCACAGTCTCTCAATCCCTCAATTCATCCCAGGCTTTCTGGATATCTTTAAAGCGATTTTCGGCCAATGCTTTAAATTCTTCTCCCAGGTGCTCCACTTTGTCTGGATGGTATTTGCCGGCAAGGGCACGGTAGGCGCGCTTTATGTCTTTTTGAGATGCGCTGCGATCAATTCCGAGAATTTTATAGGGATCCCATACATTGGAAAATTCCCCGGAATCTGTATGCACGTGGGGTCCCTTTTCATAATTCGATTTATTTCTGTCGCTACCGTGCGCGTTCTGTTCGTATTGATAGTATTTCTGAAATGCCTCTCGTTTTTTCTTTTGGGTGTATAAATACCGTGCCAATAGTCCGAGGACGACAAAATCATCCAGCCATCCCCAACCGATCAACATATCCGGTAATATATCATAGGGATTTAAGGCATAGAGTATGGCTAATACAATGAATATGATTTTCCACATTTTTATCTTAATTGTTATTTTTTTTGCATTATACGGACTGGGACTGGAGCAAATATCCGCCGAACCATAGGATAACGGCAGTATAGATGAAAGATAAAACCTGGTCAATGGCCAGCCAAATATTTGGCAATATCAGCGGCAATTAAATTTGATATTTAATTAGATTGGCGGTTAAATAATGGGTTAAGAAAACTCAGCGTTTAAAAATAGCTGGGAAACTGCGGCTATGACTCTGCAAATAAGCTAAAGTTCCCGTTTTTTTTGCCGATTTATATATTCTAAGCACATAGTCTCAGACTTAAATCGCCCTAATTTTTAAATTGTATGAAAAAACTTTCCCAATTGCTCATAATAATTGCGCTTTTAACCGCCGCCGGCGCTGTTGTATTTGTCTTTTCCACCGATGAGCAGGTAATGGTTTTGGAAGATGGAACCATAAAGACGGTGGATGAGATCTGGGAGTCGGGAGATTCTATTTTTTACGAGGTTAATAATGAGATTTTCCTGCTGGATCAAGATGAAATAAAAAGCTACGGCAAACGCAATATTGGGCATTTATTCCAGGAAATTAAAAGAAGTACCGTCCAAGGGCTTGATAACCTGGAGACGAAATTAAATAAGTTCTTCAACAAAAACAATATTTCCGTCGAGTTCAAACTGACCCAATACATATTCTTGCTGGGCTTGCCGGCTTTTTTTCTGGTTGTCTTCTTTTCCAATCGGTCTGCCAGAAAGAAACCCAAACCTGTTGGTGAAGAAAAAGATTATGTTGCGCCCCCGGAGGAAAAGGTAGCCGATGAAGTTCCCACCCGGATCGACGTCGTGCGCTTTTTTTTAAATCTTTTTAAGCAACAAATTGGCGCAGATCCCGATGCCCCGGTAGAGTACATGCCTTTGATGTCCAAAAATTCAGGTCCCAATCATATTTATGAATTGCGCGTCAAACACATGGAAGATTGGACCAAACGGCGAATGACCATCGGGCCGCTGGGGGAAGAAAGCGGCAGCAAAAGCAAGTGCTACTATGTGATTTACGACGTTCATATGGTTGTTAAAATCCCCTCCAGGCCTGTCACCGACTTTGAACAGTACATTGAAAGCATCAAAAAAGAAGTGCACATCGTCAACAAACTCATCCCCAAAGAATGTATCATACCCAAAGTATCCGTTATCCTGGGTATGATTCCCAGCTTTCCATCCAGTGAGGATACTCCGTCGGATCGCATTGAAGAAAAATACATCGATTGGATGCGCCGATCACCGGAATATCAGGAATATTTAAAGATTAACAGTACCTTTGTATACATCATGGATTTGTCAAAATACTATTTCTTGAGTCACATCCTTGATGAACTGCATGACATAAAGCATTTGATAGCCAGGGAAATTACCGAAAATGCAGAGATCATGTGGGAACCGGCAAAATTTAAAGGTCGTTACGGAACTGAAAATGATGCCATTTTTGAAATTCGAGACGTATACAACCGTGGTGCCGTAAACGTCCGTCGTCTAGTGGATAGAGCCGGGATCACAACGACGGTTTCTGATTATCAAATCCAGTCCTGGTTCATCATGCATCTATCCGATGGGGAGATTTCTGCCAGCGGCAGCGGTTATTCTGAAAACTGCATTTCTGATTTGAACCGTCTGTTCAAAAAATCCATGCGCGACAATTCAAAAGTGGTGGATGTATACCGCAAAACCATTAAAGACTATATATACATGTCGTCTTTTGAGCAAAATAAGACCCAGATGGCGGCCATCAGTGTCAATCTGCTCGATGTGCTGGCATGGTTTCGAAAAAAACGCGTTTCCATGCGAGATCTCAAGCCGGACAATTTATTTGTGGCCGGTGACCCATCCAGATACCCCCTGTTTTTGAAATCGGCCCAAGAATTCTCACTGGGCATTATTGATGTCGAGACAGCTGTCGACTTTGAAAAATCCAAATATACCAAAACGAAACAACCCCTGCTGGGAGGTACGCCTTTTTATGCTACCCCGTCTCATTTTATTAAAAATGAAGTTATGATACACAAGTTTGGAAATCTGGGTAAGACGCTGCATCTTCAGGACTGGCATGCAACCCTGGTAATGATATACAATGTGATCACAGGTGAGCTTTTGTTTGCTCAAACAGCCGGGCTGTTCGTGGAGCTGCGCAATATGATGATTAAGGCGAATCAGTCGGATAACCAGCAATCTGATATTTTTGAGGAAGCCAGTCGGATGTTCTGGCACAGCGCGGTTGTTGAATTTCAGGTTAAAACCGGTGAATCCGCAAAAGCACTTAAAACCGTTGTGGTGACCCTTCCGGAATCCGTTAAACACATGTTCGGCAAAGTTTTGATAAAAGAAAGAAAATCGCTTGCCAGGTCAATCAAAGAGTGCGTGGATTCACAGAATATATTTGAAAAAGGTCAGATTCGCGAGCTTCTGTTAAAGGCCTCCCATTCCAAAACCTGTCAGTTTAAAGCCGATCTGGAAAGCAAAGCCAGGAATTCTAAAAACCCCGGGGGACCCAGAACCGAAGCCATCGCCTTCTTGCACAAACTGGTGGACCTTAAGGCCCAATTCGGGCAGCACGCTTATATGCATAAGCTGTTAACACAACCTGGCGCCAAAGTGTCCGCCTATGACATTCTGACTTTTATGTTCACTGTGGTGTTGAACAACATGTACCGAAGTCAATGGAAACCTCTATTCGGCGAGGCTGTCATCGCCTGTGAGCTGCCGGATGAGGAAACCTTCATAGAAGATGACATCTGATCCCAATTCACCCTGGATTGTGATCATACAGGACTATATAGCCCTCTACTTTTCCCCCTTTGGTCTCTTTTCTTATGATTGGTGTCAGCCCAAATCTAATCCCCCTGCAACTAACCCGGACAAGCCGGAATTGAAAATATTCAATCGCTACAAGATAGTGAAAACATCCCAAATCAATTTTTTTGCACAAAAAGCAAAAAAATAAGTTTTAAGGATCTAACGGCATCAATTTATTTGACAGTCTTCCGCACCCATTGTATTTATTAACAAACCAGGCACAAGTTAGTTCGCTTCGCTCACAACCTGTCGAGAGCCTCAAGGTCGTGCGATTGGAATACTGGAACAATGGAATTATGGCCGTAAAAATACTGTGATTCCAATAAATTGTAGAAATTCCGATATATTTAATAATCAGAATAGATTCCATGAAATTATTTTCCAAACAGTTGTTATCAGTATTACTGGCTTTTGGTCTGGGAATTTCATTCAGCTTCCCAAAAGCCCATGCCGAAGTCGTTCGCAAACCGGTCAAAGCCGGAAGCTTTTACCCGGCAGACCCGCCGGAATTGACCGGTATGATTGATCGACTAACTCACAAGGCTCAAAAAACACCGGTACGCATTCCCCGGAACAAACCGTTAAAAGCCATCATTATGCCCCATGCGGGCTATATATATTCGGGTTGGACCGCCGCCCACGCCTCGCTGGTATTGAAAAGAAACCAATTCTCCAAAGTCATTCTGCTTGGACCGGACCATTTCATAGGGATTTCGAACGGAGCCATTTGCAATGTTACCGCTTTTGAAACCCCTCTGGGGAAAATCAAGCTGCATAAGAACATTGTCAAATTGCTGCGGCATACGGATTTGTTTCAACCATTGCCGGTCTCAAAAGACAAAGAGCATTCGTTGGAAGTCATTCTTCCTTTTTTACAAACCTATCTCGGTAAATTTCAACTGGTGCCGGTTGTTGTCGGCCGGGCAGACATCGACCGCTTTTCTGATTCTTTGGAGACAATTATGGACCGCCATACCCTTCTGGCCGTCAGCTCCGATCTTTCCCACTTTCTGACGTATTCTGAGGCAGCAGCCCTGGACAGGGAGACCATCGACGCGATTGTGAACCTGAGCCCGGACAGGCTGATTAACAAGGACAATCGGGCCTGCGGGATCATGCCGATTTTAATTTTAATGGAAATCGCCCGGCGCTATCATTGGCAACCGGTGCTTCTCCACTATTCAAACAGCGGCGATACAGCCGGCAGCCGTTCGCGGGTCGTGGGATATGCTGCCATTGCCTTTTTTGGAGATCAACCTATGGAAAATCAACTCGATTCCAATGCGAATTTCACCGAAGAACAAGGCCAGGTGTTGGTTAAACTGGCCCGCCAAACCATCATGAAAAAACTGGGCCGGAAAGCGCCTGATTCTGAATTCGATGATCTGGACCTGGCCTTGCAAGATGAAGGTTTCCAGTCACACTGCGGGACCTTCGTGACCCTGAAAATCCATGGACAACTGCGAGGTTGTATCGGCAATCTGACATCCACGGAAACCGTTTGGGACAGTGTCAAGCGCAATGCGATCAATGCTGCCTTCCATGATCCACGGTTTTCGACGTTGACGGATACGGAGCTTGATCAGACGGAAATTGAAGTGAGTATATTAACCGAACCCCGCCCCCTCGAATACCAAAACGGGCAAGATCTGACCAAAAAACTGCGTGTCAATATCGATGGCGTGATTATCCGCAAAGGTCATGCCAGCGCTACCTTTTTACCCCAGGTGTGGGAGCAGTTGCCCCAACCTGAAGAATTTCTATCCCATCTATGCATGAAAGCCGGCCTGTCTTCCAATGCCTGGAAAGGTCCTGAACTGGAAGTTTTGACGTACCAGGTCCAATATTTTGAAGAAAAATGATAATCGAGCCATACTCCGGGTAGTTGTAGCCACCGGAATTTCTTCAGTCATCACCCAGTTATTGACCATCCGCGAGTTTTTAACCCAATTTCAAGGCAATGAAATCGTCATTGCCTTAATTCTCTTCAACTGGTTGATTCTGGGTGGAATCGGAACGCTACTGGCACGTATCATTACTCGCCGTTTCCAGAAAGCGACGGCTATCAGGCTGGCGTGGATGTCCCTGATGCTGAGTGCATTTTCAATTTTGCAAATCCTGGCTATCCGACAATTTCGCGATATTGTTTTTATTCACGGCAGTTCGGTGGGTTTTTATCCCACCTGGCTGTTTACGTTTTTTATGATAGCACCGTATTGCCTGTTGCTTGGTTTTGTTTTGCCGTACAGTCTTTTCGTGCTCCGGACCGATAAAGCGGACTATCCCGGTGCCCGTATTTATATTACCGATAATATCGGCGACGTATCCGGCGGGGCCCTATTCTCCTTTGCCCTGGTTTATTTGGTGAGTCCGCTGCAGGCCATATTTCTGGCGCATATTCCGCTGTTGGGGGCGATCTATTTTTTATTTCCGGCCTCACGCAGACATCGCCCGGCAGTTTTCATGGCGCTGGGCCTCGTTTGTGCGGTTCTCGGGGCGGGTGTTTTCCTGGAAAACCGCTCGCTAACCCCTTCCGGGGGACAGCTGGTTTATTACCGTGAAACCCGCTACGGCCGCATCGAGGTCCACAAGGATCAGGAGCAACACACGCTGTTTGAAGACGGCGTGCCGATGTTCAGCAGCCAGAATCTGAGTTTGGCCGAAGAAACCATCCATTACCCGCTGGCCCAGCTTGATTCGATACACCACGTTTTACTGATATCGTCCCGGGGCGGTGTAATGGCCGAGCTTAAAAAATACTCATTGAAAACAATTGATTATGTCGAATTGGACCCTGCTGTTACCAGCGTCCAGTTTCAGTTTGGTATGATTGAAAAAATCCCCCAATTACATGTCATCCATCAGGACGGCCGTGCCTATCTGGCCCAAACAGACAAAATATACGATGCGATTATCGTCAATTTACCCGAGCCCGGCACCTTTCAAATCAACCGTTTTTACACCGATCGCTTTTTTGAACTGGCACGGGAGCATCTTTCGCCCGAAGGCGTTTTGAGTTTTTCCATGCAGGGTTATGATAATTACCTGGCCGAAGCCCAGCGGCAAAAGCTGTCGTCCCTTTACAATACCGTGAGCGTGTACTTTAAAAACATCCTGCTGTTGCCCGGACAAAAGGTGTTTTTCCTTTGCAGCAACCAGCCGCTTTCAGCCGATATCCCGGAAGTTTTGGAAAAAAGAGATATCGCCACCGACTACATCAGTGGCTTTTATCACGGCAACCTGACACCGGAAAGAATCAAATATTTGAATCAGCGTCTGGACCCATCCACCCCTGTAAACAGGGATACAGCTCCCCAGTTAATGCGCCTGATGTTTTCCCAGTGGTTTGCCAAATTTCAAACCTCACCGCTTGGTTTTTTTGTGGCCTTATCAATCCTTTCAATACTTTACCTGTTCAAGATTTCCAGAGAAGAATATGTTCTTTTTTCCACCGGGTGCCTGACCATGGGATGCGAAATTCTGGTTATCTTTGCATTTCAGATTTATTTCGGTTACATTTACATCCAAATCGGAATCATTATCACAGTTTTTCTTGCCGGCCTCCTGCCCGGTGCATGGCTGGGCCATAAACTGAAGCGACTGCACAAACAGATCCTGGTACTGACCGATGGACTCCTGATCGGATTTCTGGCCGTTTTTATCCTGGCCATTGTAAATTTCGCAGATCACCTGCCGGTTTCTTTTTATCTGGTATTCGGTTTTATGGTCTCCATGGCCTGCGGATTTCAATTTCCGGTGGCGCTTTACCTCAAAGGAAGCGACAATGCCGCAGCAACCCGCACTTTCTCTGCTGACTTAATAGGCGCGGCCTGCGGCACCCTGCTTACCAGCGTTGTTTTGATCCCCTATGTCGGTATCCTGTGGGCCGCTTCGGTGCTGATAGGATTGAAGTTTGTCAGTTTGGTTTTGATGTGGACGAGTCCTGGGAATGTAGAATGAATATTTGGGTATTAAGCTGTCTGCTGTATTTTTGTTGTGGGAGCGGCTTTCCAGACGCGATTTTCGGTGCTGGGATTACACCTTATCGCGGCTGGAAGCCGCTCCCACGAGCCAATTAATTAAAATCATACAATTAAACAATATTCATATTTTTAGCTAATTTAGATAGTTGAACTAACTATCTCATTTAAAATATTAAGTTCTTAGAAAGCTTGAGGTTCCACCATGAAAAAAATATCCAGGCGCCAGTTCCTTGGTGGCGGTGCGGCCTGCATGATGAGCGCTGTCGCTGCTCCGACTTTTCGGCCTTTTGCCAGCCGCCCCTGTGAAGCTGCCATAACCGGAGACATTGGCGGCCGAGTGTTCAAAGGGGATGCGCCTGAAAAACTTTGGAAATGGTCTCGTGAGGGATTCTTATACAAAAAATTATCAGACAATAAGGTCATCTGTGAAATTTGTCCCAACCTTTGCCTTTTGGCGCCCGGAGACCGCAGTGTTTGTCGCTCCAAAGTCAACATGGACGGTAAGCTGTACAGTTTGGCTTACGGCAACCCTTGCTCTGTGAACACCGATCCCATTGAAAAAAAGCCCTTGTTTCATTTCAAACCCCGTATTAAGGCCTTTTCCCTGGCTACCACCGGCTGCAATTTTCGTTGTTTGAACTGCCAGAACTGGGAAATTTCCCAGGCCAAACCCCATGCTGTCCCTTACACCTACGAGCTTTTCCCGGACGCAGTGATTAAAGCAGCCCAAAAATCCCGTGCCGAATCAATTGCCTACACCTACTCCGAACCGGTCACCTTTTTTGAGTACATGATCGATACGGCCCGCCTGGCCAGGCAAGCGGGCATATTTAACCTGTGGGTGTCCAACGGCTATATCAATAAAAAGCCACTGCTGGCTCTCTGTGAAGTGTTGGATGGCGCCACCATCAACCTCAAAGCTTACAGCGATGACGTTTACCGTAGACTCAACGGCGGCCGCCTGCAGCCGGTACTCGACACTTTTAAGACCCTGCACAATCAGAACATTCATTTTGAAATGATCAACCTGGTGGTTCCCGGGTATACCGATGATGATGAAATGGTCAAAGAGATGTGTGCCTGGATTCTTAAAAACATCGGTCCTGATCACCCGTTGCATTTTTTACGTTTTTTCCCGCGCTACAAATTAGACCGCCTGCCCCCTACCCCGGTTTCAACCCTGACCCGCTATCGAAAAATGGCCATGCAGGAAGGAATTCGCTACGTCTACGTGGGCAACGTGGCCAGGCATAAGGGCAATAACACTTACTGCCACAATTGCAAGAACCTGTTGATCGAACGCCAGGGCTATTTTATTCCGACCTATAATCTGATTGGAAACAAATGTAAATTTTGTAATACAGTGATACCGGGGGTGTGGGACAAGGCCGTGGCACAGGGCATAGGGCGGAAGGCACAAGGGAAAGATTCGAATGTATAGGTTTTATGATGTCATATCAATGGTATAAGGTTGAAGGTATAAGGTAAAAGGTAATAAAAAGGTGCAGGGCGGAATATTCCG
>Ga0209013_10006177_pt1 | contig 10201 bp, 8 predicted proteins | sample Cruoilmetagenom2_FD_187291 | JGI IMG/M metagenome (GOLD analysis project Ga0209013, IMG submission 187291) | Oil polluted marine microbial communities from Coal Oil Point, Santa Barbara, California, USA - Sample 2 (SPAdes) (version 2) | ecosystem: Environmental > Aquatic > Marine > Oil seeps ...
CCTAGCACACCGGCGATTATCGATAGCCAATGCTTGTAATGGCCTTCGTGGAATGTAGCTGCGATGAATAACACGCCTACTACGATAAATACGCAGCCCCATACGTCTAGCGAAAACAACGAAGCCATTCCGATATAGGTGTCGGCTTGTAGTTCTACGTCGTCCACTACGACTAGGTAGCCGCCTGTTATTCCGTGTAAGAGCGCGTTAAATAGGAGGAACATCTTCGCTAGTAAATCGTTGTCATCGTATTTCCGAAGCATATCACCGCCTCCCTTTCGTTTTAGTTGCGGGTATTATGCGCTCTCTATGGCAAACATGTAATCATACTTATTTATGACAGTATTCCCTAGTAATGCAAATAAACTTTGTTGATTATTAATTTTAGCGGAATACTCTAATGCGTCGAAGCTTTCATCATAGGTTTCTAGCACTGTTCCGTTCATTAGAAAAATTGAAACGTTACTACTAACCCCCTCGATATGTGTTTGTGACATGTAACTAATGGCATTCTTATTGATTGGGAGATTGCCAACTGTTATAGAAAGTAAGGAAGGGTTATTGATTTGTGTTATAAATTCCTGCATATCTGCAATGTTTCCGTCCGCATTTATTTCTTTCCCGTTTTTAAGTTGTATTTTAAGCAATGTCTTACCTCCGTCGTTTTATTTAATTACAAATTTTCCGTTCGCCCATGCTTTAATATCCGTTTCTAATTGTCTTATGGCTATCGATATAGAACCGCTTACCTCGTCAGTAGTTGCGACATTCCTGCCGCCTTTAAGCATTGAACTTGCGTTTAACTCTCCGGCAACCGATAAACTGCTATTAAATTGCCCAGTACCCGATACTTCTAATCCGTTCGACGCCCAAAACTTACTATTCGAATACACCGTCATTCCTGAGCCGGCTTGCAACGATAGGTTAGCTTCCGACTGAATACGGAACCCCGCAGCATCCGCTGAATACAGTCGATGTGATCCGTATGAAGCGTACATGCTTAACGTAGGGTTACCGCTACCTCTACCGACGGTAAAACTAGAACCGACGATATTACCTTCGCTTATTGTTACGGAGCCAGGCGAATTCAAACTCGAAATAGTAACGTAGCCGTTTAGGTTAATCTTCCCCGCATCGATTTGAACGCCGTATGCCGTCTGATTAATCATCGAGGTAATCGTATTACCGTTAAAATCCGTTTGACTTACCTTCGACGAAATCTGCCCCGCTTGAATACTTATCGACGATTCGGCGCCTTGCATCCGTGTATTTAGACCGCTTACGGATAACGTAATATTGTCCGCCTTTACATTAATCGCTGCCATCTCGTTAGTAATACGGTTATTCACCGTTAGACTTATGTTGTCGGCTTTGACGTTAATCGCTGCGATAGATGCGTCTACTTCTTCGACTTCTAACGTAATACGGTCGTTCGTCTGCTCGATTTTACTACGGAATTGTTTCGCGTTTTCGTCTATATCGATATTGACTTCCGCGAAATCTTTCGTACCGCTTTTACCGAGCGTATTGCCGATAACCACCGTCGATAGTGTGCGAGGCGTGCGAGTTGTTTTCGCTAGTATGCGCGTTTGAAATTCGATGCCTAGCGGTTCGTAAATGAGCCACACACGCTCGCCGAGTTCTTTCTCCGTAAGTTCCAACGTATCTAATTCGATTGTAACTTCGGGATAGTCGACGATTTCCGAAGCTAGTCGCTTACCGAGTTCCGTCGCGTCGAAATACTCGTCATCTTCGAATGGCTCAGCGTGACGCTCACCGAAGATACTCGCGTTAGGCGACGTATAGGTTACGTTTAAATTATTAGCGCCCGTTCCTTTGATGACCGTCTTTAACTTCGTAGTATCTACGTCATGAGTCAGCGTAAGAATATTCGATTTGAAGCGATAAACCGCGTCGTTATTTGGACCGATTTCCCTCGCAAACGTCAGCGTATTGTTAGCGTTAATTTTAAATTCGCAATTGAACGCACCGCATAACGCATCGACTAGCGACACGACGTTATCGTTGCCGAAGTTCGGAATGAATGCCGAGCCAGTTACGTTGGTATTAACGTAAGACCAACCGGTGCCTGCGAGCGTATACGTAAGAAACTCGTTTAGCGTGTGCGTACCTCCGTAGACGTCATACTTACGCTTGTCAGCGTTATCGAAATACGTATGGACTGCCGTGACACGCTTCGTATTGCGCGTCGTTGTGACTTGCTTGATGCGGAATTTATGACCGCCCGCCTCCACGATTGATTCTTCGGTAAGTAGCGAGTGACCTTCGTTTTCCGGCGTAAAAAAAGAAGCGAAGGACAACGTAAAGTCGCCTAACACTTCTTCGTATATTTCATCGTCTTTATAATGCGTGATTGGCGCCGTGGTAGCGCCGTTTAACGTTGTGACGGTTAACACATTCATTACGCCTCCTTCCGTTATGGTGTCCGTTTGTTACGGAGTTGTCGGAGGGACGTAATCGCCCGCTAAGAATTCTACTCCACTATCCTTCAAGTGCTCATAAACACCAGGTTTCAAACTGTTTGGTACCTCATTAAATTCTGTTTTCCCTAAAATAACACGTTGCGCTAATAATAAAGCCATCATATCTTCATCTCCTATTATTTTAATTAGTGTTTTTGTGAATAATTTCCTCATGGCATGACTGTCATAATAATTTCAATAAGCACTTCTTCTTGGAAGTCTGCTCTATCTGAATTGGCTTGTGCTTGTGCTTTTAATAGAATATTTTCTTTTTCCAGTTCAGCAATTCGCTTTTCTTCTTTGGTTGGAATTGATAGTTTTCTTTCCATCAAGATCTACCTCCCAATATTCTCGTAACTGCATCCGATTCTCCACCGCTTATGCTCGCTCTACTCAACTCTAGTCTTAGTTTAACCGTAGCCTTCGTAGCGAGTTGCTTCGTAAATCCGTATTCGTTAGAGATTAATTCAGCATCCATCAACACATCATTGACATAAGCTTGTACATTAGTTGTTCCAATTCTTTTCACGAATGTTCCAACGTAGTCAGTCGATGGGATATCGTACACTGCTTTAGCTGTCGTTGTGGCGGCTTCTATTGGTTTTTCCCATGTCCCATAAAACCCTACTCTTGCTGATGGTGAGACCCCTTTATATATGAACAAAGGTTCTTTAAATCTAATTTGATATTTAGGGTCGAATAGTGCCGAAGGAAAATCCGAGCGACTACCTTTCTTTTCGGTTACTGTTCCCCATGCGTTGGAAGTGTTTTTGATTTGCTTAATTCGATAGTCTGAAGGACTATTCGATACGCTAGTTCCCATAAACAATACGAATATTTCATTCCCAGGGTTTGATGTTATGGAAGGATATTGCTGATCGTAAGTATTGCCGATAGTTAATTTCTGCATGGCGGAAAAATCTTCACCCCCGTTATCTGAGTACATTATGCGGATATTATCTCTCAAAGTGTCAGTAACATCCTTACCATGCCAAGTTACCCATATCCGACCATTCACCAACCCGTTTACATTTTGTGACACAAACATACCTGACGGGGATGATTGAAGATAGGTACCCCCACTGTATACTGTGTTTACAGAACCCCACGAAGAAACGCCTCTAATCACTCTATCTAAGTAATAATTCGTAGCGTCATTCGAAATCATCATAATCACAGGTCTTCCGCTACCATTTAAAACAATAGTCGGTTCGGAATAATTTACCCCAGTTATGTTAACATTAGTTACCTGCTCTACCGGAGACCATGTGACACTTCCGTCTATTTGACTTATAACACCTTTGGCGTATCTTATATTAAAAGAATTTGCATATGTTGAATTTTTACTCGACCAAGGTGCATACAGTTCGGTACCCATTGTATTGATAAACAACGAACATTTACCCATTGCGTTTTGACCAACATCGACATCTTTTACTGACCCTATTAAGATACCTGTCGATGAGTATGTTCGTTGTCGAACACCAACCGTAGAATATGAATTAAGTACAAAAATATGCACACCATCCGTAACTAGACACACATCGTTTGTAGTCTCAGTTACCGTGACTAATAGAGTACCTGCGGTATCCCAATCGTCTACTGATTTATATATTCTAAAGTCCGTAGTCCCATTCCTGACGACTGCGTACTGACTACCATCGTTAAGCATAATTAACTTACGTCCGCCATTACCGCTAGTCTCATTACCTTGGTTGATAATGGTAGCGTCAGTTACTGTTTTATCGGAATAAGTTGTACCTAACATCAACATCTTACCGTTACGAATAACGATATTCTGACTGTTCGCTTCATCAAATGTCATACCGATGATATTACCGTTCATGTCATGAGCAAATACTGTCCCACCATCTAATCGACTACTCGCTTGCTTCAGTAATTCATCATAAGCTTGATAACGTATAAGTCCCGTAGTTAAGTCGTATAGCGTATTGATTTGTTTCGCTATTTCCGTTGTGTCACCGCCTGTAGGCTTTGCGTTGATTTCGTTGATTGCTGCGACTACTTTTTTAGCGGTGGTAGTTAACGTTGTTACATCGCCAACTTCTTCCTTAGTTGCGAATATAGATACGTCTGGTGTTTCGCCTGGGTCGCCTTTTGGACCGATTGGACCCGTTTCGCCTGGTACACCCGGAATACCTTGCGGACCTTGAATGTTACCTACGTTTTCCCACGCTGATCCGTTCCATACGTAAAGACTTCCGCTTATCAAATACGCGTCACCTAAATTACCGGTTGCGGGCAGTTCACTTTCATTCGCAAAACTTCCGAGTATTGTTACGCCCGTCCCATCGTTACCTTTATCGCCTTTTGGACCGACTGGACCGATATCACCTTTCGGACCTACCGCGCCTGTATCTCCTTTCAGACCGGTCAGACCACGTTCCCCCGTATCACCTTTCGGACCTACTGGACCCATCGGACCTTCTGCGTTCATTGCGATTTCTGCCGCTGCTAACGCTTCAACTGTCGCCTGTTCTGCCGCAGCTAATATCGCTGGACCTTCGCCTAGCACTAATTGAATTAGCGTTTTATCATCGGCTGACGGCACGTAATCTACCGCTATATCCTTCGTCACCTCATACGTAAAGGGTATCGAACTGACACGCCCATCTGCGTCATAAAGTTGTATCGCTGCTTTCACGTTTCCGGGTACGCTGACTTCCGTTGTGCCAAGTTCGAACGTAATTTCGTTAACGCCCGTTAATGTACCTACGGTTAATACCGATTGTCCGTCCGGTCGTAGCGACGCGAGTGTGTACGTAGATACGCCAGTTAACGGATAGTCAACACCGTCGTCTGTTAATCGGAGTACGAACTTCACGCTATCATTCTGCGTGACTTGCGGTTCCTCTACGTAGTTGTCGCGCTTTATATCAACGTCCAAATAGAACGTATTTTGTATCGCCAATCAAAACGCCTCCTTTCGTTATAAAAAGTAGTAGCGCGTGCTGACCGTTACTTCAAAGCCAGCTGACGCGCCTACGATTTGTATTTCGTTGTTGCCGGGTGCAAACGTAATCAGTCGCTTATTCGTAGCACCGAAAATAGATACGCCGTTTCGCTCAGAACGATTGCCCGTTATTCTTACGATGTCATTTGCGCTAGTTGCTCCGGTGTATTGCCATATGTCGCCTGTCGTTAAATTGCGTATTTGTAGTCCGTTGCTTGCGCCTTTAAATTCGATATATGAATCGACGTGCTCACGCGGATCAATTACGACGTTGCCTTCATTACGAAAACGAAAGCTAGTCGCACTAAACCGCCTCTTCACTACGTTAATCGATTCGGCAAATGGCGACGGCGCTATGAAGCTTACGTCGAAGAATCCGTAATGACGTTCCTGTGATAAATCGAAGCTTCCGTCTGTGCGGACTAACCAACGTTTGCCTTGCGTACGTTCCTCCGTTATATAGAACGGTTGCAGTCCGCTGAATATAGCGAATACTTCGTCGCGTCGTTTCGTATAGTCGTCGAAGTTATCCGCCTTAACGTAAAAGACGCCCGTTATATTACGAGCGCCGTACGTTGTTTCTATCGGAATAACACCGGCTCTACCCGGTATCGTTTCATATTGCGTTTGTATATCCGGCGACGCGACGATGAAGTCACGCGTAACTATGCCGATTTTACCTAAGTCGTAATGACGTCCGTCTAGCGTCTGTATGAGCGTGTTCATCGTTATCCACGTCCCTTCGTATAAAGTCTTAACGCGTTGTTACTGCCTTGCATACGGTCTAAATGCGGTTGCTGAACGCGAGCCATTTCGTAACCATCGACTTGTAATACGATGTCGCCTCGGCTTGCTTCGTCCGCTTGTAACGTCGCTTGCATTTCGGATTCTAGCTTACGTAATGCTCCGCCACTTGCTCCGTTTACTGAAGGTGTGTCGTAGGATAGCGTAGGGTTAGGTGTCATTAAGCCTGCGAAATTAGTGGCCGTATTGACTACCGCTGATTTCATCGACTCCATACCGTTAATCCAACCTTGCATCATGTTAACGCCGATCATATCGCGCATCCAACGGGACGGCGAATGTATATTGAACGCACTCTGCATTGCTCCTTTAACGGCTTCTGCGATAGATTTCGCTTTCTTGATTAACGAAGGTTCCATCGACGCAAGTCCGTCCATAAGACCTTTCGCTGCGTTTGCTCCGATTGCCTTAAGCGAAAGAAGTTCGGTATTCGTTGCTTTCGTTAAGCCTTGTATTTGCTTCGTCCATTCATTACGTAACGTTTCCAATTCCGTGTTAGCCGTTTTGCGAAGTTCCTCGATACGTTTGACCATATCCGTTTTCATTCCGATTAACTCAGTTTCAGCTTGCTTACGTGCCAACGCGCCTTTCTCTCTATACAGCGCCGAGTATTGCGATAATTGATCGTCCGTTAACGAGTTCAATGCGATTAGTTCCGGTAGAGCGTTAGGACCCATCTCGCGTAATTCTTCGAGTAACCCTTTATCGATTGCCTTATAAGAAAGCTTCTCGATTTCCGATTGCCAGTGTTTGAAGCCAGCAACTTGTGATTGTAAATTCGAAAGTAATTCCGCGCCTGACTTCTCGACCTTTGCGTCGAACTCGTCGAATAGTCCTACGAATGAAGTTAACGCTGACGTTCGTGCGTCTAAGGAATTTTTATATGCGTCAGTTAACGCTTTTTCATCGTTACGTAACTTCTCGTTAGTTGCCGACATCTTGTTAGCGAATTCCTCGTTAATGCGAACTACTTCGTCATTAACCGCTTTAAGCGACTTCTGATACGCTTGTTGCGCCTCTACGCGTTCTTTAGTGCCGGCTTTGAACATTCCGACCGACTTACGCCATACTTCCGTCTCAGCTACTAGTGATAATTGCTCTAGCGATTTCTTATCGTTCACATACGATTTAATAGCCTCTAGCTTGTCTTTCGCTAAGTCTGCTTGAACCTTCGCAGATTCCTTCGCATATTTACGTTCTATCGTAGATAACTTCGTAGCTGCCGTTTGTTCAATCTTAGCGATACGCTGCGTTTCTGATACGGTGAGTTTGCGTTTCTTAGACTTCGCTACTGCGTGGATATTTGCGATGTCACGCGCTTTATTCTTCTCGACCGTCTTTTCTTCCGCAGCTTGCTTTTTATGGATAGCGGTAAGTTCGGAATTTGCTCCGGTAATTATCGACTTAATTACGTTCGTAACTCCGGCAGTTGCGTCTTTGACCATTTTCTGCGTACTTGCGATACCGTTCGCCAAACCTTGCCCGGTGAATACTCCTAGTTCCGCCATTACGCGTGAAGGTGAGTGTATGCCCAGTATTTTCTTAGCCCATTGCGGAATCTTAGCCGCTAGGTCGCTAACCGTTTTCTTAATAGCGCCACCCATCGATGCAATACCTTTTATCAATCCACGTATAATGTCCTTACCTGTTTGCGCTAAGTCAATTCCTTTTAGGTACTTGCCGATGTCCGCCCATATCTTAACTAGCGTCCCCTTAATCGTTTCCCAAGCGCCTTTCCAGTCGCCTTGCAATACTTGCAGTACGGTCTTAACTACGCCTAGTATGATGTTAATTGCGGTAGACACTACGAGTTTAATCGTTTCCCATGCCGCCTTAACTGTGCCCGAAATGATAGGCCATACCGTTTGGAAAATACCTTTAATAATCCCCATTACACCTTTGATTATGATAACAACGCTCTCAAAATACGTCTTAACTAGCGATTGTATCTGCTTACCATTCTCCGCCCAAAACGCTTTAAACTTATCTAGCTGAGGTTTCGCAAACGCTAGCACCGCTGCTATTGCGTCCGTTATCGCTTTCTTAATCGCGTTAAACGCTATCACCGTTAGGTCTTTAATCTTCGCCCAAGCTGCGTTGACCATATCGCGGAACCAATCGATTTTGTTATACGCTAAAACTACTGCTGCTACTATACCGACTATCGCTGCTACCGCTATTCCTATCGGTCCTGTTATCGCTGCAAATACTGCGCTCAGTAAACCACCTGCTCCGCCCGCTATTCCTAGCGCCGTTGCTAACGTACCCAGCGACGTGATAATCGAACCTACGACCACCATTGCGATACCTATTCCGGCTGCTATAGCGCTGAAGATACCGACTATCGCCGTTCCGATTACGAGAAAGTTCTTCGTACCTTCGGAAAGTCCCGTAAAGCGCTCAGCTAATGACGCTAGCCATTCCGCTGCTTGTTGTACATACGGAACTAATACGTCACCGATCATGATTGCGACTGTTTCGAACGCCCCCGATAAGTTCTCGAGCGCTCCGCCGATTCCGTCTTTCATTTGCGCAGCCGTTTCCGCCGCAGCGCCTTCACTGTTTTGTAGTGATAGCGTCATCTTATCGATTTCAGCCGGACCCGCACTTATTAGCGATAAGAAACCGGATACTGCTTCCGTACCTACGAGTTTAGCTAACGTAGCTACCTTATCAGCTTCGGACATATGCGCCGTTGAGTCCGCTAACTCTCGAACCATTTCCGATAAGCCTAGCGCATTACCTTCGCTATCTTTCATGGAGATTCCGAGTTTTTCCATCATCTTTCTTTGCGCTGTTGCCGGATTATTTAACGCTAAAATAGACGCACGTAGCGCTGTCCCTGCGTTAGATCCGTCAAGCCCTGCATTCAATTGTTCGTGTCACGGCTCTTTATCCGTAACCTCCGCATTTCCACGGAGTATCAGACTATATCATTACCTACGACTTCACTCGTTTAGGTATCGCGCGCTCGTGGGCTTTTACTGTCCTCGTCTTATACGTTAGGACTCCGTAGCCTAGTCGTTACACCTTCCGTAGCTTTCACTATGGCTTGGCTCGGGATTGGCGTAGCTTGCGCCTTAGCTTTCCCCGAATTCACGCGATGTTTTATGCTGCGAATTTCTCCGCAACCGACCAATGTTGTTTAGTCATAATTCCGGCTGCTGCCGCTACTTCTTCTAGCGATATACCTAACGCTGCTGCTGGTCCACCGGCGTACTTTAATACGTAACCTAAATCGTCAATACCCGCCGCTGACACGTTGGCTGACATCGCTAATACATCGGCTACTCGACTTGACTCCGCTGCCTCTAAGCCCCATATATTTAACGCTGACGATACCGTATCCGCCGCTAAAGCTAAATCCTCACCTGACGCCTCAGCTGCCGCAATGATTCCGGGCATGGCTGCTATCGTTTGGTTAGCGGTAAAGCCTTTTGCGGCCATCTCTGTCATCGCATTTGCTACCGAACTTGCTGACTCCGATGTGGTCGCGCCTAAGTCCAACGCACTAGCTTTCATCGCATCTAGTTCCTTCGCAGACGCTCCGGCGATTGCTCCGGCTTTACGAATCTGCGTATCAAAGTCCGATGCGGATTTAACTGCAAAGCCTAAGCCTGCGCCAATTGCTAATGCTGCACCACCGAACCCCTTCGCCATATCCGATCCTACTGCCGACATATTCTTCCCGAAGTTATCCAAGGTTCCGTTCGCTTGAGAAATTTGGTTTACGAAATCGCTGATGTCGGCGCCAATCTGGACGATAATGTTTTCTAACATTCGCTTACTCCTTTCTGACCGTCTGTAGCGACGCTAACCATGCGTTGTCCATGCGAGTTTGCTCGCGTAAATCCTGAACCTTCGCTTTGTCTACGTTTGCGTCCGTAGGTCGTTTATATAAGTCGCTCGGCTTAATCCGCTTCGACCTGTGCGCTATTTC
>Ga0209013_10006178_pt1 | contig 10201 bp, 9 predicted proteins | sample Cruoilmetagenom2_FD_187291 | JGI IMG/M metagenome (GOLD analysis project Ga0209013, IMG submission 187291) | Oil polluted marine microbial communities from Coal Oil Point, Santa Barbara, California, USA - Sample 2 (SPAdes) (version 2) | ecosystem: Environmental > Aquatic > Marine > Oil seeps ...
CCCTTTGAATATAGTGGTCGCGCTTGTCCCGCCGCTCAGCGATGAGACTCGCGATGTGGTGGTAGGTCACAGGATCGTAATATCGCAGCCCCAAGTCCTCCAGCTCCCACTTTATCTGCCAGATACCAAGGCGGTTTGCCAAAGGGGCAAAGATCTCCAGTGTCTCTCGTGCGATGCGTACGCGGCGTTCCTGCGACAGAGAACCCAGCGTCCGCATGTTGTGCAGCCTGTCCGCCAGTTTGATCAGCACGACGCGCACGTCATCCACCATGGCCAGGAACATCTTGCGCAGGCTCTCAGCCTCCTCCGCCTCGATGTCGCGGCTGCCCATCTTGCTCATGGTGTCGATGTAGGCCAATTTGGTGACACCATCCACCAGGCTGGCCACCTCGGCGTCGAACCGCTCCGCCACATCCTGGACCGTCCAGTCGGTATCCTCCACGACGTCGTGCAGCAGCCCAGCAGCGACCGCATGGTAGTCAAGCCCGAGTTCCGCCAGCATGCGGGCCACTTCCACGCAGTGGACGACATAGGGCTCTCCCGAAACCCTCGTCTGCCCATCGTGCGCGGAAACCGCCTGCTCGTAGGCCTGATTCACCACGGCGAGTTCAGCCCCGTTGAATCTCTCCGCCGCCCACTCGATCTGCTGAACTTCCACCACAGACAAGACCTGCTCCACCTCCATCGGAATGTCATAATAGTATAGCGCATAACCAGGTTTTGCGCAACCGGCCTCCTCAAACCCCTCAGGGCGATTGCATCAAATTGGCCTACGGCCTGCCTGGTTTCCACAAACTTGTCCATTTGCTCGAGATCGTGTGAAAAGTCCAGGTTCCGGAAACAAAAAGGGCACGTGTCCCACTTTGAGTCGAAAATCAGAGGTGAATAGGGCGCTCGACTCGGTTCCAAACGTTTTTCCGCGACCGTGCCCACGGCACGAGAAACAAGCGAGTTTTCACACAGCCTGGCTCGTGCCGGACTGTGGTCCGCTGGGAGCAGGAGAGGTGGTTGATTGCTGGACAGATTTCATCAGCAGGAGGCATTCGGACTGGCAGCACTGATTTTTTGGCTCGAATCAAGCGTTTTCACGCCTTGAAACTAGATGCAATCGCCCTATCAAACCCCTAGGGCAATAGCATTGGGGGGCCTGGTGCTTGTCATTGCGAACGAAGTGAAGCACCGACACGCCCGCCACGAGCCCCTCGCGGTGGAGTACTCGCGGTGGCAAACCCTGTTTGATTCTGAGGATTGCCCCATCAGACCCCAGCAATTTCAAATGGGAAGCACCGGTTTTGGACTTCCGAAGTCCTGCCTGGCTCATCAGATGGCAATTGGCCCAGCCTGGATGCGGGTCAAGGAGCATCCCCAGTCCTAGCCGGCCTTGCCAGGCCACTTGACGCCCTCGTGCAAGGACAGTATACTTGCAGCGAGTCTGGCTGCCGCATCAGTTCTCAGTGAATCCGCAGCAAGAGGAAAACCATGTTTCCGTTGGGGCACGTAGCATACACCTGGGCAGCAACGACGTGGCTGCAATCACAGGGCAAAGCGCTCGACATCGACTACCGGGGCGCGGCCCTTGCCGCAATGCTTCCGGACCTGGTCGACAAGCCCCTGTCGCTGACGCTCATGTCCGAATCCGGCACCAGCCAGGGGCTCAGCCACACGCTTCTGGGCCAGACCCTTCTGACGCTGGCCGTGGCCCGGCTCAAGCCCGGGTGGCTGCCCTACGCGCTCATCAGCAACAGCCACCTGGCAGCGGACCAGATGTGGAAGTACCCCCGAACCCTGTTCTACCCCTTCTCCGGGCGGCTCGATTCCTGGAGATTCATGGGCACGCCCTCAGCTATGCTCAGCGCCTACGCCGAGATCGCCACCCGGCCTGCCATCCTTGCCGTCGAATCCCTGGGGATCGCCCTGCTGGGCTGGGTGGTGCGCAAAGGACGGCTGCATAGCAAAGAGGGCCTGGTGCGGCTGCTTGCAACGGGAAAACTGGGGGATCCTGATGACCTGTCATTCTGAGTCCATCACCGAGATTCCCTTCGGCTGCGCGCAGGGCATGCTTCACTGCATTCAGAGCATGTCCTGAGCGCAGTCGAAGGACGACAGGAGAGTTCCTTGGTAGCGCCACCGACAAAGATCTCCTGAGATGCGGAAGGAGTCTTCACTGACGCCAGGGAATCTGCGATTTGGCGAGGTACAGGAACAATGCGCGTGATAGCGGGCAAAGCCAAGGGCCTCCGGTTGCAAGCGGTACCGGGCAGCGGTACGCGCCCCATATCCGACCGGGTGAAAGAATCCCTCTTTAACATCTTGGGGGCAGAGACAGTGGGGGCCCGCGTGCTCGACCTCTTTGCCGGAACGGGTAGCGTGGGCATTGAGGCGCTCAGCCGGGCGGCGGAGCAGGTGGTCTTTGTCGAAAAGCGCGCCAGGGCCGTTTCCACCATCCGTGCCAACCTGCACCACACCAAACTTCAGGCTGGTGGCCGCGTCGTAAAGGCCGACGTGTTCAAGTACCTTCAGGGCGAGCCGGAGCCCTTTGACCTCGTCTACGTCGCGCCGCCCCAGTACGAGGGGCTCTGGAGCCAGGCCCTTCTGGCGCTGGAGGCCAATCCGGGCTGGATTAGCCAGCATGGCCTCGTCGTCGTCCAGATCTTTCCCAAAGAGCTGGAGATCCTGCCCCTGCAAACCCTGCAACTCGTCGATCAACGCAAGTATGGTAGTACCCTGCTCTGCTTCTACGAAGCCGCCCTGCCCGGCATATAGACGCCATATCGCGTCAGATTCGGTACATCCTCACGCGATTGTCCTGAACCCACCGCCCGGGCTACTGCGTTTGGAAGCAGATCCTACAAATTCGCTTGTAGCCCCGTCCCGGGGACCTTTGACGCCACCGGACGCCCGGCTCCTGTGTCGTTCCGGGCATCCCCCTGACCTCGCAGGTCTTCTTCAACCTCCGAGGTCGGGTCGCCCTTGGCCACCCTTCTGACCTCGGAGGTTTTCTTCATCCTCCGAGGTCTGGCAATCCGGCGATGCTTTGACCCCCTGTATCATAGTCGCGCTTTCAGACCTCGGAGGTTGCGGCCAAACCTCCGAGGTCGGGTTGCTACTGGCCACCCTCTTGATCTCGGAGGTTTTCTTCAACCTCCGAGGTCTGGCACCCGATGCCCCGACGCTTGCATAGATCCGGGCAAATCGCCCTTGTCCCAAGGGCCTGCAGCGATAAATGAGGCCGCCCCGAATACACCACTTTTCCCTATTGGCAAAACACAAACTTTATGCTACAATATGGGCAAGAATAGGAGTTGACACGCACCCGATGCCAACTGAACCGGAAACTCTGAATCCAGGAACACTGCTCAAAAACCTGGGGGCTGGTATGGAAGCCATTCCAACCTCCCAGCTCTATCCACTCTCCGATCTCACAGCAAAACAGCTCGACGAGTACCGCGCGGTGTGGGACACGCTGCCAGTGAAGCAGCGTCGCCGCCTGGCGCATGCCCTGGTAGAGGTTGCGGAGGTCCACTTTGAGTTGAATTTCGACGAGATCTTTGCCCATTGCCTGTCCGATCCTGACCAAGAGATCCGGGCAGCGGCCATAGACGGCCTGTGGGAAAACGAACAGGTCGCCCTCGTCGGACCCTTTCTGGCCATGTTGCGAAGCGATCCCTCCGCCCAGGTGCGATCCGCAGCCGCCGCCGGCCTGGGGCGATACGTGCTGGCTGGGGAGCTGGAACAGTTGGAGCCGGCCATCCAGGTACGCATCATGATTGAGCTCCTGACCACCTTCCATCTCGCCGGTGAGACCGTTGACGTGCGCCGCCGCGCCCTGGAGTCGGCAGCCTATGCCTGCACTGAAGAAGTGCTCGAGATGCTGGACCTCGCCTATTTCGACGACGACGAAGAGATGCGTATCAGCGCCATCGCGGGCATGGGCCGCAGTTGCGACCAGCGTTGGGCGGAGAACATACTCATCGAGTTGGAGAGCTCCACGGCCGCCATGCGCTACGAGGCAGCCCTGGCCAGTGGAGAGCTGGCGTTGCGCCAGGCCGTGCCGCTCCTGATACGCCTCATGTACGACGCGGACAGCCAGGTCCGTGAGGCCGCCATCCACGCGCTGGGCCAGATCGGCGGCTCTGAGGCCAAGGAAGCGCTGCTGGCCGCCTATGACGACGCTGGCGATGATGCCCGGACTGCCATCGACGATGCGCTGGCCGAGCATGCCCTCGCCGATGGCGATCTCGATTTATTGCTCTACGAGACCGACGGCGACCTGGGCGATGACCGGCCCTTTAACCCCTGGAGTGTCGAGGAAGATGAACCCGGCGACAATAATCTGGACGATTGGATGTTGGACGCCGAGTAGCGCGACAAAGCCCAAAGACGCCTGAACCTCAGGCGCCGCCAGTCGCAGCAGCATGGACGTGAACCAGGCTTAACCCCTATGCCCAGAAAGATTTTTGTGGTCGGCCACAAGAACCCAGACACCGATTCTATCGTTTCGGCCATCGCCTACGCCCGTCTGTTGCAGTTGCAGGGTGAGACCAACGTCATCCCCGCGCGCCAAGGTGAGGTCTGGGCCGAGACCCGCTACGTCGTCGACCGTTTCGATCTGCCTCTGCCGGTCCTCATGGACAGCGTCCGGCCTACGGCTCGCGACGTGATGACGACCAACCCGGTCGCCGGTAGCCCGAAGGAATCGGCGTACACAGTTGGCCGCCAGTTGCGCGGCCGCAGAATCCGGGCCATGCCCCTGACCGATGGTAAGGGCGCGCTGGCCGGTCTCATTTCCGTGGAGGATTTTGCCCACATCCATCTCGCCGGGCTGGACCGGGACAGCATGGACGAGATCCGCCTGGAGGTCCACAACGTGGTGGAGGTGCTGGGCGGACGGCTGGTGGTCGAAGCCAAGGGCCGCCGCCTCCGAGACAAGGTCATGATCGCCGCCATGGACCTGGAGACGGTCCGCAGCCGCGTGGAACCCGATATCATGATGGTCATGGGCGATCGCGACGATGTCCAGAGAATGGTCATCGAGGAAGGCGTATGTGCACTGGTGGTCACCGGCGGGCTGCCCATCTCGGACGAGATCGTCGCCCTTGCCCGAGAAAAGAACGTGACCCTCATCTCCTCACCCCATCACACCTTTACCACTGTCCGCCTCCTCAACCTGAGCATCCCTGTTTCCCACATCATGCGCCGCGACGTGCTGACCGCCTCCCCGGATGATCCGCTGGACGACTTGCGCGACAAGCTGACCCGGCAGCGCACGATCCCCATTGTCGATGCCGGGGCGAATCTAACCGGCGTAGTTTCCCGGAGCGACCTGATCAAGCCCGTGCGCCATGGCGTCTACCTGGTGGACCACAACGAGCGCAGCCAGACGGTGGATGGTCTGGACCGTGCAGAGCTGTTGGGCATCGTCGATCACCACCGCATCGCGGACATTCAAAGCGACTCGCCCATCTTTTTCCGCAACGAGATCGTGGGTTCGACGAGCACCATCATTGCTGGACTGTTCGACGAATCGGGGATCCCCATCCCACCATCCATCGCCGGCATCCTGCTGGCCGGCCTCATCACCGACACGGTCCTCTTTCGCTCGCCCACCAGCACGCCCCGCGACGAGCGGGTAGCCCGTGAATTGGCCGAGATTGCGGGTGTGGATGTCGAGCAGTTCGGCCAGGAGATTTTTTCCGTGGCCTCCGATCTCTCGGGCCGCAGTCCCAGGGAGATCCTGACCACCGATTTCAAAGAGTTTCGCATCGACGGGACGCTCTTTGCGGTTGGTTATATGGAGACCGTGCACAAACGGCGAGTGGACGAGATCCGCGACAAGCTCCTGACCGAAATGGTGGCCATTCGTGGCGAAAAGGGCTACGTGGCCTTGCTCTTCATGGTCGTAGACATCGCCCACAGCCAGACCGAGATCCTCATCGTGGGCTTGGAGCAAGAGGTCGCGGAGGCGCTGGGGCAGCGTCTCGCTTCGCCCCATTCAGTAATGATAGCAGGCGTAATGTCGCGCAAAAAGCAGGTCGTGCCCATCCTGCCGCGTATCGCCCGGCAGTACGCTGCCACCGCATGAGCCTTGGACCACGAGCAACTGGGCGCTGCCCTGGAATCCCGGGCGCTCGGCTTGTGGCGAAGCCTGGTCCGGTTTCCATAGCCCAGTGCGAGAAGGGGGCAGTAGTGAGAAATGCCATCCTGCTTGCCGCGCTTGTCCTTGCGGCTGCTGTCTCGTCCGCTTGCTCCAGCCAGGCTGCGATCACAAGAGTTCCGACACTCCCGCCAGATGCTCCATCAAAGGTTGGAGAGGCGGATATCTATTGCCCAACTCTGGATGATCAAGCTCAGCAACACTACAACGACGCTGTGGAGCTTGAGCGCCAGGGTAGGTTGGAGGATGCCAGGGAACACTACGAGCAGGCGATTGAACTGGACCCTGCCTATTGCGACGCAATGGACAACCTGGGACGGTTGCTTCGCAGTCAAGGCCGCCTTGACCAGGCAATCTACTGGTACAAGCAATCAATAGATGTTCTCCCCAACAATACCGTTGCACACCAAAACCTTGCTGTCGCCTACCGCATACAAGGCAGAACGGCCGAGGCCATTGCGGAATATCAACTGCTTGCACGGTTGGATCCCGATAATCCTGAAGCGTACTATGGTCTCGCGCAGTGCTATCTGGATCTAGATCAGCCTCACAAGGCTGTGACCCAGGGCAAGCAGGCTGAACGGCTCTATGCCCGGAGATCCTCGCCACTGCTCACTGATGCTCGTCACCTTTTAGGGATCGCCTACTTCGAACTCGAAGATTGCAGAAACGCCCTGGAGTATTTGGAACCGATCTATTTGGAGATGCAAGGCGATCCCAGCGTGAACTATGTTCTGGGATTATGCCATCTGCTGGAATCCCAAGATCGTGAATTGGCCTGGAGGTATCTGGAAGAAGCACAAGCACTCGGTGTGGACATCCCGCAAGAGGTTCTTCTCGAGCTTGGAAAGTGACTCCAGAATCAGCACACCGCAACCCTTGTCGTGCCGGCAGAGGCGCTGTCTCATAGCTGCTGCAGACTAGCTCGGACCCTGCGCACGGAACCGCGAAAAACGCGTTCTGGAAGAGAGATGATGAAACAGCAACCAGAAAGCCCGAACACAGAGCAAGACCTGGACCTGCAGGCACTCAACCGGGGCGCCAAGCTTCTGGAGCGCGGGCAGGCCCACGAGGCCATCCCCCATCTGGAGCGCGCCCACGAACTGGAGGCCACGAGTGTGCCGGTCCTCATCACGCTGGGAGGCGCCTACGTCGTGGCCGGCCGCCACAAAGAGGCCGTCCCTCTGCTGGAAGCCGCCCGCGACGCCGAACCCGGCAACGCTATGGTCTGGATCAACCTGGGGGCCGCCTACCTGGGCAACCCGCTCCTGGCCACGGACGAGCAGCAGATTCGGGCCATCGAGGCCTTTGAGCAGGCCCTGGAGCTGGATCCGGCGGCCCCCAGCGTCCACTACAACCTGGGTCTCATCTTTATCGACCAGGACGAGCCCGACTTGGCCCTGGCCGCCTTCCGCCAGGCGGTCGAAACCGACCCGATGGACCGCGATGCGCGGCTCTGGATCCGCCGGTTGGAAGATAGGGAGCCGAGTCACCAAGACCCTTAGACTTTCTGTCCACAGGCCCAGTTCCAGCTGGAGGGCGAGCCGCGCCTTGGCCCAAGTGTCTAATCAGCGGAAGAAAGCCCAAGGGTCTGGCTCGAGCCTTGAGAGCAGCGTGCCAGAGAATGGCGGCTTGCCCTTTGATCATGGATGTGTTATCATCAGACAAGAGAGGTCAGGAGCAGGAGTCCGGTCACCAGATGACACTGATCTACACCATCGGCCACAGCAACCACGAGTTGGACGTGTTCTTGGCGTTGCTCCACGAACACGCCATCCAGCTTCTCGTCGACGTCCGCAGCAGCCCCTACAGCCGCTACGTGCCCCACGCCAACCGCGAGAGCCTGGGTCGCGCTCTGGAAGCGGCCGGCATCGCCTACCGCTGGGAGGGTGAGCGCCTGGGCGGCAAGCCCGAAGGCGATGTCATGGATTATGACAAGATGGTGGCCAGCCCGGCCTTCCAGCAGGGCATCGCTGATCTGTGCTCGCTGGCCGGCGAGCAGCGGACGGCCATCATGTGCTCGGAGGGCGACCACCACAAGTGCCACCGTCACAAGCTGATCACCCCTGCCCTCCTGGACCGGGAGATCCACGTCCTGCACATCCAGCCCGACGGCACGCTGGTGGACGAGAACGAGGAGCCCAAACAGCTGTCGCTTTTCTGAGGCGCTCATGCCAACCATCTATACCATCGGACACAACAGGACATCCCTGGAGCGATTCATCCGTCTCTTGCAGGAAGCGGGGGTGGACGCCATTGTCGATATCCGTCTGCGCAACACCTCCCAACTCGCCGGCTTTGCCAAGCGCGACGATCTGGCCTTTCTCTTGAGAGAGGGCTTTGGCATCGAATACGAGCACCGCCCCGACTTGGCCCCGACTCCCGAGATCATGGACGCCTACAAAGAGGACAAGGACTGGCCAGCCTACGAAAGCGCCTTCCTCCCCTTGCTGGAGGAGCGAGATGCAACCGGCCTGGGACGTGAGATCGCGTCCCGCTACCGCCGCCCATGCTTGCTTTGTGCCGAGCCCACGCCCGACCACTGCCACCGCCGTCTGGTCGCCGAGTGGTGGGCCCAGCACCTGCAGGAAGTTAAGGTCATTCACCTGGTCTAGGAGCGTGCTGAAGAACCAAGACTGAACCACAGAGACACAGAGAACACAGAGACAACCAAAAGCCATTTTCGTGGTATTCGTGTCAGGAACTGACTCGACTCACCACAGAGGATAAAGGGCATCCTCACCTCAAGCTCTCCCGTTCTCTGAGGTCCCCGCCTGGCGGGGACAAGCCTACGTGCCTCCGTGGTAAGAACCGGGGCTACAATATGCCTATCCAGGAAACCCTCATACTGGCCGTGACCAGGATGCATGGCGGTGTTTGTGTTGCCGGCATGGTCACGGAGCCAGATCCTATCACGGGACTGCGCTGGGTACGGCCCGCACGCGACTTTGGGCACGTCCTCCTGGGCGACATCACCACGGTGGAAGGGCCAGTTCTGGAGCCATTTGACGTGGTGCAGCTCGACCTCCAGTGTCCCCAGCCCGATCCCCCCCATACCGAGGACTGGATCGTCGACTTTGTGCGAGACCGCCCCCGCGTCGTCCGCCGCTTGCAGAGTGAGCGTCGCACCGGGTTCCTGCGCAAGCACCTCGATACCGCTCCCCAGCAGGTCCTCGAGAGCCAGCAGCGATCCCTGTGTCTCATCAAGCCTGAGAGCATCACCGGCTGCTACCGCCTGGACGCCTACAGCGGCAAGTTCCAGGCGCGGATGACCTTTGATCTGGCCGGTCGGAGCTACATCGGTTCTTATGCAAAGGGGGGTCTGTCGGTCACCGATCTAAAGTGGCGCGCCCTGGGCCGTGCCTGGCTGCCAGAGGAGGGGGGCTGGACCGAGTTTGACGCTCGGGACCTGGAAGCCCGGTACGGGTTCCAGGAGATCTACCTGGCCGTGGGCCTGACCCGTAGCTTTGAGGGCAAATGCTGGCCCATCATCATCGGCGTCCACACGGTGCCCGATTTTGAGGCTGTTGTGGATTATGACAACTTATGAGCCAGACTCGGTCCAGCCCTGTATCCTGTCATTCCAAGTATTCCATGCACAGGGCGCCACTCTATGTGTCAGAAACTCGCTCCTCGGGAGGTCGTCATCCTGAGCGTCAGCGAAGGATCTCTTCCGTGCCTAGCCGAGATTCTTCACTTCGTTCAGAATGACAGATGACCCTCCACCGGTTTCTCAGTTGCGGAGTAAAGCATGTCCTGAGGCGCGAAGGGAATCTCGTTCGACGAACTACCAGGAGGGCAACCACATGCCAGACGATATCCTGTCCCATCTCAGCCTGACCCCGGCCCGTGTACCCGACCTGACCGCCCCACAGCGCAGATCCCTCATCAGCTACCTCATCCGGTGGCAGCACTATGAAGCTGCCCGCCGCTGCCTGCAGCAGCTTCTGGTCACCCACAGCCGCCAGGTCACCGTCTACGACAGCCTGGCCCGCGTCTACCTGGCGGAGGAGAAAGGCGACCGGGCGCTGGAGATGATGCGCCGCC
>Ga0209013_10006180_pt1 | contig 10199 bp, 6 predicted proteins | sample Cruoilmetagenom2_FD_187291 | JGI IMG/M metagenome (GOLD analysis project Ga0209013, IMG submission 187291) | Oil polluted marine microbial communities from Coal Oil Point, Santa Barbara, California, USA - Sample 2 (SPAdes) (version 2) | ecosystem: Environmental > Aquatic > Marine > Oil seeps ...
AGAAAAGCTCACGCGCCAGGACGTCATTTTAGACGCCAAGAATGCTTATTTTTTAATCCTGAAGGCCCAAAAACTGATGGAGGTCGCCGATGAGACTGTTAAACAGATAGCCGCCCAAAAGGACGTGGCTGAAAATATGTACCAGGTCGGCATGAGCCCGCTAAATGATTTGCTGCAAAGCCAGGTGCAACTGGCCAATGCCAAACAGGCGCTTATAACGGCAACAAACAATCTGGATCTCACCAAATCCCAGTTTAACACCTTGCTGCGCCGGCAGGTAAACTCTCCGGTGAGCGTGGAGGACATTCTGGATTTCACGCCCTGGGAACAGAGCATTGAAGACTGCCTGGGCCAGGCAAAAAACAACCGGCTGGAAATTCAGGTGACCGATTTAGAGATTCAAATCGCTGAAAAAGATTATAAACTGTCACAAAGAAATTTTTTCCCGTCGGTCAACCTGGTCGGCACCTGGACGAAGCGGGGAACCGACTGGGACGTAGACGGCGGGGAAGGGATCAGCGATGGGGAGTTTTGGGATATTCGGGCCACGGCAACCTGGGATTTCTGGCAATGGGGTCGGACGAGATACGGCGTCAAGGAAAAACTGAGCCGACTTTCCCAGGCCAAGCTTCGTAAACAGCAAATTTTGGATAACATCGACCTGGAGGTGAAACAAGCCTATCTCAAAACCCAGGAGGCCCAAAAAAATATTACCACCATTGAAAAGGCCATTGAACAGGCCAAAGAAAACCTCAGGATAACTGAGGAACGGTACAAAGAACAGGTATCGACCACCACCGACGTGTTGGTGGCGCAAACCCTGCTTACAGAAACCATGACCAATTATTATAACGCCTTGTATGATTTTAAAATTGCCAAAGCCATCCTCTACCGGGCGCTAGGCCAGGAAGTACTGGAATGATTGATGCCCATGAAAAAACCTCCATCATCCGGATGTTTCACGTTCACCACAATTACGGCCCAAAAAAAACCCTGATCGATATTACCCTGGATATCGCCAAAAATGAGTTCGTTTTCATCAGCGGCCCCAGCGGTGCCGGCAAGACCACCCTGCTCAGGCTTTTTTATCTAGGCGAGCCGGTATCCGAAGGGCAGGTGCTGATAGACGGAATAAATCTAACGCGAATTCCGCGCAAACGCATACCCCGCCTGAGACGAAAATTCGGAATCATATTTCAGGATTACAAGCTGATCCCGACTAGAAGTGTTTACGATAATGTGGCCCTGGTTCTGGAGGCTTCCGGTGCCAAAAACCGCCTGATTCAAAAAAAGGTCAAAAGCGTGCTGCGGCTGGTGGGCATGGAAGACAGATTGAAATCTTTTCCGCCCAGTCTGTCCGGTGGCGAACAACAGCGCATCGCTGTGGCCAGAGCCATTATTGGCGATCCGAAGATAATTCTTGCGGACGAGCCCACCGGAAGCCTGGATGAAGAGTCTGCCGAAGTGATCCTTGAACTTCTCAGAGGTGTGCATATCCGAGGCGCAACGGTAATTATTGCAACCCACGACAAAACACTGATGCAAAAAACCGGAGGGCATGTTCTGCACCTTCAGCAGGGACGGCTTGAAGCATCTATGTTTATAGAAAAACAGTATGATAACGCTATTTTTTAAACGGGCGATAGAGGATATCTTCAAAAACAGGTTTTTGAATCTGGTCACTATCATCACCATCTCCCTGTCAATTTTAATTGCCAGCTCCTTTATCCTTTTCTTTGTCAATACCAGCGAAATAATAAACTCCTGGAAAAAAGGCCTGCGTATAATGGCCTATCTTAAACCGGGAATCAACAACGACGGGCTGAAAGATTTAAAGCTGGCTATCCAATCTCTGGATGACGTAGACAATTTACAATTTATATCAAAACAAGAGGCGCTTAGCCGACTAAAAGCCCTGATGGAGCATCAATCATCCCTTTTTGAGAACCTCACCCAGAATCCTTTGCCCGACAGTATTGAAATCCGCATGAAAGCCTCCACTGAAAGCTGGCAAAAAATTGATTCTCTGGCTGCTCAAATTGAAGCCCTGCCTCAGATTGATGAAGTAGAATATGGTCAGAGATGGGTGGGGCGTTTCGCTCATATCATTTCCCTGTTTCGACTGGCAGGATATGCTATGGGTACACTTTTTTTCATGGCTACCATTTTTATTGTTGCCAATACAATCCGTCTCGTTATCTATTCAAGGCGCGAAGAAGTTGAAATTATGCGTCTGGTGGGCGCTACCGACAATTTTATTAAAATCCCCTTCTATTTCGAAGGTCTTATTCAGGGAGCTCTGGGCGCCATTATCGGACTTGTCATGCTCTATATCGCATTTATACTTATCTCATTTAATGTTGAAAAAGGATTTTCCCCGGAATTTTTTCGATTTCATTTTCTATCCCCGACACTTCTGTTAACGATTCTGCTGGCCAGCATGCTGGTGGGATGGCTGGGGTGTTATATTTCGCTAAAACAGTTTTTGAAGCAGTAGGGGTTGCTGGTCTCTGGCTCCTGGTCGCTGGATTCTGGTTGCTGGTCACTGGCTTCTGGTTGCTGGTCGCTGGTCTCTGGTTACTGGTTACTGGCTTCTGGTCGCTGGTGACTGGTCACTGGTCACTGGTCACTGGTTACTGGTTGCTGGATACTTGATGCTCGATACAGGATGAAAACGATTTGAGGTTCTGGTAAAATGGTATAGGGTTGAAGGAATAAAAAACTCTGTGATTGAATAAACAATGTTGACATCGAAAACAACAATAACAGTTTCTATTCTCCTGATGGTTGGCCTGCTCCTGATTTTCAGCGCCGGAACTGCAGGCGCTTCTGGCAGGCATTCTATTGGCATTGTGACCGCCAACGAAGTTTCGGTGCAGACCGAACCCGGTAAACACGGCTTTTTACAAAAAACCCTCCAGCGGGGTGCCAAAATAAAAATAATTATGCACCGACAAGGATGGATTCAAATTCTTCATGACGGTGAGGTGGGTTTCATCCCGGACCGGGCGGACTTATTAAAAATTGTTCAAAATAATAAAACTGCCCGGGACGTTGCCGAAAAGCCTCCCGGTCGCCAAAGCCAAATTGATGAATATGAAAAACGCAAAAAATATATCAGCCGGGAAATTCAACAGGGGCGTCAGGAAGTCGAAGCCTTCACCCGCAAGGAAAGCGACACCATCAAGCGCTTAAACCAGGTAGAGATTGCACTCAATAAAAGTAAAAGACAAACGGCTGCTATCATAAAAAAAATAAACAAGATAGAAGAGGCTGTCAAAGAAGCCACGACCGCATCTGATGAACTGAGGAACCAAATCCAGGCCAATGAAAAATATGTGGCCCGGCGCCTGGTCGCGGTTTACAAAATGAACTGGTTGGGGAAATTTCATCTGTTGGCATCTGCAGAATCGATGCATGAGTTTATCCAACGCAAAGCCGCGTTGGAGCGTATTCTGGGTTATGATAAAAAAGTTCACCAAGATCTGATGAGAGATCAGGCCGAATTAAAAAAAGTGCACAACCGCCTTGAAGGTCTAAAAGATCAGAAAAGTTCCCGCGCGGACGAGTTTAAAAGACAAACCCGCTTGATGTCGCAGGAACGATCAACCCGTACAAAATTGCTGGCAGACATTCGCAGCCATAAAGCTCTGGAACTGGCTGCCATTGATGCGTTAACCCAGGCCTCCAACGAACTGGACCGTAGAATCAATTTGTTGAATACGAGTATTAACAGGGCCGCCCCGCATAAAAATGTATCACGGTTGTTATTTTCCGCTCATAAAGGCTTGCTTATCAAGCCCGTTAAAGGTAAAATAACTTCTTTATACGGACCGTATAAAAATCCGAAGTACAATATTACCAACTTTCGCAGCGGTATTGACATCGAAGCGGATAACGGGGAACCCGTTCGGTCTGTTTTCAAGGGCAGAATTCTTTATTCGAGCTGGTTTAAAACTTATGGCAACATGATTATTATTGATCATGGCAAAAATTTTTATACGGTTTATGCCCACCTGGAAGAAGCCTTTAAAGCCAAAGGCGATGATGTTGAAACCGGTGAAGTCATCGCCACAGTGGGCGATACCGGGTCCATGACCGGAGCAAAGCTTTATTTTGAAGTTCGCCACCACGGGAAACCGGTAAATCCGTTACCATGGTTAAAAAAAGGATAGCCGTTCAAAGGTTCAGAGGTTCAGGGTTCACATCAAAAAAAGTATGGCAATAGAGCGATTTGATGATATTGGCGCATGGCAATTGGCCCGAAAGTTAGCTTGCAAGTTCAGCAAAGGCCGGATAACCCTGAACGGTGAACTCTGAAGCTTTACCTAAAAAGGATAATAAGGAGTATATAAATGATCAGCAAAAAAACGCGGCATGTAAAATTGTGGTTACTGATGGTAATCGCCGTTGTTTTCTGGACAGTTGGCACTGGATTTTATCGAGATCTGTCGGCCAAAAGCGAAGAAGCATACGAAGAATTAAAAGTATTTTCCGATGTCATCGAAATGATTGAACGAGAATATGTCGATGAAGTTGATGCCAAAGAATTGATTCAAAAGGCAATTCAGGGAATGGTTCACAGCCTCGATCCCCATTCCTCGCTACTGCCGCTGGATGCCTTTCAGGATTTGCAGATAGATACCAAGGGAAAATTCACCGGCATCGGTATTCATATTACCATGCAGGACGGCTTTGTAACGGTTATCTCACCCATCGAGGACACGCCTGCCCATAAAGCCGGGATTATAGCTCGGGATAGAATCATTAAAGTCGACGGCAAACCAACCAAAGACCTTCGGCAAGCTGTAAACATGATGCGGGGACCCAAAGGAACCAAGGTCGAAATCACCATTTTGCGAGAAGGCGTTAAAAAGCCGCTGGATTTCAAATTGATCAGGGATGTGATCCCCATCCTAAGCGTTAAATCGTTTAATTTGAAACCCGGTTACGGTTACATTCGCTTATCAAATTTTACCGGAACCACCACCACCGAAATGAAAGAGGCTTTGGAGAAAATGGAGAATGCAGAGGTACCATTAAAGGGACTGGTACTGGATCTTCGCAACAACGGTGGCGGATTGCTGAACCAATCGATTAAAGTTGCCGACCTTTTCCTGGATGAAGGAATAATTCTCTCAATCAGAGGCAGAAACAAAAAAAATACCAAAGTGTTTAACTCAACTCCGTCCAGTGTGAAACGAAACTATCCGCTGGTGGTTTTGATCAACGGCGGAAGCGCCAGCGCGTCTGAAATTGTTGCCGGTGCGCTGCAGGACCACAGGCGGGCCCTAATTTTAGGTACCACGTCATTTGGCAAGGGCTCGGTTCAGACGGTGGAGACTTTGCGCGACGGCTCAGGCCTTAAATTAACCATCGCCAGATACTATACTCCCAATGATCGGTCAATTCAGGCCAAAGGAATTACACCGGATATTTATCTAAAGCACCGCCGGCTGGACCCAAAGGAAATTTCACAAAGGGAAGAGGGGCTGCTAAAAGAAAAAGATCTTGAGAACCATCTCGAGGCCGAACCGTCCAGGGAGCAGGACAAGGACAGCGAAAACGAAGATGAAAAAGACAAAAGCAAAAAAAGGCCCAGGATACAGGAAATGGAACAAAGGGTCGGCCCGCTGACACTCGAAGCGCTGCAAACAGATAATCAGGTCAGGCGTGCTCTCCAAATGCTGGAGGGATATGACATTTTTAAAAATCTGAAAGGATAGACGGCGCGACATTTCTACAACATGAGTAATTAATTTATTTCTGAATTTCAGTTGGGGCAAAGTCCCTATTTTTTTTAAATGGCGAAACGAAAACCCACCCCTAAGAAAAAGAAAACCCGCAAAACATCCCGCAAAAACAAATTGTTTAAGAGTTCAGTTGTTAAAGCTTTTGCCGGTTTGGCAATTTTAGTGTTGGTGGTTGCGATTGCCGGGTTGTTGGCTCATTTTTTTATTTCATCTGAAAAACCGCCAAAAACCGGTCTGCCTTCTAAAACAATCCCGGAAACCAAACAACCGATCGCCAAAATCCCCACCTTTGAGATCTATCCTTCCAAAGATATCCCCCCGGAGAAAAAGCCGCCCAAAATACCGCCACCGGACAAAACGCAGTTGCCGAGGGTTGCCATTATTATCGATGACCTGGGTTACGATAAAAAGATAGCAAAAAAATTGAGCCGGCTTAATGGCGGAATCACGTTTTCCATCCTGCCCCACAGCCCTCACCAGAAAAGCATCGCCCGGTTGGCACATGAAAACGGGATGGGCATCATGCTTCATCTGCCCATGGAGCCAATCGAATATCCGGCTGTCAATCCGGGACCGGGAACCCTGCTGACCTCCATGACACCGGACCAGTTAATCCGCAAATTGGAAAAAAACCTGGCGGCCGTGCCTTACATCAAAGGCGTCAATAACCACATGGGTTCTCGAATGACGGCCGAATCCGGCCAGATGTACCAGATTTTCTCCATCCTGAAAAAAAGGAACCTCTTTTTTATCGACAGCCGCACAACAAGTAAAACGCTCTGCAAACCTTCAGCCCGCTTGTTTCAAATTCCTTTTGCGCAGCGGGATGTTTTTCTGGATCATTCCCAGAATCCGGATTTTATCCGCAGGCAGATAAAAAAATTGATACGAATCGCCCAGCGCAATGGGCAGGCTGTCGGGATCGGACACCCTCATTCAATAACCTATGAGGTTCTGCGTGAAATGATGCCCGAGCTGCAAAAAAAGGTCAAATTGGTTCCGGCATCAGAAATTGTCCAGCCTGTCGGATAAAACCGTCAGGAATGAAGAATTGAAATTCTATCCAAACCATCGATTCAGTAAAAAGCAACAAGTTAGAATGCGTTGGGGTCGATCCTGACTTGACATAAGGCAATGGGTTCTTTATGCTTTTTGTAAGATTCGAGTAAGTCATACCGGGGCATTTTTTGTTATCTTAGGCCCGATAACAGAGGCAAATCGCTCACGAAAACAAAAGCGGGCAAAACATCACATCACTGTGAAATGCCTTTTACGGAAAAGAGGAAAATGGACGAATCGGCACCTCTATACAGCAGTCGCATAACCAAGATCTACATTCAATATCTGCAAAAATATTATCCGGAAATAAATGTCGATTCGGTCCTCAATGAAGTGGGAATTGCCAAGTACGAAATAGAGGATCCGGCTCACTGGTTTACACAGGAACAGCAGGATCATTTACATGAAGTTCTGGTAGCCCGCACCGGCAATCCAAATATTGCCAGAGAAGCCGGTCGGTATGCAACTTCATCCGAAGGCCTGGGCGCAACAAAACAGTACGCCCTGGGCTTAATGAGCCCGACAGCCGCATATCTATTAATTGAAAAAATTTATGCCCTGATGAGTCGGGGAGCAGATGTAAGCGCCCAGAAAATTGGAAAGAACCAGGTGGAAATTACCGCTATCCCCAGACCCGGTGTCAAGGAAAGGCCCTACCAGTGTGAAAATAGAAGCGGCCAGTTTGAGTCCGTCGCACGCTTGTTTACGGACAAATTTGCCCAGATCGATCATCCCTCCTGTGTTCACAAAGGGGATCCTTGCTGCCGCTACACTATCACCTGGGCGAAATCCCCCAAGATCCATTGGACCCTGGCCCGTAACTATCTCCTGCTAGTCAGTGTTATTGCGCTACCCATATTGTATTTTTCTTTACCATATTCAACCTGGGGTATTGCAACTCTGGCCTGCGCCTTCCTCATCGTGCTGTTATCATTTTACAGCGAGCACTATGAAAAAAGGGGATTGGTCCGAACCATTGAAACCCAGAAAGAAGCAGCCCAGGACAACATTGTTGAAAGTAACATCCGCTATAACAACGCCCTGATGGTTCAGGAAATCGGGCAGGCAACAGCCAGCATACTTGACATTGAGAGACTGTTGAAAGCGGTAGCCGGAGTTATGGAAAAAAGACTGGACTTCGACCGCGGGATGATCATGCTGGTCGATAAGGAAAAAACCGTATTGCGATATTGTGCCGGATATGGCCAAAACCGTTCCGAGGAAGACACTTTGAAAAATACGGCGTTCCATTTGGATAATCCCGAATCCAAAGGGATATTTGTAGTGGCCATCAAAGAGCAACAACCGTTTCTGATTGATAATCTGAGTGAAATTCAAAACACTTTCTCCCGGCGAAGTTCCGCGATTGCAAACAAAGTCGGCGGTCAGTCATTGATCTGTGTGCCGATTATTTATGAAAAAGAATCGTTAGGGCTTTTAGCTGTTGACAACAGCAAGTCCAGCCGATCTTTAAGACAAAGCGACATGAGCTTGCTGATGGGTGTGGCGTCGCAGCTGGCCATCAGCATTGCCAATGCCATGTCTTTCGAACAACTCCACAGCAGCGAGAAAAAATACCGCCAACTGGTGGAAAACGCCAACAGTATCATTCTACGTTTGGACAAAAATGGAAATATCACCTTTTTCAACGAATTCGCCCAGCGGCTTTTTGGCTATTCGGAGGAGGAAATCGTTGGGAAAAACGCCGAACGTATCATTCTTCCGCCTTCCGGTCCAAACCACTTGAGCTTTAATAAGCTCAGCACTTCTTTACAAAAAGATCCAGATCGGCCCGTGGTCAGTGAAAACCAAACAGAGACAAGATCGGGCGAAAAAGTCTGGATCGCGTGGACATACAAACCCATTTTCAACGACACCGGCAGTTTTATCGAAATCCTTTGTATCGGCAATGACATCACCGAACTCAAACAGGCCAGCCAGGAAAAAGAAGAGTTGCAGATCCAGCTGCAAAGAGCCCAGAAGATGGAAGCCATTGGAACCCTTGCCGGCGGTGTGGCTCACGATCTCAACAATATTCTATCCGGTATTGTCAGCTATCCTGAATTATTATTAATGGATCTTAAAGAAGACAGTCCCTTGAGAAAACCGATATTAACGATCCAAAAGTCAGGGGAGAAGGCGGCCGCCATCGTCCAGGACCTGTTGACGCTTGCCCGCAGGGGCGTTGAGACCACCGAGGTGGTTAATTTAAATTCGATCGTTTCAGAATATCTTCATAGCCCTGAACATGCTCGATTAGAACTAAACCATCCCAACATAAAGGTTGAACAAAATTTGGACGAAAACCTTTTAAACATTCTGGGCTCCCCTGTTCATTTAGCCAAAACGGTGATGAATTTAGTATCAAATGCCGCCGAAGCAATGCTCGAAGGCGGGACTATTGTCATCACCACCGAAAACCGGCACATGGATAAAAATAAATACGGTTTTGATGAGATTAACAAAGGCGACTATGCCACCCTGATTATTGAGGATACCGGTATTGGAATTTCCCCGGAGGACATAGAAAGAATATTCGAACCTTTTTATACGAAGAAAACCATGGGAAGAAGCGGGACCGGGCTTGGGATGGCAGTTGTCTGGGGAGCGGTAAAAGACCATAGAGGATACCTTGATCTCCAGAGCAAAGAAGGTCACGGTACCGAGATCACCCTGTATTTTCCGGTCACACGCAAAGTGTTTTACCAGGAAGCAGAGATGGCTTCCATGCAAGATGTCATGGGTAAGGGTGAATCCATTTTAGTGGTGGATGATATCCTGGAACAGCGTCAAATTGCCACAGAGATGCTGGAAAAACTGGGTTACTCGGTCACAACCATGCCCAGCGGTGAGGAAGCCGTCAAATACCTGCACAATCATACCACCGATCTGCTGGTGCTTGATATGATCATGGAGCCCGGCATCGACGGGCTTGAAACCTACAAAAAAATACTCAAAATTCACCCCGGCCAGAAATCAATTATTGCCAGCGGTTATTCTGAATCAGTGCGCGTAAAAGAAGCCCAGCATTTAGGCGTCGGCACCTATGTCAAAAAACCATATCTGTTGAAAAAAATCGGCCGGGCGATCAGAATCGAGCTGGATAGGTAAGGGGTGTCAGGAATTCGGAAGTTGGAATGCGGAATGCGGGAAATAAGAAAAGGCGCAAGGCGAATGCATGCGATCTAATCTGATTCTTTTCGTCCTCGTCACCGAGTGTGGAACTTCATGAAATTTCATATGGGCGCCGCCGCTGGCCGTCGAAGCGGCCAGTTTGATCGAAAAAGGAACTCAAGCATGACAAATGTCGAATGTCGATTGACGAATGTCGAATGTCGAATTAAGGAATTCTTTCTATTTTATTTGTTAAAAAAAAAGCGAAGCGAC
>Ga0209013_10006181_pt1 | contig 10198 bp, 9 predicted proteins | sample Cruoilmetagenom2_FD_187291 | JGI IMG/M metagenome (GOLD analysis project Ga0209013, IMG submission 187291) | Oil polluted marine microbial communities from Coal Oil Point, Santa Barbara, California, USA - Sample 2 (SPAdes) (version 2) | ecosystem: Environmental > Aquatic > Marine > Oil seeps ...
ATGGAGTATGAGGTAGCTTATCGACAATTATACCGAGTTTTGATTTGATTAATTCAATTTTATTTTCTGTTGTTGGGTTTAAATCAATTTGCAGCCGTTCAGGTACAATCGTTAACAAAAAAGGCTTTGTTTTTACTTGAGTAAAAACTGGTGTGAAAGTATAGCCATCCTGCAGATCATCCTGTAAAATTATACAATTTTCAATTAACCAGCGCTGGTTCATAATTGACAAATTGAATTGATTTGCCAGGATAACCACATTTTCACTTACAAGTTTGACATTTTTATCCATAACTATAATAATTCCATGGTTATTAAAGATGTTTAAATAGCTCTATTAAATATAAAAAGTCAAGGCTGATTCAATAATGACACAGGGTAAACGCATTTAGAATTTGCATCAAATCAATGATTCTTCAATCTCATCAAGGAATCGGCTTTTGCGCTGGGGTTGTCCCTTTCGGTAGGCGGCATGACTTAGAAACAAATAGGCCTCAGCCCTTGTCATCGCAACGTACATAAGTCTGCGTTCCTCGTGAAGACCCATTTCCGAATCCATGGACCTCCAGTGAGGAAAAAGCTGTTCTTCACATGCAACCACAAAAACTACCCTGTATTCCAACCCCTTGGAAGCATGTATAGTTGACAGAATTACTCCGCTTTTTTTATTTTTTTCTTCATCTTCTTTGTCCTCCTTAATTAGAGAGGCTTCTTCAAGATAGTCCTCAATTGTATCTTTCTGGGAAGCTGAATAAATAAGCTCTTCAATATTCTCCTCTCTTGAGGTATAATCCATGGAATTGGCTTTGGAATAATGCTTAATATAATCCATATATTTAATCCTTGACAATATCTCACGGATTGCATCATCAGGTTTCATATCCTTAATATCATCAAGCAACCGGATTACCTCTTTGAGAGAATTATATATTTTTGGAGCAAGAAGCTTTTCACTAAGGGCATTGCGTGCTGCATCCTGAAGGCTCATCTTTCCTGTTTTTATCTGAGCGATCTTATTGATAGCGGCCGGGCCGATCCCACGTTTGGGAATATTTACAATCCGCTCAAAGGATGCATCATCTTTTTCAAAAACCGCGGCAGTAAGATAGCAGTTTATATCCATAATCTCTTTACGTTCAAAAAATCCCTTTCCACCTAACATTTGATACGGAATTCCAAAAGATCTGAATGCCTTCTCAAAGGAAAAGGAGCAAAATTTAGTCCGGTATAAAACAGCTATTTTGCTATAAGCAAGACCCATTTCGCAAAGCGATTTGATCTTTCCGGCAACCCAGTCAGCCTCATCTGTTGCATTAAAAAAATCAAAAAGCTCAACCAGTCCCCCATGCTTGTCGGAAAAACACTTTTTTTCCATCTTGTGGTCATTATATCCGATCAGATCATTTGCCGTTTTAACAATCTCATCCGTGGAACGATAGTTCTGTTCCAGTCTGAATACTCTGGCCTCTTTGTATTTTTGGGGAAATGAGAGAAAATGATCCATATTGCTTCCTCTGAATGAATAAATGGCCTGCCAGTCATCTCCCACACAAAAAAGGTTGCCATTTCGAAGCAGCAATCCTGTAAGTTCCTCCTGAAGATTATTGGTATCCTGATATTCATCCACCAGAATAAACTGGAAAAGTTTCCTGTACTGCTTGCACACATCTTTGTGATCCCGAAGCAAATCACGTGTCAAAAGCAAAATATTATCAAAATCAACAGCATTATTTGATTTCAGTTCTTTTTCGTAAAGATTAAAAACATCAAGTAATTTGATACGGAATGCGTAAAGCTTATTGTCAAGATCATCAAAAGGATTGCCTGAGTTTTTTGCACTGGAAAGTTGAGATAGAACAGGCTGAACATACTTTTTATCAAAATTCATTTTTCCGACAACAATATCCTTGATTATTTTTTGCTGCTGGTATCCTGCGTAGATCTGTAGAGGAGTATTATAACCAAGCAGAGGGCAATGTTTTTTCAGGATTTTAAAACATGCGGAGTGAAATGTTCGAACCCATGGAAAACGCTTCGCAGGGATTTTTGTCATACGAACAAGACGGCTCTTCATCTCACCGGCAGCCTTATTAGTAAATGTAATTGCAAGAATGCGCTCGGGATCATAGCCATTTGAAACAAGATACTCTATCTTGGAAGTTAATGTCCGTGTCTTCCCTGAACCTGCACCGGCTACAACCAGAGCAGGAGATCCAATATACTCTACAGCGTCTCTTTGTTGATCTGACAGTTGCATTATATTCCTATTGATTATTTTTTGAGAATGCTATGTACGGTAAATTCTAATGAGGAGGTTATTTCTGTTCGTGTTCTAAGGTATAGACTTTCAGATAAATAATTTCACTGTGTTATCAGTCGTTGACGTATAACCAATACGCCTTCCTCCTTCTATCCTTGTGAAATTAATTATCTGAAAGTCTATAGCGCCAGATGAATTTTTGTGGCTTTTTCGATCTTGCTCATCTCCTTCTTTCCTGTTGTCCCGATTAATTTCACGATCCTGCTTTTGTCGAGAGTGCGGATTTGGTCTGCCTTAACCTTTGAGGCCTTTGGAAGTTTTCCGGTTCCTTTGGGTAAAAGTACCTCAAAAGGGTAGATATCCTGAAGATTTTTAGAAGTAACAGGCAAGATGGTTACCGTTGCAGAAAATTCGTTGTTTTTGTTATTGGATACAATAACGACCGGGCGGGTCTTTGAAATCTCTTTTCCCACAACCGGATCCAGGGCGACAAGATATATTTGCCCCCTCTTAATATTCATCCCATCCCTCCAGATCACCGGGCTCAAATTCCTTTGTTATGGCAAGGCTCTCTGCTTTCCTGGCCTTATAGCCCTTTTCCATGAGCCTCTGCATTTGCTCATTTTGAATTTTTTCAATCCGTTGTCTCAAGGTTTCAGTAATGAAACCACTCTTTTTTCTGGGGCCCACTAATTCGTTCAACTGGTGAGACAGATCTGCCGGAAGGGTGATATTTAACCGGACCATATCCATAATACACCTCCATAAGAACATTATTATAAACATTTCTAATACATATTATAAAGAGCCGTCAAGGGAAAAATACAAAGAAACAGACCCTATATCCCCTGCTATGCGGTAAGGAAAGAACCTGATCTTTATAATTTGAGCGTCATTGAAGAAAAGATGAATGATCTTGTTGTATCCGAACCGCACAGCTAGAAAATTTTCGATTCCACAGTGTGTTAAATCGGATACTAATACGCTGAATATCGTGTAACGGTCGCAACTAATCCACGATTTGTCGTGTAATGGTCTTGACATATGTTCCTGTTTGAATATAGCATGTGAGCATGAAAAGAAGATACGAAAGAATGCTCAAGGAACATTTTGAGAATGACACTCAGATGGCGTTTGTGGCCGGACCGCGTCAGGTTGGCAAGACGACCTCGTGCACATCCTTTGCAAAAAAACATATGTATTTCAACTGGGATAACGAGGATGATCAACAACTTGTTCTCAAAGGACCGGCTGCTATTGCCGACAAAATCGGAACAGGGAAAACGCGAATAATTATCTTTGATGAACTTCACAAATATCCCAACTGGAAAAATTTCCTGAAAGGCTTTTATGATACATACGCACGGAATATGTTCCGGGTTGTGGTGACAGGCAGTGCACGCCTTGACATTTACAGAAAAGGCGCTGACAGCCTTATGGGACGCTATTTTATGTATCATATGCATCCTTTATCTGTTGCCGAACTGGTTCATAAAGGAATGCCGGTTGGAGAAATTATGCCGCCCAAAAAGATAAATGACAATGATTTTGCTTCGCTTATGCGCTTTGGGGGCTTTCCTGAGCCTTACTTAAAGAGAAATTTGCGTTTTTATAACCGGTGGAAACGGACTCGGCTAAAACTCTTATTCCGCGAAGATTTAAGGGATACTTCAAAGATTTATGAAATTGGACAGGTGGAGTTGCTTGCTGAGTTTATCAGACAACAGTCCGGACAGCTTGTTAATTATGCGCGTTTGGCGAGAAAAATCCATGCTTCTCAGGATTCAATACGCCGGTGGATTTCAATATTGGAATCTCTTTACTACTGCTTTTCGATCTACCCGTGGACACACAATATCTCCAGAAGTCTTATGAAAAGTCCAAAGATATACCTTTCCGACTGGTCCCTTATTGATGATCCCGGTGCCGGAAATGAAAACCTTGTAGCATGTCACCTGTTAAAAGCTGTTAATTGGTGGCAGGATCTGGGGTTTGGTGAGTATGGCCTCTATTTTCTTCGCACAAAAGACAAACGTGAAGTGGACTTCCTTGTAACCAGAAATGGCAAGTCATGGTTTATGGTTGAAGTAAAATCGTCAAAAAAAAGTTCTTTAAGCAGACACCTTGAGTATTTTCAGACAAGAACAGGCGCAGAACATGCATTTCAGGTTATGATGGATGCTGATTTTGAGGATGCCAACTGTTTTGAATTTTCTTATCCGGTTAGAGTTGCCGGCAGATCATTTCTTTCACAGCTTATCTGAGTGGTAAGCAAATTCTATATTATCAAGTCCGTTTTCTAACATTTTAAAAATACTATACCCGCCCAGTCTTTCTCGCATTTTTGCCATTTACATTCAAAGTATTTTTCCGTGTACAAATCAATTATAGCTGAAACCTCATCCTGTTTTATCCCGGAAAAAATAACTGCCCCCTTTTTTTCAGTTATTTCTGTGACCTTTTGATATATAGTCATTAATGTCGGATATCTCAAATTTGCAGTTATCAATGTAAATTTAGTATCTAAATCCTCTAAGGACATATTTTTTATTACAAATTTATCCTCAAGTTTGTTAATTTTTGCATTATCCCTGGCTTCTTTTATGGAACATGGATCAATATCAACACCAACAGCATTTTTTATTCCCAGCAGTAATGCTGTTATTCCCAAGACACCGGAGCCTGTTCCAATATCAAGGACGCTTGTTTTATTTTTCGCTTCTAATAAATTTGTTTTATTTAAAGCATATTCTATCCCTTTTATTGCCAGTCTGGTTGTTGGATGCTGGCCATTGCCAAATGAAACGCCCTGGCATATCTCAATTACTAGATCATCTTCTCTGTGTTTATAATTAACTCCCGGCGGTTTCAGAATGACGTGCTTTGATATGCGAACGGCCTTGTTGAAAGACTTTTCTATAAACGTCCGGCCATAGTGATTTGTATATGCCAGGAAGTTTTCTGTTACCAGACCCTTTATAAGTAATTTTATTTCTTTCCTTGTTAAAGAATATTTCTGAGATAATGCTTTTCCGAGTTCTCCTGGTGTAATTTTTATTCGGCTATCTTCGATAATATCAAGCAATTCCTTTTTAATCGCCTTTTTATCAGCCTGCAAATACAATTTTTATACTCCTCCAGAAAATATTCCCAGCAGTCAGAGCTTTTCGCTAAAAAAATGCGACCTGTGCTGTTAGATTTAATTTTGTAATTTCAATTATTTTTTCCGCCCGTTTCGCTCAAGGCGCAGGGGTCGCCAGGAAATAACTCTGACAGCCATTTTTTTCAATAATATCTTCACCTCTGTATATTACAACCCCAAAAAGAAAAATTCATATCCCAACAGCCCTTATCGTTATCTTTGCTTTTATAATAAAAACTAGTGCCTGTTACCCACTCCCGTCCCACTGTCGTCGGCCGCTATGAGCGAGCGCAATACACGCAGAATCGTTAGCACTCTGATCAAGAACGGTCTTTTGCAGTCACTAAGTCACCGTGCACTTTTAACGATCGGGCTGCCGATTGGTGTTATTCCCTATTACTTTTTCAATCATTGCCATATTTTGAGATATTTGTCTAATTTTGTTGACCTTTTGATTTTTTTTATTGTAAAAGTCAATAAAAGACCGGCCAATATATATTCATTTATAAAATATTTTCGAATAGTTCGATGAGTTAAAATGGATTACATTGCTGGCTATATAGGCAGAAAAGCCACAAGTGCTACAAACCACATTTCTAATTTATTCGCCCTTACCTACCGAATATTTGTTCTCATATTCCAAAGACCTAAGGCAGGCAGAGCTCTTGTCAGAAGAATTACTCTTGAGCAGGTTTATTTTACCTGTGTTCAGGCTTTACCTATTATTATTCCGATAGCGCTTGTTTTTGGAAGCATGCTAATCATACAATTTGCCAAGGTTTCAGGCCAGTACGATCTTGGTAAAACAATGGCGATGCTAATTGTTAGAGAGCTTGGTCCCGTTGTAACAGCACTTTTGGTCATAATAAGATCAGCAACCGCTATAGCCCTTGAGATTAGCTACATGAACATTTTTCATGAAATAGATGCTATTGAAATGGCAGGAATTGACCCGATGCGCATAGTCTGTCTTCCAAGATTAATCGGGATAACTTCTGCTATACTTTGCCTTTTTATTGTTTTTGATATAGTGGCTATTATCGGAGGGTATTTGATAGTCTGGGTATTTACATATATACCCATGGGCGACTTTATGACACAAATAGGTAGAGCTATAACTGCCACCGATATCGCTGTTGGAATTATAAAAGCTATATTTTTTGGAATCGCAATTACCGTTACATGCCTTAAGCATGGTTTCAGTGTAAAAAAACTTATTACAGACATACCGCTCAGCATCTCCAAAGCTTCTGTCGAATGTTTTTTTTACTGTCTTGTTATCAATGTTATCATATCAATATTGTTTTACCTGTAGAGTGAACAGGTTGATAGGTTGAAGGGTGGAAGGCAGGAAGACTGTCAGGGAGCTTTAGCCTTCAGCCTTTAGCCTATCCAGTTACGAGAAAAAAATGCCTTTGATCAATCTTGTTGATTATACTATTGATTTCCCGGAGAGTGATTGTAGCTTTAATAAATTGAATTTTGCTCTTTCCCGCAGCGATGCTTTTGCAATAATTGCTGATTCTTCTGATCGTGCTCACCTGTTTCTTAAAACACTTGCATTGCTTGTGAAACCTGTATCCGGCGCTTTCTACTTTAAAGATAAAAAGGTGGATTTTTCAGACTATCGAAACCTTTTGTCCTGTAAAAAAAAGATAGGCTATATCGCTTCAAATTCGGCAATGATTGGCAATATAACCGTCAGGGAAAATCTTCTTTACATGAGATACTATTTTGAAAATTCACTTTCACTGTCTTTAGATGAAACAACAAAAAAATTATGCAAAAACCTTGGCATTTACGATAAGCTTGATATGCGTCCCGAAAGGCTTGGCAGTGTAGATTTGAGAACCGCCATTGCAATACGTGAACTTGCCAAGTCTCCTGATTTACTTCTTGTTGAACGTCCTGAAGACTTCATAGAACACAGCAACTTTGCTTTTTTTACAGAGGTTTTGAGGGATATGATGTTGACCAAACTTCCTGTTGTTCTTATATCTTATGACAAAAATTTCATTGAAAAGTTTTCTAATAAGAAAATATTTCTAAAAGATGGGACGTTATCAATTGGTTAATTTGCTATGGAAGTCGATTACAATAAAAAAGAGAAAATAGTCGGAACGTTTGTGATAGGCATTGTGATTCTTATGTTTACCATGCTGATTATAATAGGCCGGGGCAAGGACTGGTTTAAAACATATATTACCTATTATACGACATTTGAAGAAAGTTATAATCTTAAAGAAAATGCTGCTGTTAAACTATACAAAGCAGATATAGGAAAAGTAAAAAAGATCACTCTTGCTGAAGATAAGGTTAAGGTTAAATTGCTTATTTTGGAGGATTATTCATCCAGGATCAGAAGTGATTCCGTGGCAATTGTTGAAAGCCCGACTTTTATAGGTTCCGAATACGTCTCCATAATACCTGGCAGTGCTGATGCCCCTTTGATCGAAAAAAACGGCGAAATTCCTTCCATGGAGAAGAAGTCTGTTTCCGATATTCTTGCAGAATTTGAGGTGGAGAAAACAGCCAAAATGGTTATTCCAGCAATACAGGATATTGCAGAACTTGCTCAAATAATGAGGGATCCTGAGGGACCGTTGTTTACCTCACTTGATAGTTTCAACAGAACACTTTCTTATTTTGAGAAAGTTGCACGGGATATAGATGCAGGAAAAGGCACTATCGGGGGAATAATCAGATCCAGGGTGATATTGGATAAAATTCTTGGTAATCTTGATAAATTGGGTGAACTCCTTGAAAATATAAATAAAGCTTCCTCAAAGACTCCTGGAATAATGGACCAGGTACAGGATAACCTCGCAACAGTAAAAAAGATAGGCGATGAAATATCAGAAAGTGTTTCAAACATTAAAATGATAATAAAACAAGTTGAAGAAAATCGTGATATCCCTGAAATTACTCATTCTGTAAAAAATGGAGTTAAAGAAATAAGAAGTGGGGTAGAGGAAATAGATAAAGTTGTTCAGTCTCTTCAGAAAAATTTCTTGATAAAGTCGAATCTTCCTCCTGAAGAGGAGCCGGAGAATATTGATGCCGGACTTCGTCAGTAATGATATCAGGGATCAGGGGTCAGGGGTCAGGATTTGGCGAAGCTGCTTGTAATTGATAATTACGATTCTTTTACTTACAATCTTGTTCAAATGTTTATGAATTATGATCTTTCTATTGATGTTTACAGAAGTGACAAAATTTCTCTTGATGGGGTAAAAGCAATATGCCCGGATTATGTACTTATCAGCCCGGGACCCAAAGATCCATCCCATTCAGGGATATCTATCCCGCTGATTAAATTTTTAAACGGCAAAGTACCTGTTTTGGGTGTTTGTTTGGGCATGCAGTGTATTAATGAAGCATTTGGAGGCAGTACTGTCAGATCTCCTTTGCCGGTACATGGAAAAGTTAGCATGATTTATCATAATAATGATAAAATCTTCGAGGGTCTTCCTTCTCCCTTTGCTGCAGCCAGATATCATTCATTGATGGTAAAACTTAATTCAAGAAAACTGGTTATAACCTCTCAAACCAGTGATGGTGTTGTTATGGGGCTTTCTCACCATAAACTTCCGATTTACGGAGTACAATTTCATCCGGAAAGCTTTCTTACGGAGAATGGATTTTTAATAGTTAAAAACTTTCTCAGACTTGGGCCGCTTGCATATGGAAATTGTTGAATCCTCATTTGATGAAATAAAAAAAATTGCTGGTGAGATTGATGGTATTTATACTGAACGTATCAAAATAGAAGGATCTTTCCTTGATTTTGCCGTTCGTTTTGCCTCAATGCCCGGCACTGTTATTCTTATTAGCGGAGGAGATAATGACTGTTCAAGATACCATATACTTGGCGCAAAACCCTGGCTGACTTTTACCGGACGTATCAATGACATGAAAATCAAAGCCGAAGATCATAGCTTTAATTTTAGAGCAGATCCCTTTGATACGCTTCGGAATATCTTAAATGCTTACAGGCCGTATGTTCGGCATTTGCACGGCCATAATATAGAATCACCTTTTGCTGCAGGCATTCTGGGATACTTGTCTTACGATCTTAAAGATTCTCTTGAAAAACTTCCCCGCACTTCTATAGATGATCTTTATCTTCCGTATATATGCTTTTTTGCTCCTTCAATAATAGTTATACATGATCGAAAGGAAGACAGAACATCTCTTTTTATTCCTGAACGCATTGTTTCCGGAAAAAGTGTTTTACACAAAGACCTTGAAGTTTTTAAAAATATACTGGGATCAAAACAACCGTTAATGGAAAGTTTCAGCGGAGATGTAGATGGATTTCGATCAAATTTTACAAGATCCAAATACATAAAAGCTGTTAAGAAGATAAAAGAATACATTGCATCCGGCCATGTATATCAGGTGAACCTTTCCCAGCGATTTGAAATGAGTTTTGAAGGCAGCGCCTTTAGTCTGTTTAGAACACTTTATAATCTTAATCCTGCGCCATTTTTTTCTTATATAAATGCCGGAGATCATTTTATTGTTTCCACATCACCCGAACGTTTTCTTATGCAGTCAGGAGACCGGCTTGAAACCAGGCCAATAAAGGGCACAATGCCAAGGGGTCATACTTTAAAAGAGGATAAAAAACTCGGTCTTGAGCTTAAAAACAGCAAAAAGGATGATGCCGAGCTTTCGATGATAGTCGATTTACTGCGTAATGATCTGGGAAAGATATGTAAGGCAGGATCTATTCGTGTGGCTGAGCACAAAAGACTTGAGGCATACAAGAATGTTTTTCATCTTGTGTCAAT
>Ga0209013_10006182_pt1 | contig 10196 bp, 10 predicted proteins | sample Cruoilmetagenom2_FD_187291 | JGI IMG/M metagenome (GOLD analysis project Ga0209013, IMG submission 187291) | Oil polluted marine microbial communities from Coal Oil Point, Santa Barbara, California, USA - Sample 2 (SPAdes) (version 2) | ecosystem: Environmental > Aquatic > Marine > Oil seeps ...
GTAAAGAAAATTTCACGCAGCTTGTAGGGCGCAATAACCGCAGGGCATTGCGCCGCATGGAAAGGTGCAATGCGCTCTGCTTATTGCACCCTACATCTCTACAACTTTTTGGTTCTGGCTTTGCCAGGTTAGGTGTTAGGATGAAGTGCTATTGAGCACGGGCTTAAAACCTAACTCTTCTCCAAAAAATTCTGCAGCAGTTGGTGTCCCTGACGTGTGAGTATTGATTCGGGATGAAACTGCACACCCTCGACTGCCAGCTGCTTGTGCCTCACACCCATGATTTCATCCGCATTCCCCTGTTCATCTACTGTCCAGGCCGTTATCTCCAGCACATCGGGCAGCGTCGCCTTTTCGATCACCAGCGAGTGGTAGCGGGTTGCCACCAATGGATTCTCCAGCCCGGAGAAAACACCGCCGTCAGCATGATAAACCGGTGATGTCTTGCCATGCATCACCTGACCGGCGCGCACGATGGCGCCGCCAAAGGCGACACCAATCGATTGATGACCCAGACAGACCCCCAGAATCGGTATCTTGCCGGCAAAAGTTTTAATCGCCTCTACCGAGATACCCGCTTCAGCCGGCGTACAAGGGCCGGGCGAGATGACCAGGTGAGATGGGGCAAGCGCAGCGATCTCATCACTGCTTATTTCATCGTTACGACGCACCACGACATCCGCACCCAGTTCGCCAAAATACTGCACCAGGTTGAATGTAAAGGAGTCATAGTTATCTATCATCAACAGCATGATCAGGCCTCCTCATCCAGTCGTTCCAGTCCGGCCTCGGCCATGGCCACGGCACGGAAAATCGCACGTCCCTTGTTCATGGTCTCTTTCCACTCCAGTTCCGGAATCGAATCAGCCACCACGCCGGCCCCCGCCTGAATGTGTAGCACCTTGTCTTTGATCACAGCAGTGCGGATGGCAATTGCCGTATCCATATTGCCATTCCATGCCAGATAGCCCACGGCGCCGGAATAGACGCCGCGCTTGACCGGCTCCAGCTCGTCGATAATCTCCATCGCCCGGATCTTGGGAGCGCCGGAGACGGTTCCAGCCGGAAAAGTCGCACGAATGACATCGATCGCATTCATACCATCTTTCAGCTCTGCAACCACGTTGGAGACGATATGCATCACATGGGAGTAGCGTTCAATCATCATTTTTTCGGTCAGATTGACACTGCCGATATTCGCCACGCGTCCGACGTCATTGCGCCCGAGATCGATCAGCATCAGGTGCTCGGCGAGCTCCTTGGGATCTGCCAGCAACTCGATCTCGAGCTCGAGATCCTCCTCTTCGCTGTAACCCCTGCGACGGGTCCCGGCAATCGGGCGCACAGTCACCTCGCCATCTTCCAGGCGCGTCAGAATCTCCGGTGACGAGCCGACAATGTGAAAATCACCAAGATTCAGGAAATACATATACGGTGAAGGATTCATTCCCCGCAGGGCGCGGTAGAGATCGAGCGGCGGGGCGTGGTATGGAATACTCAGACGCTGTGAGATGACCACCTGCATGCAGTCTCCATCAAGAATGTACTCCTTGATGCGTTCCACCGCCTGCTTGAATCCCTCTTCACTAAAACCGGAACTGAAATCGGATTCAACAACCTTCCTCGGCTCGCTGACACGCTCTCTCGGCGCACCCTTCTGCATTTTTCCGGCCAGCTGCCCGATACGCTGCTGCGCCTGCTCCAATGTGTCGCCTGCCGTCGGATCGGCATGCACAATGATGAACATGCGCCCTGACAGATTGTCAAACACCACCAGCTCATCCGAGACCATCAGCAAAATGTCAGGGGTCTGCAGCAGGTCCGGGTTGGGTGACTGCTTCAGCCTGGATTCGATATAGCGGATAGTGTCGTAGGAGAAATAACCCACCAGACCGCCTGAAAATCGCGGTAATCCATCGAGTTCTGCAGCATGGAAACTCTGCTGGAATTCATCGACAACAGTGAGCTGATCATTCGATTGAAATGATTTAGTAACGTTGTCGCCATCGAAAAGGGTAATCTGATCGCCACGCACCTCGAGCCGCAGACGCCCGGGCAGCCCGATAATGGAGTAGCGTCCCCACTTCTCACCGCCATGAACCGACTCGAACAGATAGGAGTATGGGCCATCGGCCAGTTTCAGGTAGACGCTTAACGGCGTATCCAGATCCGCCAGCACCTCCCTGACAACAGGGATGCGATTGTACCCTTCGCTTGCAAGGGATGAAAATTCTTCAGGGGTCATACTCGAGGACATAACAGGCTCCACACAATATCAATTCATAAACAGGAAAAATAACCAATAGCGCATCAGTGCCATCGGGAGCCTGTTTTGAGCCTGTTATTGTGTGCAAGTATGTACATTTTCTGCCTGTCAATCGATACGGAAAAGATTTGATGCCACATTAACAAATTCACGACAAGTTTAATAGTTGATGATGGTTTTTTCATCTTTTTATCGCCGAAATGATGATTTCCAGTAAAATCGTGCAGAACCTCACCTCATTTGACCCGACAATGATTCCTGAACACTTCCGTCCAAAAACCTGGCCCCTGTGGATTGTTCTCGGACTCCTGCGTCTGATGCTGCTGTTGCCATGGTCGGTTTTGATGAAAATCGGCACATGGATGGGGGGCCTGGTCTACAAGTTTATTCCCCAGAAACGCCGCGATGTTTTGACAACAAACCTGAAACTCTGTTTTCCGGAGTTGTCTGATACAGAGCGGGAACAATTGGCGCAGCAGCATATTCACGCCATGGGCAAGGGTGTGATCGACGTCGGGCTTGCCTGGTGGGCTGGCAGACGCAGACTCGAACCCCTCGCACATTTTCAGGGACTTGAGCATCTGCAGAAGGCGATGGATGAAGGAAAAGGCGTTATCCTGCTGTCAGCACACTTTACCTCTGTCGAGATGAGTGGACGACTGATTTCACATCACTTCCCTATTGATACCGTCTACCGCCCCAGTGAGAAACCTTTTACCCAATATCTGCTGCACGTCAATCGCGAACGTCACTCAGCCAGGACCATTCATAAAAATAATGTCAGGGCGATGGTGCGCAGCCTCAAACAGGGACATGCCATCTGGTATGCTCCGGATCAGAACATGGGAACAGACAAACCACTTTTTGTCCCTTTTTTAGGAGTGGAGACCGCCACCAATACTGCCACATCCGCTCTGGCGCGCATCACGGGTGCGGCCGTCATCCCCTTTTTGTGCCTGCGCCGCAAGGAAGGCAAGGGCTACGACCTGGAGTTATCGCCACCTCTGGAGAACTTCCCCTCCGGAGACGAACGACAGGATGCTATTCGCATCAACGAAATCTTTGAGACATGGATCAGGCGCCAACCGGAAGACTATTTCTGGTTCCACAAGCGCTTTAAAGAACGTCCGAAGGGTGAGAAATCGTTCTATGAGTGATGAGAACTCCCTCTCCCTCTGGGAGAGGGTTGGGGTGAGGGACTTCATAGCATATTAAAACACAAAATCAGAGATATTCAAGCCACTCGGCATAGCCTGTCTGGATCCCCTTGAATGCCACCTCGAAGGCTTCGCGTGGCTTCTTGTAGGGGTCGGAAATCTCGCTGTTTGACCATTTGCCGATTGCAAAGACCCGTCCCCTTGCAAAGGGGAACTGCTCCTCCACCTTACGTTGCTGCCATGACTCCATGGTGATAATCAACTCTGATTCAGCCACAATTCGGGAAGTGATCTGACGCGCCCGATGTTGACTGATATCAATACCGATCTCATCCATCAATTCAACCGAGAATGGATCAGCCGGATGATTGACCAGTGCTCCCAGACCAGCCGAAGAGACCTGCATCTGCAAACCCTTCTCCTCAGCATAGTGACGAAACAATCCCTCCGCAATCGGGCTACGGCAGATATTGCCGATACAGACAGTAAGTAAAGATCGGATCATTCAGTCAACTCCAGAGAAATAACATTGGATCAATCCGTGTTATCGTACCAAATTGAAGCCATTTTTGCCTCTAGGCGCGGCACTGTCTGTTCAAAAAAGCCGCCACATTCAAGCCCGGTTTCGATCAGCATGCAGTGACGCAAACCGGATTATTTTATGCCATTTTCTTGCAACTTCCCTGGCGTGTTCTATAATTCAACAAGATTCATCTGCAGTTGCTGTTGTCTCTAATTATCAAACTGGAAAGGATTTTCCACAAATGTGAACCTTAGCAAAGTTTGCATGAAGCATCACTGAACGGAGTCTCTCGATGCAATTCAAACCCTGCTGTTTCCCGAACTTCATACGATACTCAGGTTCCTCGCTGCTTGAAGTGCTGGTTACCATGGTGATTCTGTCGATCGGCCTGCTCGGCTATGGCGGGATGCAGGTGAGCAGTATGCGCTCGACCGAGACGGGACGCATGCGTTCTGAAGTGATTGCCCTTGCCAGCGATATCTCCGACCGCCTGAAGGCAAACCAGCAGCAGGCAAAAGCCGGAGCATACAACGGCAGCTTGTCTGGAAGTTCTTCCCCGCCTGACTGCAGCTCGAATGCCTGCACAGCACAGCAGATGAGCAAACAGGATCTGTCAAACTGGCATCAACGGCTCTCCACCCTAGCTGACGGCAAGGGCGATATCACAAAAACCGCAATCACTGTCGATGGCATCGATTCGACCTTGATGACCATCTCCTTGTGCTGGAATGAAAGACGTGTTGCAGCGCCGAATAGCAGCTGTCCGCCTCAATCCGGGAATGCATTGCAACTGTTTCAAGTCAGGGTGCTGCTGTAATGGTGAATGACCTGAAATCATACACAAGTGTGCAGCGTGGTCTCACACTGATCGAGATCATGATCTCACTGGTTATCGGCTCCGTACTGGTCGCCGGCGCAGGAAAGATCTTTATCAGCAGCAAAAGGAACGTCGAGACCCAATTAAACCTGCAGCAGATCCAGGAGAATGCACGCTACGCGCTCGACCTGATCTGCCGTGACTTGCGGCGCGCCGGTTATTTTGGAGGTTTGAATAGTATCACCGCTATCGAGGGCACATCCGCTCCGCTGGAGCCGACTGGCAAATGTCCGCCTGGCAATGCATGGGGTCGCATGCTTGCCCGTCCGGTGTTCGGACTCAATGATACGAACGCAGATTATGCGTGCATCACTGACAGCGATTATCTGCAAGGCGACATTATTGTGACACGCTATGCAAATCCTCTCGCGAAGACAGCGCCATTATCGGACAAGCAGTTGTATCTGCGCTCAAACTCCTCCACAGGCGCCCTGTTCACTGGTTCCGAAAGCGACAGCAACCAGATTACAGAACCCGCTATGGTGCAGAAAATCATCGCACACGCCTACTATATTCGACCATCGACCACGCTCTGTCCTGACGGAAGCAACCCCCCCGCGCTGTGGCGGGAGACCCTCGGTAGCAACGGCCGCCCTGTCGCTGAAGAGCTGGTGACCGGAGTCGAGCAGCTGCAACTTCGGTATGGTGTCGCCGACTTCAATCCTGATGATGATTTGAATAGCGATGGAACCTCCTATCGCTACGTGGATGCAGATAATGTCACCAAATCTGAATGGAATGCATCATTTGATTCTGCATCGGAGTGGAGAGAATGGGTGGAGTTGACCTCAAACAGCACTGTTCACTCAGCGGTAGTCCTTGCAAGAGTATGGCTGCTGGTGCGTGCCGCATGCGCCGAACCGTTACTCACCAATCGCCGCACATATTCTATGGGCAGTTACAATTATGCCGTGAATGATCATTTTCGACGACAGTTGTACTCCACCACGGTGCACCTGAGGAATTGAAGCAGATGAAAAATTCACACCGCCGGTTCTATCAAAATCAACAGGGGGCGGTACTCGCCATTGCATTGATATTTTTACTCATTATTGCACTCCTCGGCACACTGACACTTAACACCTCATTTTTTGAGTCGTTGATGGCAGGCAACAGCCAGTTCCAGAACAGGGCGCTGCATGACGCCGAGTATCTGCTGCGCATCGCTGAAAAAGATGTCTCGAGTGCTGTCGCAAACGCATCCCCGCTGCAGAGTCACTACCATCAAATCGGCGAGAAAGGAGTAGACCCATCCTCAATTCAGTGGCTTGGCTGGAGTGACGGCACAGCTTCAAAAGTTGTCACACAACATGGCGTCAATGGCGCCTATACGATCGAATATCTCGGTCCGGTGTATGAGAGCAGCGGCGAGAATGTCGCCCTGGATGAACAACCTGCAATGAACAACAAAGCCTCCTACTACCTGTTCCGCATCTCAGCCCTTGCTATTGCCGGAAAGGGAAGCAAACGCATTGTTCAATCTATCTACCGGACAGTGGAGGGAATATCGCCATAATTTTGTGCTTAATCATAGGATGTGCTGAGGAACGAAGCTCCCGCATCTGCCGTACGCGGATTGTACAAATGCCGTGAGCGCAGGACGCGCAGGAACGGCCTGCTTACGCCCCTTACCTACGTCCGTGTAGGCGAAGCGTATCAGTTGCATCAGCCATCGATTGATGCGTTATCGCTTATCCGATCTACATGCTTTTTGAGAAATTGCACTACAACAATGGAAGATAATGGAAAATGTCATGAAAAACGGATTTCAAGAATCTATCACAAAAGCAGCCATCATCAGCATGATTACGGTCATGACGGGTTCACTTTTCGCCGATGCGGTGGTTGATCCCACCACCCAGCCAATCTGGGATATCGCGCCGCTGGAACTCAGTAATTATGATCTGCGCATCAATTCAGGCGCCAGCGGCTACCAGGTCTGGCATGAGAATATCGCCTGGTCCGGAGATCTGCGGGAGTGGCTCATCGACGCATCCGGGCACAAGTCACCCGGAAACTGGAGCGCCCGGGGAAGATACAATGAACTGGAGAATCTGGCGTCTCCCTCCTCACCCTACTGGCGGCAGCGTGAGATCATCACACTCGATGGCAATGGCGCGCAAATACCCTTTCAATGGAATCAGCTGAGTCCCGGGCAGCAGTCAGCAATCACTTCCAACCCGCTTGATCCGGCATCGCCGTACAATGGTGAAGAGATCTTGGACTTCATCCGTGGCGACCGCTCCAGGGAGCTTCCTGACGGCATCTATCGCTCCCGGCTCCATGCCATCGGTGACATGCTGCACTCGGTGCCGATCCATGTCGACGCGCCTGACGACAGCTCCATCAGTGATGCAGCCTACGAATCCTTCAGGAGCGCCAACAGAGACCGCGACGAACGTATTTATGTCGGCGCCAATGACGGCATGCTGCATGTGTTTGATGCGGATGACGGGGCGCTCGTCTACTCCTACCTCCCCTCAATGCTCATTCCCAAACTTAATCAACTCGCTCAGCCTGGTTACACACATGTCTATTATGTCGATGGCGGTTTATCGACCGGGGATGTCAAGATCGGAAAAAGCTGGAAAACCCTACTTGCCGGCAGTCTGGGCGCTGGTGAAAAGGGGCTCTTCCTGCTGGATATCAGCAGTGCAGAGTTGAGCAGTCAGACAGTGGTATGGGAACTCTCCGATCACGATGACATCGGTTATATTCACGCTGCGCCTCTCATCAGCAGACTCCCTTCCGGCGCAGCTTCCAAGCCTGTTTTGATTAGCGGCAACGGCTACCTTTCGCTCAATAACCAGGCAAAGTTGTTGCTGATTTCATTGGAGAACCCTCCTGCTATCACGGCAATTCTTGCAGGCAGTGACAACCGAGGTCTTTCGGCGCCCGCAGTCGTTACAGCTGCGGACATCGCCTATGCAGGAGATCTCAATGGCAATCTGTGGAAGTTTGATCTGGTATCACAGAGTGCTCCGCAAATCCCTCTCTTCAGCGTCGGCAGTGCTCACCCGATAACGACCCATCCACAGGTAGCGCGCCACCCCGACGGCGGTTACATGATTTACTTCAGCAGCGGAAGCCTGCTGAGTGGCGCAGACGGCGCAAACGTAACTCCGCAAAAAGTGTTTGCACTCCGTGATAAAACCCCTGCCCTGGCTGTTACCGAGAGCAGCAGGGTCAAGGAAGCAGATCTCAAGAGGACTACGCTAAGCGAAGTCACTATCGACGACGTGGACGGTCAGGCAGTTACACTGCGCATCGCTGAGACCATAGGAAGCGGTGATTCGGGCTGGGTTGCAACCTTCCCGCCTGTTCACGCATCTGAACGTGTGGTCGATCAAACGGTGCTGCGCTCCGGACGATTGCAGTTCGTCTCCGCCTGGATTGCCGAAGATGGAGTGACCATCAAGCATGCCTTCAATGAGTTAAACTGGCTCGACGGTGGAGCACCCCTGACGGTCATATCCGATTATGACAACAGCGGCGCAATCGATTATGGAGATATCTACAAGGTTGATGGAGAGGATTCCCGCTATCCGGTTGGCGAGCAACTCAGCGGCTATGATCTTTTCTCGCACCCTGTTTTTGCGAGCATTTCGAATGGTCGAAATGCAGTCTACCTCAATGCTATCAACTACAGCTGTGTGCTGAATTGCAATCACGGATTTGCAGGGCTTTTCCCCGGTTTTTCGGAAAAGATCGGAGCATTAATTAAGGATCTGGACGGCAACGGCTGCATCTCCTCCACCTACGAAAACAGCCATGTGACAACGGTCACCCTGGCGAACAGGCCTGAATGCGAGGCTATAAAAAATGCAATCGCGGCTGAATCCATTGATTTCAACCTCGAAAAATTCCTCCTCTATTATGAAGCGTACAAAGTCAAGCATGGAGAACCGCCTCTGATCAGCGACGAAGGCGGAGCAGATGGTGATAACGATGCAGCGTCCGACGGACCCTATGAACTAACGCCGCATCTTGACAAAAAGTACACCGAGGCGCGCCAGTCATGGATCGATCTGGAGCAATAGGGAAGCTCTGATCAAGTCGCTACGCGTCTCGACCAGAGCATTCCTGCAAGTTTTTCTACGGGGGAAGGGGATGACTATCAATGAGTTACAATGGAAGTTCGGTTTTCCCTTCCCCCGAACCCCCATCCCATGGACTTATTCAGAGGTTCCATAGCCATGTACGAGGCACGCACTACACCCGCTGGTTTCACCCTCATCGAACTACTCGTCACCATTGCGATCGTGGCCATCCTCTCAAGCCTCGCCTACCCAAGCTATCAATCATTCATCACCAAGGCAAGACGCGGCGAAGCCAGCAGGGAGCTACAGGCCTTTGCCGCAGGTATGGAGCGCTATTACGCGAACAACGACGCATCATACAATGATGCCACCCCGACACGCATCACCGGCTCATCTCACACTGAACATGGCTATTACAGCCTGGCCGTCACATTGTCGAATAGCAATCAAAGTTACACCTTAAGCGCCACAGCAACCGGCGCCCAGGCCAACGACAGCAAGTGTCCATCCTTCACGCTGACATCAACCGGCAAGAAGGGTCCGGCGGCAACTGTTGACCAATGCTGGTGAGAGTTTTTCATGGCATGCATGATTGTATAGAACTAAAAGAGTAAAAAACATGGATGAATCTGCAACCAAAGAGTCCCTCTCCCGGGGTGGGATAGAGTTAGACCGGCGAAGCCCCAATATTATCTGCGTGCATCTGTGTTCATCTGTGGTTAAAAAACAGGCTAAAGCGGATTCCAGCTCCTCTATGGTATAGTCTCACCCTGCAAATTCCTCTACTGACATCAAAAATCCCCATGAATAGTTTCAATGCAAAATCCACGCTCGATGTTGCGGGCAATCATTACGAAATTTATAAAATTGACGCCGTTGCAGGCAGCGAACGACTTCCTTTCTCTATAAAAATCCTGCTGGAGAATCTGTTGCGCCATGAAGATGGAGTGACTGTCGAAAAAGGCGACATCGAGGCCATCGCCAACTGGGATCCTGCTGCGGAGCCTTCCACGGAGATCCAGTACCGCCCTGCACGCGTGCTGATGCAGGATTTTACCGGCGTTCCCGCCGTTGTCGATCTGGCTGCAATGCGTGATGCCATGAAGGCATTGGGTGGTGATCCTGAAAAGATCAACCCGCTGCAGCCGGCCGAACTGGTGATCGACCACTCTGTACAGGTGGATTTCTTCGGCAACAGCGACGCCTTTGCGAAAAATGCCGAACTGGAGTTCTCACGCAACCAGGAGCGCTACCAGTTTCTGAAGTGGGGGCAGCAGGCATTCTCCAACTTCAAGGTGGTGCCGCCGGATACCGGCATCGTACACCAGGTGAA
>Ga0209013_10006183_pt1 | contig 10195 bp, 6 predicted proteins | sample Cruoilmetagenom2_FD_187291 | JGI IMG/M metagenome (GOLD analysis project Ga0209013, IMG submission 187291) | Oil polluted marine microbial communities from Coal Oil Point, Santa Barbara, California, USA - Sample 2 (SPAdes) (version 2) | ecosystem: Environmental > Aquatic > Marine > Oil seeps ...
AAAACGCTTGTCGGAGGCAGCCGAATCAAATATCGCTTTCAACAGCGGGCCTCGTTCATAACAAACAAGAACTAACCTGCCAATCGTCTCATGCATCAAAGCGACAGGATCGCCGGTTCCAGTAGTCCAAGGCTCGGAAGCAACGAAAATTTCGTCTTGCACCAGATCCAGCAAGGTCTCCATCAATTCATATAAATCATTGAAGTACTGGTAAAATGCCGCACGGCTCACACCCGTTAAAGCCATCAACGAGCTGACCGTCATTTCATGAAATGGGTGCACCCAGACAAAATCTAATGCTGCATTCAGAATTGCGGTACGGGTCCGCTCAGCTCTACCGGTCTTCAGCAAAAGTTGCGGACTCAATATAGGTGGAAATGATGACTGTTTTAAACCTGACATAATAAACATTATACCTGACATTGTGTCAGTTTGTAAAGACAAGTGTTCAAAATCAAGTAAGAAAGCCCAGCAACCTTTGTACTAATGCAACTCGGCTTTTTTAAAAGACACATGGTTTTCCCTACCTGTTCCAACAGGTTTTTTTCGTATAGTTAATTTAATAATTTCAATGAAAAGAACGTCAAACGAGGAGAATATTACCACTGGAAATATCAACTTGATGAGAATTTACAAAACTGAAGATGTATCGTAATGAAGCTTTTGAACAACTAACTGGGGTGGATGTTAGAAAAATAATGGGTTATGCACTTATCACTTGAATTCAGGGGTGGAGACAACTGGGAGGAAGGTGTTAAATAAGGGGAACTGGATAGCTCCCCTCCGCGGAGCGGTTCAGTTCTCAGGAAACATCTTAACTTTGTCCATGGCCGCGGACAATAAGACCTTACCGCTGGTTAATCCTTCAAGTGACTACAAAGCATAGATCCTGTGGCAAGAAAATTCGTAATCAGAAATTGTTACGATACATTTCAATTTGGTATTTCATTGGAGAGATTGATATTGCCTGTGTTTTCGAGAGTTTTTAGGGGGTTGGCTGGGGGCACGATTTTTGTGAATATAGTTAATGATGCATTTCCTGTTTACCTTCAAATATTCCAAGTTATTGTGTTGGCATTCATTCTTCGTGACTGGTGGTTGACCCGGCTGAACTTAGCATGGTCAAAAAGCCTGGATTCATTGTCAGTATTCAGTAATTTAACTCCTTCTGTATTTCATTGGGAATCCAAAAATATTGGAAATACCTTGACTTACCGAGGCTGATGGTTTAATCTCGTTTCCAACGATCTCGAATCCGCCATCAAATTGTCCAGAAATTGATGCCTATTTGTCGCATCTTCCTGCATTTCCCAACTTAGTATCAGTTCTTAGTGCCTTTCAGCTTGTTCTCCTTAGCCAATCGGCAGAAAAAATTAGTTTGCACCTCCTAAACTATATCGTGTTTTTTGTCAGTTGTTGTCACTGCCATGGTCTAGTTGTAAATTCGAAGGAAATATATGAAAGACAGGAATATTGATTCCGTTCATAAAAATGAACGGGTACGCACAGCCTTACTCTTGGCTGCTGGTACCGGAAGTCGCCTTTCTCCCTTGACTGATGAGACACCCAAATGCCTTGTTTCAGTTAATAAAAAATCTATTCTAGAGCGACTCATCAATTCGCTCCAAGAACATAATTTTAAACGTCTGGTTGTTGTCGTCGGGCATCAAGCCGACTGTATCCGTAATTTTCTTGGAACCCGAGCCGGAGGGATGGAAATTACCTACATCACGAGTTCTTTATACAAAACGACCAATAACATTTATTCTTTATGGCTTGCCAGAAAGGTAATAAACGAACCATTTTTGCTGATTGAGAGCGATCTTGTTTTCGACCCGGAAATGCTTAAGGATATGCTCCGGCCTGATCGAATCGCGATCTCAAAATTGCAGCCATGGATGAACGGTACGACTGTGACGATCAATAATAGCCGGAAGGTTGAAGCATTTCATGCCGATGACACTCATAAACACGATAGCAACCAATACAAAACCGTTAATATTTACAGCCTTTCCACCGCAACTTGGCGATTGGTTCGGAAACGATTAGAGCGACAAATTTCAGATAATATGGTGAATGGCTATTATGAGACTGTTTTTTCGGACATGGTCGACGATGGCTGTCTCTCACTTACGACGGTTTTATTTAAAAAAAACCGTTGGTATGAGATTGATACCATTACTGATTTGCGAGCAGCTGAACAGGTCTGCGATCTCCCTCGCCACTCATCTGTCATTCCAGTTGACCAGAGGGCTGACAATCCAAAAGGCCTGAGGGTTGTACCACCTTCGGCCAGTAAACCCTTAACAGGCTATAACCGAATCAAAAAGGGCCCAAGCCGTCAAACCGGCACAGCAAAATCTGCGCCAATGCAATCCGCTTCTCCGGTACCAATCCATTAAGAGTACAGAGAAATGACAAACAATTACTCTACCGCTCAAGATCGCTATAAGTTTATTTCCAATCAGCATGGCGGCTATTGGCGTCATGAATTCATCGATCATAACTATCTTTATAACCTCTATTTCCCGCCAGAGGATTTTTTTGCTCATATTACCAGGCACATTCATCAACTGGTATTGAACTACCCGATGGGTCAGAAAGACCTGGCCCGCCTGGTGGGCAACTTGATAGGCCAACCGCCGGAGCGCATTGTAGTCGGCAATGGGGCGGCAGAGCTCATCAAGATTATCGCCGGGATGAATCGTAAACTAATTGTACCTGTTCCGTCGTTCAATGAATACGCCAACGCAGGGCCTGCTGATAATGTTGTTGAGTTTGCCCTCGAAGCTCCATCCTTTCAGTTGGATGTGGATAAGTTTGCAGCAGAGGCCATCCGTTGTAAGGCAAGTTTAGCAGTAGTAGTCAGCCCGAATAATCCAACCTCATTGCTTGTTCCGAAAGCTCAGCTTATCCGTTTGCTCAAAAAATTGGCAGACCACGACTGTATACTTATCGTTGATGAATCTTTCATCGATTTTGCTAGAAACGGCGACCAGGAAACCCTCGAAAACGAGATTGAGACATATACGAACCTGGCAATTTTTAAAAGCATGAGCAAAGCCTATGGCATCTGTGGAATCCGGATAGGTTACATGCTTACCTCCAACTCTGACATTGCGGAAAAAGTCCGGCAAGGGCTCCATATCTGGAATATTAATGGTTTCGCGGAAGAATTTTTACGTCTTGCTCCCCAGTATCGTCAACAGTTTATTGAAAGCTGTAGTAAGGTCAAGACTGATCGCGATCATTTTTATACGCAACTCCTAACAATCCCGGGAATGAGCGTTTATCAGCCTGATGCAAATTACATCTTCTGCCGGTTGCCCGATCATGCCGAATCCGGTCCAAAAGTCACCGAAAAACTGTTTGTTAAATATAACATCTATATAAAACACTGTCAGGGCAAGACAATGCCGCAATCTGACCGTTATCTCCGCATAGCTAGCCGCACCCAGCCTGAAAATATGCTCTTGGTTGATGCCTTGCGAGAAATTATTGAACAGGAGTAAAAGATAATGGCCGCCATGCAATCGTCGCCTGAACAGGGTACACCACTGCCAGAATCACAAAAGACAATACTTTCATATGCCGGAGATTTGCCAAACATCTGTTCACTGGTAGGACTTTTTTGTGCGGTTCTGGCTATTTATTATGCGTTCCTGGAAAACTTCCCAGCTGCGATGATTGGTATGATTTGGGCCGTCGTTTTTGACTGGACTGATGGCATTATTGCCAGGAATATGAAGGGTCGTACCGATGAACAAGGTTTTTTCGGAGCCCAACTTGACTCCTTAATTGATATTGTGAGTTTCGGTATCTGTCCTGCTGTGATCCTGTTGAGCTACGGTCATTTCAACCCCTGGTACATCCCCGGCGCCTTCATTATCGTTGCTGTCGGTGTTATCCGGCTAAGTTACTTCAATGTTTTCGGTTTGGTGGACAAATCAACCTACATGGGACTGGCGCTGGACAATAATACGATCATACTGGCCTTTGTCTTTCTATTTAATGGTTTAATCAGCCATACTGCTTTTTCATTTTTTATCTATGTCCTGCTTATGCTGCTGGCCGCTTTGAATGTGGCTCCGATCAGAACCCCTAAATTTGCTGGGCGATGGTATTATGTCCTCATTGCTTACACGGTTATTTTGACGACAATATTCGGGTGGCAGTGGTATCTTTCTTAAACATTTCTTGCCAAAATCATAAGCGTTGCTTCGGCTAATTGATGAATTTTAATTCGTGTCAGGCTTGATCACACCTTTTCATTAAAACTGTCAGGTCAAGTATGATCAACTACAACTAAATCCGTTCTGCGTTTAATATCTGTGACCATACTTTTTTGGGTAAACAGTGTTGCGGAGGGCAGGGTAATGAGAGCAGCAACAGGTACTGCTCTCTTCTGGTTAAATCCAAGTATCAGGCACCTAAACCCAATGCCGTTCTCTTGCTTTTAATCCGTTCATCAATGAGGTCTGCAGCCTTGAACGGGTCAGGTTCGATCAGAAAACAGGCACCCACCAGATTGTCAAGTCCGGCAAGGGCCAGGTTGGCAACGACCTCGGAACCTGTGATATTTGGCGGGTGTCCAAGATGGGTGTAGATACCGGAAGCAACTGCGTAGGTACCGATTGCCGCTGCTTTTTCCGAATACCATTCAGGCGAGGACGCCGCCACCGGTAGATCGGAAATATCCACCCCCAAGGCGTTTGCAAGCAAGGCGCATAATTGCAGTATGCGGGCGTTATCAACACAACTTCCCATGTGTATGACAGGCGGAATACCCAGGGCACCGCATATTTCCTGCAGCCCCGGCCCGGCCTGATCGATAGCCTCCGGTACCAGGAGTCCGGCCTTTCCTGCGGCTGTTGTAACACAACCGGTCACAATGACCAGAATGTCTTTTTTTATCAGCTCCCTGGTCAGGTTAACATTGCAGTAATCGTGTTTGTATTTGGGATTGTTGCAGCCCACTATGCCGACAACACCCCGTATCTTCCCGGCCTTGATGGCCTCGATCAACGGCTCCGGTGTACCTCCCAGGGCCTGGATAATGGCCTCGTTGGAAAAACCGGTAACAATATCCACCGGCTCACAGGGGATCTCCACCCGTGTCTGATCGCGCATGCCATATCGTTCGATGGCCATCCGGACTACCTTTCTGGCCTGTTCCATGCCGTTGTGCATTTCAAATTTGACATGCTCGGCCCCGGTAAATCGTGCCTTATCCGCTGTTGTAACCATTTTGGTGTGATAACAAGATCCTACCTGGACCAGGCTTGGCATAATGCACTGGTAATCCACAACAATGAGTTCTACGGCTCCGGTAACGATGGCCAGTTCCGTCATCAAATGATTGCCCGCCATTGGTATCCCCTGGCGCATCATTAACTCATTACCAGTACAGCAGAGACCTGCCAGATTGATTCCTGCAGCTCCTTTTTCTCTGGCCAGGGCAATTAACTCCGGTTCATTGACCGCCTCCAGGATTTTTTCGGAAACGATTGGATTATGGCCGTGGACCAGGATATTTATCTGATCTTTTTTGATAACACCGAGGTTCACCCGGGCCTTTCTCGGAGTCGGGGTGCCGAACAGGATATCGGAAACTTCAGTGGCAATCATTGAACCGGCCCATCCATCAGCCAGGCAGGTACGGGCTGCATGCAGCATGGTGTTGGCAGCGTCATTGTCGCATCCCATGTGAGTTCGGTGCATCATCTCGGCTATTTCACGGTCTACACCGCGCGGTGTTATGCCGAGCTCTGCCCAAAGTTTCTGTCTTTTCTCAGGTACCCGGCCGATAAAAGATAATTCACCCTTGATGGTGCCGTAGTTTTCAAAGAATTCAGCGGCCAGGTCCTTTGCCACCTCCAATGGTTCACGCCCGTCAGTGCTGATGCCGACCTCACCGGCTATTCGAAGGAGTTTTTCTGTATCGTTAATCGAGTAATCATCGGTTTTACCATGGGCTACTGCATGCAGTGCCTCAATACAGTCACGACCGTGATCCGAATGGCCGGCAGCTCCTCCGGCTATGAAGCGGCCGAAGTTACGGGCAACGATGACATCGGCGTCAGCACCGCATACACCCCGGGGAGCCTTTTTGCTGATTCGGCACGGCCCCATAGTACATATGCGGCAGCAAACACCGCTTTCACCGAATTGGCAGTGCGGAGACTGCTGCAGTAGCCGATCCCAGGCAGTTTCAACCCCGTCCTTTTCGGCCTTGTGTAACATTCTGGTTGCATCGTCCCAGATCGACAACTCATCAATATTCAACTTTTTTTTTGCCATGACAAAGCTCCTGCTGATTGGAAATGGATAAGGGGTGAATCTATATTACTATTGTAGGTGATAGGAGAGCAGAATGTGAAGGAGAAAACTGTCAGCAGGCCGAGAGTCTGTATTATTTCTGATTTCGTTGCAGGGAATGATAAATCAGCAGGAAAATTTAGGGGTAATTCAAAAGTGAATAAGCTGTAGTGGTTCAGATCAGATCTGAACCACTACAACTTAACTTAATCCGGTGGCTCTCCGTCATGGAGCAGCGTCTGGTTTGACCTGCATTATCAATTCAAAGCCAAACTTTTAGAGAAGGTAACCGTTACTTTGGTTCGACTTGAATATCCACTTTTTCTATACCACGTCAGGTTACTGAGCAGCGCTTTTCATAGACACAGCTAAAACTTATTGACTTTCAAAGTGTTTTAGTGCGACACTTATTTCTATGGGACTTGAAAGCTTGAATCTATGTGGATGACTTAAAAGGTTGATAGAGACACTAAAGTTTTGATTTTATGCCCGTCAAGATAGTTAGAGGAGACGTTGGGCGTAGATTGAGTATAATTTACGCGATTGCCACCTATCACCACTTCCCTTGGCAGTGACCTGAAAATCGCTTACCACCTATTGAGGAATATGTCATGTCTGAACAGGAACGTCGCAGCAATAAAAGGTATCAACTTAATCATCATTTTTCTCTGAGCTGTATTGGCGAGGACGGAGAACTGCTGGAATTTCATAACAGCCAGGTGTTAGATGCCGGTGCAGGTGGCATGCGGCTAGAGGTGCCGGGGGGGAGCTCTCTGGCCAAAGGCTCTGAACTGGTACTGCATTGCCTGCCGTATAAAGAAAATGATCCGAATAACGAGAGCTATCCAGTTGCTGTTCATGTGGAGGTGGCCTGGAACGAGCCGGACAGCCAAGAGGTCGGTTTTGCTTACATAAAATAACAGCCTGCAGCGATTGATTCTTTTCCTTGCCCGTCAACTTCCTTGGTCGGGCAAATTCCATTGGTTATATTGCCGTGTCTCCTATACTGCTGTAGGGTTTTGGAGATTAGTCATTTTGTATCTACAATGTCGCCGCCACCTTGTTCAGATATCCTTTTGTTCACCATCCCATAAACGGGCCGGATAAATTGACAGCACCTCGTCTCTCTTCACCGGAGAATATGTTTCATCCGGATTATCGCTGTGACCTCTTATCTTATCTTCATCTTTGCCGTGTTTTGTAAACTTACACGTACAGGAACCGTTGGCTGGAAAACAGTGGTGATATTCCTGGAATTATATTCATTTAATACCGAAAACGGTTAGGCTGTTGCAGCGATTACCCTTGATGATACGGTTAAAACGGCAATGTGTATTTAATATGCACTACCGAGAATTTAATCTGGAGAATTGAGTCATGCAGGAGTTAAAATGGAGATTTTTTTTAGTTGGAACAGCCACCTGTTTAGTATGGACACTGTGTGCAGGAACGTCCTCAGGCCTGGCCGGGAAAAATGACACTTCCAGGCCTTCGTTTGCACCGGATCGTGTCCTGGTGTCATTTCGGCCCGGCAGTGCGAAATCTGATATTGGGGCGCTGCATAGTCAGGCCGGGGGGCAGGTCGTCAAAACCCTTGAACGTATCGGCGTTCAGGTGGTGGAGGTGCCGAACGGCACGGTACTCAGCGCAATCAAGAAGTATCAGGGTAATCCAAATGTATTATTTGCCGAACCCAATTATCAGCGCAGCCTGTTTCTCCCGGCCACGAATGAAGGCAGCGAGACAGAGCCGACCATTGAGAATAATTTCACTGAGCAATGGTACTTGGACAATACCGATCAATCTTTTGGCGCAGTCTCAGTTATTGATCCCATCACTTTCGAAATTGAGATCATTGCCCCTGCATACACGGGCATTGCTGATGCGGATATTGATGCTCCGGAAGGCTGGGCTATCACCAACGGCAGTGCGGACATTAAGATAGCCATCCTCGACAGTGGAGTTTCCTGTGACCATGTTGATCTTGATTCCAAATGCCTTGAACAGGTAAACTTTGTTGAAGACCACGGCTCTCCTATGGATGATCTTGTCGGCCACGGTACCCATGTGGCTGCTATTGCCGCAGCTGAGACGGATAACGGTATCGGCACTGCCGGAATAGCTTGGAATGCCAAAATCGGTTCGTTAAAAGTCTGTTATGAAGAAATGCTTTTAGGTGAAGCTGTCAGTGCTACCTGTGATGACGATGATCTTGCTGCTGCCATTATCTATGCCGCAGACAACGAATATAATGTTATCAATATGAGCATTGCCGGTATAGAAATCTCCGCTACGCTTGAAAATGCCGTGAACTACGCCTGGAACCAGGGGGTGGTGCTGGTGGCCGGAGCAGGCAACGAGTATGGAACGACCAGGCATAATCCCGCAGCATATGCCAACGTCATTGGCGTTACGGCCACCGATTACAACGACAACCTGGCATCATTCTCGACCTTCAGCACCGATAGCGATGACTGGGTCTCGGTGGCGGCTCCGGGAGATATTATTTTTTCGGCGGTGCCGGCGGAGTTTTGCGGCATGGCACCGAACGACCCCAAGGGGTGCTATGATTGGAAATCCGGCACGTCAATGGCAACACCGATTGTATCGGGAATTGCTGCAATGCTGTGGGCTCATCTGCCCGATGCCACCAATGTGCTGGTGCGTCAGCGCCTTGAAAACAGTGCCGATATGATAGGTGCTCTGGGGCAGAATTTTCTCTCTTGGACCCAGCATGGTCGGGTCAATCTGCATAAGGCTCTAACTGGCCCTCCATATGGAGAAAATGTTTCTCCAGCTGCCAGTTTTAGCTCTGCCTCTATTGGTATGAGCGTCATTTTTACAGATCAGAGCACTGACAGTGATGGCAACATAGTGTCCTGGGATTGGAATTTTGCTGACTTCAACACCTCAGCAGTGCAAAATCCAAATCATACCTATGCAACTGCCGGAACATATACTGTTGAGCTGACTGTGACAGATGATAACGGGGCGACAGATACAACCACGCAGAATGTGACAGTGGTGAAGGTAAAGAATAAAGTTGTTGTAATCCCGTTGTTGTAAGCCCGTGTATGACACATTGTACTTGTACTGGAGAACGAGGGGCAGGTTTTGAATTTATTATCTGGACAGGCAGTTTGCCGACTGACCTTCTTCCTGAATTTGATATCATTGCTAACTCGTGATATTTACTCCTCCTCCCGACATAAGTAACTCGTGAAAACAATGGCAACTTTAAATCTCACATCCACATTGTTTCTCTTGAATTATATCAATAATTTTGCTTTTCAATCTCAATAACTTTAGTGTATCCTCCATCAGTTAGTGACGTCTGGATTAAAATTCCCCGGCGTTTTCTTTCTCTTTTAACAAGCACAGGCTGATTAAGCTTAGATATAAAAAATGAATCCTCAATCAAACTCTGAACTGCGCCAGGCACTTGAGGAGCAAAAGAACTTTGAACAGTTGATGCTGGAGATTTCCTCTCGTTTTATCAATCTGCCTGTCGACTCCATTGATGATGCCATTGAAGACGCCCAGCGTCGTATCTGCGAGACCCTGGATCTTGACCTTTCCGTCTTATGGCAGTGGTCGGATAAAGATTCTCATATCATGACCATCACCCATCTTCACGGCCCTCCGGACGGTCCTAACCCCCCGGCGAAAATAGATGCTTCAAAGACTTTTCCCTGGATATATCAAAAGGCACGCTCAGGTAAAATCCAGGCATTTTCCACCGAGCAGTTACCTGAGGAGGCCGGCCTGGATAAGGAGACCCGCCGGTTCTACGGGGTGAAATCATCAGTGGTAGTTCCAATTCAGGAAGGGGGCAAACCGATGATGGGCGTGGTGAGCTTTGATACGCTGTATCAAG
>Ga0209013_10006184_pt1 | contig 10189 bp, 8 predicted proteins | sample Cruoilmetagenom2_FD_187291 | JGI IMG/M metagenome (GOLD analysis project Ga0209013, IMG submission 187291) | Oil polluted marine microbial communities from Coal Oil Point, Santa Barbara, California, USA - Sample 2 (SPAdes) (version 2) | ecosystem: Environmental > Aquatic > Marine > Oil seeps ...
AGACGCGTCAGCGCCGTGGTTTCGATGGCGAAGGAGCGGCGCAGGCTGTCGATGGCGCTGCGTGTCACCCAGCCGCCACGCCCATGCAACTCGAGGACGACATCGCCGGCCTTGGTACGTGACTCGATCTCGGCTTTCAGCGAAGAAAGGTCAGGTTCTGGCGCGAGCCGTTCGAGCGCGGGCAGACGCGGCCCTCGGGTCTGGGTCGTGGGAGCTTTCTGCGGGTCCGCCATCGTGTCAGCCAGAGTCTATCCGGGGATGGCGGAAGCGGCTCAGGACTCTGCGGACTCCTGGGCGTCGGCGTCCGCACCAACCTTGCCACTGGCGTCGCTGTCATCACCGTCGTCGGGCGTCGCTGTCCCCTCGCCCTCGATCTGGAAGCCCTCCTCCGGCTGGGTCTGCGCGGGCAGCACCGAGCCGATGTCCTCGAGTGACTCGGGCTCCTCGTCGAACTCGAAATCCTCCTCGAGGTCGGCATCTTCGCGCAGCAGCGTGCCCTTGGTGTAGGGCCGCAAGTCGGAAACCTTGGCCGCGGTCGGGAACGAGACCTTGCCATAGTTGGCAGGGTCCTGGTAGGTCTCGCGGATGATGATGCGGACGTCCATGTCGCCCAGGCTGGTCACGCCGGCGGCGTACTTGTTTCCGGCAGCCATGAGGCGCAGCAGGCGGGCCGCCACGCGCGGCTCCACCACTCCGATGCGGGTGCCGTTGGACTTGGCCTGGATGCGCGGTCCGGATGGGCTGAGTTCCACGAAGTCGCCGGGATTGACCTGGGCGAGGTCGCTGGCGCCGGGGAGGTCAACGAGGTGGGCAAAGCCGGTCTTGCCGGTCTCCTCCACGAAAAGGCTGACTGGAGCCTTGCTGCCGGGCTTGGCGGCTACGGTCCTGGAACCGGCGACGACCATGAGCGTGCGCAGGCGCCCGATGTTGCGCTCGGCGATGCGGTTGGTGGGATCGATGGCCAGTGCCGACTGGTAGTGCTCGCGTGCCTTGCCCAGCTCGCCCTGCTCCCAGTAGGCCTTGGCGGTGCGGTTCTCAGCGGCGCTGTCGGGGCCCATCTCGAGGATCTTCTCGTTGATCTCGGCAGCCACGATCCAGTCGGCCTGGCGAGCGGCGTCGATGGCCTGATCGACGAGCTGTCGCTTCTGGCGGCTGGCGGTGATGGCGCTCGATACGGCGGCGGGTTCGTTCTCGGTCAACGGGTCGAAGCTCATTCGTTCCTCGGGCGTGGGGTGTTGGGCCGCTCGCGAGCGGCTCGTCGACGATGTCACGGGCAGCGCCGCACACCACCGACTGGCAGCGAAGATGAATCGTACCACCGCTCGCCCGTCATCCTCATCGACGATCCCTGGCTCGACGCTGCGCGCTAGACGCGATGTGGCTTCTCGCGCATCAGGGCTGCGAAGTCGTCGCGCGGCAGGGCGTTGGCGACCAGCTCCGGCACGACCCAGCCACGCCGGGCGATGGCCGTACCCCAAACGAGGTTCTGCCACTCGCTGCGCGCGTGCGCATCGGAGTCGATGGCGAACCGGCAGCCGGCCTCGATGGCGGCCCGGATGTGGTCCTCGTCGAGGTCCAGTCGCGCCTCACTGCCGTTGACCTCGAGCAGTGTCCCGGTCTCGGCAGCCAGCCGGTAGAAAGCCTCCCAGTCGAGGTCCAGCTCTGGGCGCTGCCCGATCTTGCGACCCGAAGGGTGGCCGATGATGTCGACGTGCGGACTGCGCATGGCCGTCTCGTAGCGCGCCATCAGCTGCTCCCGCGACTGGCGCCGGCCCACGTGCAACGAGGCCACGACGACATCGAAGGACGCCAGCAGCCCATCCTCGTAGTCGAGCCGGTTGTCGATGGTGATCTCGAGCTCGGTGCCGTGGAGCAGCTGGAAGCCGCCCGGATGTGCGCCCTCCGGCAGCTCGCCGGCCGCCAGCTCACGGGCGAAACGCTCGTTGAGCTGGCCGATGACGCGGCGCTGCGCTTCGACACGCACAGGCGACAGGCCGTTGGCGACAGCCAGACTCTGCGAGTGGTCGGTCAGGACTTGGTATTCGCGTCCGTCACGCCGGGCTGACTCGACCATGACCTCGAGCGGTTCGCGACCGTCGGACCAGTGGCTGTGGCTGTGGCAGTCGCCACGGAGATCGGCCCGCTCCACCAACTGCGGCAGCGCTCCCGCCTCGGCCGCCTCGATCTCGCCCCGTCCCTCGCGCAGCTCAGGCGGGATCTCGGCCAGCCCCAGGTAAGCGTACAGGTCGGCCTCGCTGGCGAAGGTCGTGGGTGTCGCGGTTTCGTCGTGGAGCGGGGTGAGGCCGCGTTCCGAGAGCGACCAGCCCTGCTCGCGAGCGTGGTGGCGCAGGGCCACGTTGTGCGCGACGGAGCCAGTGAAGTGGACCAGATAGCTGCCGCTCGTCCCGGGCGGCATGGTCATGACGTCGAGCTGCGGACCGTCCCGCAGCCGCACGCTGCAACGATCCCGACCGCCGCGGAGACCGCTCTCGACGTCTTCGACGGCGGGGCTGCTACGCAGGGCCTCGATGACCGTCTCCGGCACCACGGTCTCGACGAGGACGTCGACGTCGCCGACGGTCTCGCGCCAACGTCGCACCGAGCCTGCGGCCGTGGCCGAGACCACACCGGGGAGCATCTTGATGAGCGCCATCGTGCGCTCCGCGACCGTGTGAGCCTCACCCATGAGCATGCGCCGTGACGGGCGACGCTCGAGCTCACTGATGCCTTCTGCGATGCCGGCCTCCGTCCTGGTGCTGATGCCCCGGACCTGGCGCAGCCGACCGGCGCGAGCGGCTGTCTCCAGCTCCGGCAACGTGGCGATGCCCAGCGTCCGCCAGATCTCACCGGTCGTACGAGGCCCGACGCCGGGGATGGCCAGCATCTCCAGGAGAGATGGTGGCACCTCCTCGCGCAGGGCCTCGTGGTAGGCCAGCCGTCTGGTGCTGACCAGCTCCTCGATACGCCCGGAGATGGTCCGGCCGACCCCGTGTAGCGGCGGCGGATCTCCTTCCCGGTAGGCGACGGCTACCTCCACCGAGGAGTGTGCGACCGAGTCGGCCGCACGGCGATAGGCCCCGACCCTGAAGGAGGACTCGCCCTTGATCTCGAGGAGGTCGGCGATCTCGGCCAGCACGGCAGCGATGTGCGAATCGGTCAGCGGCACGGCATCTTCGAGCAGCGGCCGCCGCTCTCGTGGCGACACGCCTCAGGCAGCGACGACGCGGTCGCGCCCCTGTCGCTTGGCGCGGTACAGCGCCGCGTCGGCGCGCTCGACGAGGCGCGGGATGGCGATCTCCTCAGGACCGGCCATGGCCACGCCGACCGAGACGGTGACCGGCTCGGTGATGCCCAGGCTGGCCGGATGCAGCCGCACCACCGCGCGCCGGATACGTTCGGCGACCTCGATGGCCTGCTCGCCGTCGGTACGCCGCAGCAGCACCGCGAACTCCTCACCGCCGTAGCGGGCAGGTGTGTCCTCGGCGCGGACGGCCTGGCCGATGGCGGTGGCCACGGCACGCAGCACGCGGTCACCGGTGGCGTGGCCGAAGCGGTCGTTGAGGATCTTGAAGTGGTCGATGTCGATCATGAGGATGCCGATGCTGTCGTTGGCCCGCCGGCGCGGCTGCTCGATGCTGACGGCCTCGTCGAAGTAGCGGCGATTGGGCAGGCCCGTGAGCACATCGATCTTGGCGCCCCGCTGGGCCGCCTCGAGGGCATAGGTGCGCTGGAAGGCGGTGGCGACCTCGTGGGCAGCCCAGCGCAACAGGCGGCGGTCGCCCTCGCTCCAGGCCTCACGCCCGCGCCGAGCCAGCAGCAGGGCACCCAGGAAGCGCCGGTCGGCCACCAGCGGCGTGGCCAGCGTATGTGGCAGGCCATAGGCTGAGCGCACCCGGCGAGCGATCTCCTCGGCCGCGGCGGCGGCCTCGTCGGATGAGCCGCCGATGCTCTCCCCGACTCCTTCGTCAGTCTCTTCGCCGGGCAACGCCCCGGGACCGTCGATCTCCGGCCGCAGCACCGTCCGTGATGGCGGTGCATCGGCCTGGGCTGCCACCAAGGTGACCTCCACGTTCATGTCGGGCTGGCTGACGCGCGCGACCACGACATGGTCGGCATCGGTCGCGGAGCGCAGGTCTCCGATGACGGTGTCGACCACCGACTCCGGTGACAGCGAGCGCGACAGGCCGGTGACGATGCGCCGGATGCCGGCTTCGCGCTCGAGGCGGTTACGGGTCAGCGCTGCCTCGGTGGCGTAGACCACGTAGAGCGCCAGCACCAGGGCGACCAGGCTGACCACAAGGATCAGGTCGGTTACCCCGATGCCGTCCTCGTAGAGCAGCCAGGCTGACACCAGGGCAAGCAGGCCGAGGCTGACGGCCAGCACACGGCGAGCCAGCTCGAGCCGCCGGTTCAGCTGCGCATCGGCGACCGACTCCGGCGCGATCTCGAGATCCGGCGGGTCCAGCAGGAGGCCGAGGTCATCCTTGGTTGGGGTCACGCAGCGAGGATGGCACAGCGCCACGCTGCGCGCGACCCATGCCGCCAACCAAGTGGGCATCCCAACGCCTGTGCCGGGTCGGCGGGTGCGGATGAGCAGCCCCGGCCGGCAACTCGGCAGCGGCTGGTCCGAACGGAGGATGGGATGCTCCCGCCGGCTAGTCCTTCTTCGAGCCCGACTTGACCCTGGCGAAGTTCTTGTCGACCCAGCGACGGATGGTGGCGACGTTGGGCCTGACACTGCCGTCGTCGGCAAGGTAGCCCCAGGTGGCCGGCGCCAGCACCTTCATGCTGGTCCTGGGTAGCTTGATGCGCTGCATCAGCGCGTAGAGCTGCCCGGCAGCCTCGGTCGTCTTGGGGATGTTCGTGTCGATCTTGTCGCGCACGCTGAGCAGCGTGCCCAGCAGGGCCACGCCGGCACCGCGGTCCTCGATGATGTTCTTGACCGCGGCGCGGACCATGTCCTGCTGCCGCTCGGCGCGCTTCCAGTCGCTGTTGTACGTGTTGCCCACGGTGCCCTTGCGGCTGCGCGCGTACACCAGCGCGCTGCGGCACTTGCTGGGCTTGGGCTTGCACTTGGGGTCGCCCCTGAGCTTGTAGTCGTCCTGCACCGGGAAGTACACACCACGCGAGTTGTAGTGGTGGTATGTGGAATCGACGACCTCCTCATCGATGTCGACGCGCACGCCGCCGAGCGAGTTGATGAGGTTGGCGAAGGTGGCGAAACGAGTCATGGCCCAGTAGTCGATCTCAGTGCCCAGGAAGGCGCCGATGTCCTTGCTGAACTTCCTGAGCGCCTTGCGGTCGATCGCTTCGTGCTTGAGCGCAGGATCTCGGTAGCGCAGGTAGTAGATGGAGTTGACGCGCATGCCTCCGCTGTTGCTGCCACTCGCGAGCGGGATGCCGGCCATGTCACGGGGGATGCTGACCACGGCCGCCTTGCCGGTGGTCGGGTCGATGGTCGCGACCATGATCACGTCCAGCCGCTCGCCGCCGGACTTGGCACGCCAGTCGGAACCGATGAGCAGCACGGTCAGGCGGCCGTCCTTGCCCAGGCTCACGGGTAGCCCCTTTCTGGGGCGGGTGGTCTTCTTCTGGTTGTGGTTGTAGCGCGTGTCGGTAGCCAGCTGCCGCATCGAGTCGAGCGCGACGCGAAGCCCTTCCTCGCTCTGGACGAAACCCGGCGTCGCGGCCGATACCGGTATGGCCCCGAGCAGGACCATGAGAGCCAGCAGCGACACAGCAAGGCGTATCGGTCGGATGTGTCCCATGAGGCCCAACCCTATCCCTTCTTCACTACATCATCACGAGACCGCCATCGACGGCCAGCACCTGCCCGGTGATATAGCCGGCTTCGTCGGAGGCCAGGAAGGCCACGGCCGAGGCGATCTCCTCCGGCCTGCCGAAGCGCGCCAGCGGCGTCTGCGCCTTGATGCCGTCAAGCAGCTTCTCGTCGAGATCCTGGGTCAACTCGGTCAGGACGAAGCCCGGCGCCACCGCGTTGCAGGTGATGCCGCGGCTGGCCAGCTCGCGGGCGGTCGCCTTGGTCAGGCCGATCAGACCGGCCTTGGCCGACGAATAGTTGGCCTGGCCCATCTGGCCGGCCTGCCCGGAAACGCTGGTGATGTTGATGATGCGACCCGAGCGGGCCTTCATCATCGGACGCGTCGCTGCCTTGATGGTCCAGAACGTGCCCGACAGGTTGGTGTCGATGACATCGTTCCAGTCCTCGGGCTTCATGCGCATGATGAGGTCGTCGCGCGTGATGCCGGCGTTGTTGACGAGGATGTCGATGCGCTCCAGCCTGTCCAGCGCAGCGGTGATCAGTGCCTTGGCGGCATCCATCTCGGCCACGTCACCCTGGACCGCGAACGCGGTGCGGCCCATCGCCGTCATCTCCGCCACGGCATCGGCGGCGGCGGCGGCATTGCCCCGGTAGCTGATGCACACGTCCGCACCCTGGGTCGCGAGGCGCAGGGCAATGGCCCGGCCGATGCCGCGCGAGCCACCGGTGACGACAGCGGTCTTGCCGGAGAGATCGATCATGGCTGCTCCTCTGTGTGTGCGGGCTCAGGCTCGCCGGGGACGACGTCATCGAGCGGGACGGGTGGGCCCCCTGGGTCGTTGAGCACGGCCGCGAGGCGGGGCGGGATGGGGTCGACCGAGGCCCAGTCGAGCGGAGCGCGCACGCTGGCTACGGGCTCTACGCCCAGGCTGAGCCCGGAGCGTGCCGGGTCAGCCGTCCATTCGACGGCGATCGCGCCCGAGGTGAAGCCGGCGCCAAAGGCCACGAACACGAGCTTGTCACCGGGCTTGACGCGGCCCTCACGCACGGCCTCGTCGAGGGCGACGCCGACTGACGCCGCGGAGGTGTTGCCGTACTTGTGGATGTTCACGTACATCTTGTCCATGGGCAGCTTGAGGCCCTTGGCCACGGCCTCGATGATGCGCACGTTGGCCTGGTGCGGGATGAAGAGGTCTACGTCGTGAGGCGTCCAGCCGGCCTTCTCGATGGCCGCCAGCGCCGAGGCTGCGAGCGTGCGCGTGGCATAGCGGTAGGTCTCGCGCCCCTCCATGCGGATGAAATGCTCACCGCGGCGCGCCGTTTCTGAACTCGATGGGCTCTTGGAGCCGCCGGAGGGCAGCCAGATCATGTAGGCGCCATCGGGGTCGGTCGTCATCTCCACGCCGGCCAGGCCCCCGCCCTCCTCGTCGGAAGCTGACAGCACCACTGCGCCGGCACCGTCGCCGAAGAGGATGCACGTGCCGCGGTCGTCGAAGTCGAGGAACCGCGTGAGCAGCTCCGCGCCGATGACGAGCACATGCCGGGCCATGCCGCTGCGCACGTACGCGTCGGCGGTGGCATAGCCGAAGACGAAACCGGAGCAGGCCGCGGCGATATCGAAGGCCGCGGCGGTGGAGTTGCCGATGGCCTCCTTGACCAGGGCTGCGGTCGAGGGCATGGGGTAGTCGGGCGTGAGCGTGGCCACCACGATGACGTCGATGTCGTCGGGCTCAAGACCGGCCGTGGCGATGGCCCGCTTGGCGGCGATGGCGCCGAGCGTCGCGGTGGTCTCGTGTGGCGCGGCCACGCGTCGCTCGCTGATACCGGTGCGGGTGCGGATCCACTCGTCGGAGGTATCGACGATGCGCTCCAGGTCGGCGTTGCTGAGCACGCGCTCGGGCACGTACGAGCCCCAACCGCTGATGCGCACGCTGCGGGGCGGTCCCTCGCGGTTGATCCCGGGTCCACTCACGCTGGGTCGACCTCGATGAGCGTCTCCTTGGCCTTGACCAGGTCACCGTCACCGACGGCGATGTGTCTGACCGTGCCGGTTACGTCGCTCTTGATCTCGTTGAACAGCTTCATGGCTTCGATGAGCCCGATGACCTGACCAGCATTGACCTGGCCCCCCTCGCGCACGTAGGGCTCGGCGTCCGGCGACGGCGAGCGGTAGAAGAGGCCGGTCAGCGGCGCGCCGATGACATGAGCACCACGCTCCCGCACGGGCTCATCGATGACCAGGAAGGGCTCGAGTGCAGCTCCCTCGACCGGGGCCGGCGAGGCAGCCACGGTCGGGGCCACGGCCGCGGCTGTGCGCAACACCACGGTCGTGCCGGCCTGCTCCACCTCCAGCTCATCCAGCCCCGATCGCTCCAGTAATCGCTCCAGCCGGTCGATCAGCGCGACCAGATCGGTGACCTCTTCTCGACTGGCCATCAACCGTTCCAGCGCTGCAGGATGACGGCCGCGTTCTGGCCACCGAAACCGAAGGCGTTGAGGAGGGCCACGTCGAGCTCACGCTCCCGCGCCCTGAGTGGCGTGAGGTCGAGCGCACCGGCATTCTCGTCGGGCTGATGCAGGTTGAGCGTGGGCGGCACGACCCCGTCATCGAGCGCCTTGATGGTAGCCACCGCGGCCATCGCTCCGGCCGCGCCGAGCGTGTGCCCGATGGACGACTTGGTGGCGGTGACGCTGACGTTGGCAGCGTGATCTCCGACCAGCGAGTTCATGCCCATCAGCTCGGTGGGGTCGCCCTCGCCGGTGCTGGTGGCGTGGGCGCTGACGAGATCGATGTCGTGGGCTTCGAGGCCGGCCTTGTGCAGGGCCCGACGCGCGGCTCGGGCGGCGCCTGCTCCACCGGGTGAGGGCGTAGTGATGTGATGGCCATCGGCAGTGGCGCCGTAGCCGCAGACCTCGGCGTAGATGCGCGCACCACGACGCTGGGCGTGGCCAAGCTCTTCGAGGATGAGCGAGGCGGCACCCTCGGCCACCACGAAACCGTCGCGATCGGCATCGAACGGGCGGCTGGCCGCAACCGGGTCGTCGTTCCGGGTCGACAGTGCCTTCATGCGTGCGAAACCCGCGACTATGACGTCAGCCACCGGCGCTTCGCAGCCGCCTGCCACCATGACGTCGGCATCGCCGCGCTTGATGATCTCGTAGGACTCACCGAGGGCATGGCCGGACGAGGCACACGCGCTGGTGGTCGAGTAGTTGGGCCCAAGCGCGCCGAACATGATGCCGGCCACGCCGGCGGGCATGTTGGCGATGGCCATGGGGATGAAGAACGGGCTGACCCGGTTGGGGCCATCGATACGGGCCGTTGCGATCTGCTCGATGAGCGTGTTCGTGCCACCGAGCCCGGAACTCATGAGGATGCCCGTCTGCTCGCCCAGCTCGCCCTCCAGCCGCCCGGGCAGGCCGGCGTCGTCGAAGGCCTCGCGGGTGGCCACCAGAGCCAACTGCGTGGTGCGGTCGTTGCGGCGGACCTCCTTGCGGTCGAGCAGGATCGCGGGGTCGAAGTCGAGCGCCTCGCCCGCGACCCGGCTGGTCAGGCTCGAGGCGTCAAAGAGCGTGATGGGGCCCACGCCGGACTCGCCCGCGACAAGGCGCCGCCAGAAGGTCGGAACGTCGGCCCCCAGCGGCGTGACGGCGCCCAGGCCGGTCACGACCACACGGCGCCCCTCGGCCACGAAGGTCATCGGACGAATCTCCCGGTGCGGATGGTGGCAGCACGGTAGACATCGCCGGGCAGGCCGCGCTGAGCCACCTCCTCGGCGGCTGGTTGGGCATCGTAGGCCGCCCGGAAGAGCTCGGCCTCGGGATCCTCGCCGGCCTCGAGGGTCAGCAGCCCCCAGCAGGCGTCGGGCGTGCCGTCGAAGGCGTAGCCGCAGGAGCCCGGGTTGACGAGCAGCTTGCGGCCCAGCTCGCGCACATCCGCGACATGGGTGTGGCCGCAGCAGATCACCCGCGCGTCGGTGCGCGTCACGCGCTGCACCGTGACGGCCGCATCGAGATCAGCAGGCAGGCCGCTGGTCTGGCTGCCGGGCGACGCGTGAGTGGCCAGCACGAGCTCGTCTCCGAAAGCCACGCGGCGCTCAGCCGGCAATCGGCGCAGGTACTCGAGCTGATCGTCACGAAGCAGGTCACGGGCCCATTCGGCCGCGGCACGGTGGCCGGCCGGGACCTCGTCGAGCCAGGGAAAGGCCGCGCTGTAGTCGCCATCGGCCACAGCGATGTCGGTGTTGCCGGCGATGACCAGCGCACCGGCCGCCTCCAGCTCCACGACCTTGTCGACCGACTCCACCGGGCGCGGACCATTGAGGACGAGGTCACCGAGGACCACGATGCGGTCGACCCCGCGCGCCTCGATCTCGGCCAGTGCGGCCTCGAGCGCGAGGATGGTGC